>OGYF01000736.1_pt1 | contig 31721 bp, 27 predicted proteins | sample 1576451 | NCBI WGS metagenome assembly OGYF01 (sample SAMEA3541505, study PRJEB24748) | human gut metagenome | biome: human gut; feature: human-associated habitat; material: faeces | place: China | collected 2012
GTCTGCAATTTTTCTTTGAGGGTATCACTACGGGCGGCGATGCCCTCGCACATTCTGACCTCCTTTCGGATAATTTTCAGCCGTCCAGAAATATCGGAAAGCTCCGCCTTGACCGCTTCCTCGTCCGGCTCGGCCTGGTCATACATATGGTCGGCATAGTGATCCGCCCGCCGCATCAGCGTGTGGAGCCGGGCAGCCAACGCGCGGAAGGGACTGGCCGGCTCAATCTCCACAATGCCGCCGTCCACCTCCTGCGCATCCCGGTCTGGCTCATCCACCTGGGTCTCCGCCTGGGGTTCCGGACCGGGCGGCCGCCTGGAGTCGTCCGGGCGCTGAGCCTCCCTCGCTCCCTGCCGTTCCGCCGGGCCAGGGAACTCCACCACCTTGGATGAGCCGTATTTTCCAGAGCCGTATTCCGCCAAAATGTCGTCCACAGAATATTCCTGTTTGTCCTTTGGGTCTTTATGGTCTGCCATGGGTCTGCTCCTTTCCCTTCCGGGAAGTGTATGCAGGCAGGGAAACTCCCTTGCCTGTTTTAAAGGCCGTACCTTTGCGTTATCCTCTCTGCCGCACGGCTTCATACAGCACCACTGCTGCGGCGGCAGAGGCATTGAGGGAATTGAGCCGCCCTCGCATAGGGATGGACACTAAAAAATCGCACTGCTCCCGAACCAGGCGGCCCATACCGTCCCCCTCACTGCCGATGACAATGACAGCAGGGCCTTTCAGATCCGCGTCGTACAGGCTGGTATTTCCATCGGCGGCAGTGCCAAACACCCACAGCCCCTCCTTTTTCAGCTCTTTGAGCAGGGAGGTCAGGTTTGCCACCCGGGCTACAGGCAGATAGCTCACCGCCCCGGCCGAAGTTTTGGCCACAATGGCGGTCAGCCCTGCGCTGCGCCGCTTGGGGATCACCACCCCGTGGGCCCCGGCGCACTCTGCTGTGCGGATCACCGCCCCAAGATTGTGGGGATCGCTGAGCTCGTCGCACACCACGATAAGGGGCGCCTCCCCCTTGTCCCGGGCAGCGGCCAAAATATCCTCCACACTGGCGTACTCCCGGACGGCAGACACGGCAACGACCCCTTGGTGACTCTTGGTGCGGCTCATACCATCCAGCTTGCGCCGGTCGCACTCCACTACCACCACGCCCCTATCCCGGGCAGATGCGGCAATGTGCCCTAAGGTAGCGTCCGTCTCCCCCCGTGCAATGTAGACCTTATCAATCGCGGTGCCTGCCCGCAAGGCTTCTATCACCGCGTTTCTCCCTTCTATGAGGCCATCGGCCTCCGCCTCTATGGTTTTTCTTTCGTCGCGCATAGGAAACGCTCCTTTATCGTATACTTCAAATTGCAATCATTCGGATTTCCCGCAACAAGGTCCCAGCCGGTATCTGTCCGGCAGACCCGCTCCAGCGCAGATCCTCTCCCATTGTTGCAGCGCCTTCTTAAGACAGTATCATACCACAGATCACGGTCCAGCAAAAGAGGAAAAACACACAGCCGTTACCTATTTCTTTTCTCAAGGCGCACCACTGTAGTATCTTGACTTCTCCGGGTCATTTTCCTGCAGGTCATAGAAAATTCACACCCTGGCCATGAACATTTCTTGTTTTTCCGCCCCGCTTGTGTTATACTCACTCTAAAATAGAGGAATCTTGCCGTCCCCCTGGGGACGTTTTCCAACCTTCGAAGGAGGGCGCGCCTATGGCCGGGCCTAACAAACCGAGTAACCAAAACAACAATCAAAACGACAACAAGAAAAAAGCTCCCATTGGATTTCTGGGTATCGTGCTGTGGGCAGTGGTACTAGTGCTGTTGCTCAACACCTGTATGAGCTCCCTGCAGAATTCCAGTACGGTTGAAGTGCGGTACTCGGAATTCCGCCAGTGGGTGGAAGCCGGGTATGTGGACCAGGTGGAAATGGAGTCCGATGGCTACTATTTCACTGTGAAAGAGGGAACTCCGCCCCTGACGGAATATGCAGATAAAATCACCCAATCCCTCAGCGAACAGCAGCGCAACCTGTTCAACAGCCTGCTGGGGGGCAATATGCAGCAGGCTCTGGAGGATTCCGTCACCTTTGTCACCGCCCCGGTCACGGATTACACCCTTGTCCCTCTCCTGAATGACATGGATGTGGATTACGGTACCAAGCGCGTCACCAACAGCCAGTATATGCTGTCTGTCATGCTGCAGACCATCCTGCCCATTCTCATCATGGTAGTCGCTATGGTGTTTATCTACCGCTATATTTTCAAAAAGATGGGTTCTGGCGGGATCGGCGGTGTAGGCGGCGTAGGCAAAGCTAATGCCAAGGTGTATGTGGAGAAGAAAACCGGCGTCACCTTTGCCGATGTGGCTGGCCAGGATGAGGCTAAGGAAAGCCTGGAAGAGATCATCGACTTCCTCCACAATCCGGGCAAGTACACCGAGATCGGCGCCAAGCTGCCCAAGGGCGCTTTGCTGGTGGGGCCGCCGGGTACCGGCAAGACGTTGCTGGCCAAGGCTGTGGCCGGCGAGGCCAATGTGCCCTTCTTCTCCATCTCAGGTTCTGACTTTGTGGAGATGTTCGTGGGTGTGGGTGCCAGCCGTGTCCGCGACCTGTTCAAGGAGGCCAGCAAAATGGCCCCCTGCATCATCTTCATTGATGAGATCGACACCATCGGCAAATCCCGGGATAACCGTATGGGCGGTAACGACGAACGAGAGCAGACCCTCAACCAATTGTTGGCTGAGTTGGACGGTTTCGACCCAGGCAAGGGCGTCATCGTCTTGGGCGCTACCAACCGGCCTGAGGTATTGGACAAGGCTCTGCTCCGTCCCGGCCGGTTCGACCGCCGCATCACCATCGACCGGCCCAACCTGGCTGGCCGTCTGGCCACTCTCCAGGTCCATACGCGGAACATCCGCTTGGCGGAGGACGTGGACTTGAATAAGATCGCCCAGGCCACCGCCGGCTGCGTGGGCGCAGATCTGGCCAACCTGGTCAACGAGGCCGCCCTGCGGGCGGTGCGTATGGGCCGAAAAGCAGTCAACCAGCAAGACCTGCTCACCTCCTTTGAGTTTGTCATTGCGGGCAGTGAGAAGAAGGGTACTGTCCTCACCGAGCAGGAAAAGCAGATGATCGCCTACCATGAAGTAGGCCACGCCCTGGTAGCCCACTATCAAAAGAACAACGCAATGCCTGTATCTAAAATCACCATCGTCCCCCACACCCAAGGGGCGTTGGGTTACACCCTCCACCTGCCGGAGGAGGAAAAGTTCCTCATGACGGAGGACGACCTGCTGGCGGAGATCCGCACCCTGCTGGCAGGGCGGTCCGCCGAGGAGGTGGTATTCGGCTCCAAGTCCTCTGGCGCGGCCAATGACATCGAGCGGGCTACCGACATTGCTCGAAAGATGGTCACCATGTTCGGAATGAGCGACAAGTACGGCATGATGGGGCTGGCCACGGTGCAGAACCAGTACCTGGATGGCCAGATGGGCCTGACCTGCGCCCAAGATACCGCTGCTGGCATCGACAACGAGGTGCGGTCCATCATTGACCGCTGCCATGCCGATGCCATCCGCACTCTGGAAAAGCACCGGGAGCTGCTGGACAAAATCGCCTCCTACCTGCTGGAAAAGGAGACCATCACTGGTGCGGAGATGGTTGCCATCATTCAAGGCCGGGATCCCGCCTTGGCAGAGGTCTCCCTTCCTGGAGATATTGAGCCCCCGGCCAAGTCCATCCGCATGACCAACGAACCTATTCCCATGCCCCCCGCAGACGGCGGAGTCCCTCCCAGTCAAGATGGCGGGGCGGATGGGGACAGCTCTCCTGATGCCCCGGATCATGTCTCTTGGGATTGATCCATTTCAGTTGTGCCTTTGCCCCGGCCCGCGACAGCGGAGCCGGGGCTTTATTTCCCGTATAAAGGCTCAGTCCAATCATTTCCAAAAAAAGAGGCCGTCCGGGCGCAAGGCCCAGACGGTCTCTTTTCATGCAAACCGCTCATCCCAGCGCCAAATCCTTGAGCGCCTGGGGTAGTCGGTCGGGATTCCCCACTGCCAGCAGCACGGTGTTCTCCCTCCGAGAGATTACTGCCTCCTCCAGCCGGGGTACCTGGTCAGGACCATAAGTTTGATAGCTCTCAATCTGGCTTTCCACTCGTTTTTTGCAGGACTCCTCGGCGGTCTTGGCTGCCGCCTCATCCCGCAACACCAGCACCGTCACCTCATCAGCACTTGCCGAGGAATTGATGGCAATATAGCTGGCACAGTCGATAACAGCGTTCTCCTCGAGCCCATAGAGCAGGGCTACAGTATAGCTGTCCACCTGCTCCATCTCTCCATCGAAAGCGTCCGCGTCAATCAGGGCTTGGGCATCGGCAGTCGTATAGGCTTTTCCATCTGCTCCGCAGGCGGAGAGCAGAACGACCAATGCCAGCACCGGCCAGATCAGCCGTTGTTTCATCTGCTTTCTCTCCTTCCATCAAGTGTGGCTCAGCCTTCAGATGACTGAATATCATCCGCCGCGGGCTGGGCATTGGCATATTCCTCCGCTGTCAGCACATGGCACCGGAGGTAGGCGTACCACAGCTGGTAGCCGTCCTTCTTGAAGTGTACCCCATCGGAGGCCATGTCCGCTGGCAAATCCCCTTGCTCACTGCGGAACACGTGGGCCACGTCCAACAGCGCCACTTGCTTTTCCTTTGCCGTCTCCACAATGATCTCGTTGAAGGCGTTCACATTGGTGTTATTGATATAGCTGCCCAAACCGTTCTCGGCCGCTTTTCCCTCGTTGACTGGGGGCAGGGTCTGAAGGTAGATGACCGCATTGGGCTGGAGCTCCTTCACGCGGTCCACCATAGCATTCAGTCCTTTTTCATAGGAGCTGGCGGGGTATCCCAGTTCGTTGATGCCAATCATGATATAGACCTTGGCGTACTGCTTGCGGGAGAGAGCCTCCATCATCGTCATCTTTTGGCCCTCCACCTCGATCTGGCGGTAGTCCTCGTCATCCACCCGGAACACGGTCATCCCCTTATGCCAGAAAAAGTCTCCCTCATGTAGGCCGCTGTAAAGCTGCAATCCCTCTGTGCGGGAGTCGCCCAAAAATACCGCGTCCTCAAACCAGCTTTCCTCCACTTCTTCACTTTCCGGTACACTCTGGCCGAATGTGTATGTGCCGCCCTGCTCCTGGCTGGGCTGGGGTTCCGGTGTGGAAACCACTTCTGACACAGGAACTGACTCTACCGCGCCGGAGGGCTGTGTCGGATCGGAGGACGGCTCCACCGGGGCCGAACTGGCGGGAGGTTCAGAGCCGGGTGCGGTCCGGGCCGCCGTTCGAACAGGCGGCCAACATGGTCAGGCACAGGACCAGCAACAGAAAAAACAGGGTAATACGCTTCATGGTGACTTCTCTTTTCTTTCGGTAGATTTGCCGAGTTTCGACAGGGAGTTCATTTTATCATATCCGCCCTGGCCTGTCGTTACACAATGGTGAATTTTTGGTATCAAAAAAGTAACAATCCGCCTACTTTTTCCCTATGATTTCCATGATCTCTTGGTAACTGTGTGCCTGCCAGGTGGGTACGGTAGGCCCACTCAAAGCTGTCCCCTTGGGATTATACCAGATAGAGTCCAGCCCAGCCCGCGCGGCCCCCAAAATATCGGTGTCCAGGCCATCCCCCACCATCACAGTCCGCCGCCGGTCCGATACCTTCAGCGCCTCCAGCACCCGCTCAAAAAACTCCGTCTGGGGCTTCTGCGCCCCCAGCTCCATGGAAATGAACAGGTTGGGCACCAGCTTGTCCAGCCCTGTACGGACATACCGGCCCCGCTGGGGACCGGGTAAGCCGTTGGTAGCAATGGCCAGGGTCAGCCCCATCCCGTTCAGCGCCTGGCAGAAGTCCGCCGCCCCAGGCAGCAGAAAAGCTTCCTGGCCCAGACATTCCATGTAGTCCCGGTTGAGCCGGGCCGGATCCGGGCTGTCCGAAGCGCCGTACAGCCGCAGCAGGGCGGCAAAGCGCTCCACCACCAGAAAGTCCTGGTCGATCTTCCCCCGGGCAAAGGCCGCCCACAGCGCATCGTTGATCTTGGAATAATCTCCGTATACCGGGTCATCTTGGGGAAGGCCCCACTTCTTCAGGACGCGGCGCAGGGCCTCCCGCTCGGACCGTTCAAAGTCCAGAAGGGTCCGGTCCGCGTCCAGCAAAACCACATCATAGCGTGTCACGCTTCATCCTCCTCTCTCTGCGCCAGGTGACACAGGTGCGCACGGTGGTGGACACCAGAAGAGTCCCGATGGCCAGGCAGCTGGCCAGGCCCAGGGCCTGGATCCCCGACTCCAGAAACAGCTGCCGCTGGCCTTGGATAGCATAGTACATGGCATAATAGATATACGAGCCGGGCACCAGCGGAAAAAAGGAGACCACCAGATAGGCCGTGATGGGGTATTTCCGCACCCGGGCCATTGCCTCGGCATAGGCGGCAATGGCAATCCCTGCCACCAGATACCGCAGATAAATGCTTCCGGTGACCATCCCCATGGCCAGATAGACCGCCCAGCCCAGCGCACCGCCCAGGCAGCACAGCACCACGCCCCAGCCGTGGACGTTATACATCACGCAAAATCCAGAACACGCCAAAAACGCAGCCAGGCATTGGAGCACCGCACCATAATCTTCCCTGTTTCCCACTCCCTCAGCGGCAAGTCCCAGCGTCTGAAATAGGCCCAGGGCCACGCCGGTGCCAATGGCAATGGCGGTGGCGGTGAGCACCGCCCGGACAAAGGTGGACAAGCCAGATACCATGTCCCCCGTGATCAGGTCGCACATAAAGTTTGTGAACACCAGCCCAGGCACCAGCACCATAAGCGCGCTGATGGCCGCAATCCCCGTATCCACCGGCAGGCCCAAAGCCCGCAGGCCGTAAATCACCATCCCCAACACCGCCGCTGCGGCGATAGTCTTAAAAAAGAAGTTGACTTCCAGCTTTGACAAGCCCATCACGCACAGGCCGGCCACCACCCCCGCCGCGCCGGCGGTCAGCGCCTCCAGCACTCCGCCCTGGAACAGCCCGGTAAAAAACAGCGCCCCGAGGAAATACCCCAACAAAACCATGGGCATATGGTACCGCCTGCACTGACGCCCCGTCTCCGCTGCCAGGGCGGGCAGCCGCGCTGGCGGCGGTGGCTGGGCACAGATGGAACGGCTCAGGGCATTGAAGCGCTCTACCACCTCGATATCGGTAGATACCTTGGTGGCCTGGATCCGGCGCATCCGGGTATGGCTGGCTCCAGTCTCATCCGTGAGGCTGACAATCAGGCAGTTGGGAATGGCGAACACATCTCCCCGCACCCCATAGGCAGCCAACATCCGGCGTACCGTGTCCTCCACCCGGTAAATTTCTGCCCCGCCGCCTAGCATCTGGGCGCCTACTTCACCGCAGCCATCCAGCAACTGGTCGTAGTCCATAGCGGCTCCTTTCCGGCGGCCGACCCGCCCCAAGCATTTCTTATCAATAGGATTCCCCAGTTTGAGGGTTTCCCTCTCAAAAAACCGTGAAGGTATCCAGCATAACCTGAAGCAAGCCTTCCTGCCCTTCATCCCCGGTAAAGACCGCCAGTTCAATGAGGAAAATATCCTCCCCATTCTGGAACAAAATGTACTCTTGACGCAGGCCGTCCAGCTCCTGGTTCATCTGTACCCCGGCATATCCTTCTGCTCCAAACATAATTCCAGTGGGTTCCTCGTCTATGGCATAGTCAAATTGCAGCCGGTCTACCGCCTGGTCAATGTTGGCCCCAGAGTACAAGCTCACCGCCAGATAGGTCCCCGGCGCTTGGGTGACCTCAAAGGTCTCTCCCCCCGCCCAACTGTTCACCGTGACCAGTTCCGGCGGATAGCTCATGACATATCCCAAATCGCTCTCAAACTGGGCGGCCTCCAAGCTCTGACCGTCCACCATCAAAGTATTCTCCCCACCCTGCTCCGATTCCACTGGACTGCTGTCCTGAGGTATAGGACTGTCTGCCTGGGCGCTGTCCGTGGCCGCCGGACCGGCAGATGGAATCTCACGGTTGGGCTGGCAGGCGGCCAGCCACGGCATCAGAAATGCCAGCATCAGCGCCAGCGCCGCTGTTTTTATCGTCTTTTTCATCTGAGACACCTCCCAAAACCAGCCGGGCTTTGCCCGGTCCTCTGTCCGCCCTACGAAAATGGACTCCACCATAATATTCCATCTATAAGAACACTCAACCGCTCCGTTTCAACAAAATAACCGTTTCGACCATTGTTTCATTTTCCAAGGGCAATTCTTTCACTTCCGTCCTATTCACAGGAACGGGGAAATTGAAGATAATCTTCCTGATCCAGTTGCCGTCCGGCTGCTTTTCCGGGAACAATTCGATCCGCTCAATGAACGCCCGCATGAACTCCTTCCGCTCCACCTCGGAGGCGGCTTCATAGACCTGATCGAACGCCAACAGTAAGCGATAAATATTGTCACCGGAAATTTTCTCCTGTCGGATGCTCCGTATCTGGCTTTGCACATCGTCAATCTGGACTTCGATCTCATCTATTCTACCATATTGCTCGTCATAGCGGCGCTGCAAATCAAAAATTTTCCGGTCATAATACGGGTCATTCACATCCAAACCGTCCATCTGCCGTTCCAGTCGGGTCTTTGTGCCTAACGTCTGCCGAAGCTGCGCTTGTAACGCTTCCAGCTGCTTCTCTAAGTCGTTCGTATCGACAGCGGAGCCGATTTTTGCCTTGATTGCATCCGCAAACCGTGGGTCACTGACCATAGCAGAGATAATTGACGCTACCATGCGGTTCATCTTGGTCTGCTCAATGTTCAGCCGGAAAGTACACTCGTGGCCTGTTGGCGTCACCGTATTCTTGCAGTAATAGTAATAGCGGGTCTTTTTGTCCTTGCTGTGGGCTTTTGCAATATTCCCGTACAGGCTTTTGCCGCAGCAAGGGCATTTCAGAATGCCGGACAGAATATGCGCATGGGTAGGATCGTTGACCTTCTCACGCCGATAAGCATTGACTTTCCGTTTCTCCTGCGCGAGATTCCAATCTTCTTCAGAAATAATAGCCTCATGCTTTCCCTCGTACACGGGAAACTCCGACTGTTCAACCACGTGCATCTCATTCCGGGTACCAATCTTCTTCTCTGTCCGGCGTCTGCCATAGGCAATTTTCCCCATATATACCGGATTGTCAATGATACTTTTCACAAAGCTGGCGGAAAAACCGGGAATGGTGCCGTTCTGCCGCAGCTTCTTCACAAAGCCCTGCCGGTTCAGATATTTCGCCACACCGCTGACACCATCGTTGGTGTGAATATAGCGGTCAAAGATGGAGCGGATCACGTCCACTTCATCCTCAGCAATCAACAGTTCGCCTTTTTCAAGACGGTATCCATAAGGGGCAAAGCCGCCGTTCCATTTTCCTTCACGGGCTTTCTGCTCCCGTCCGGCCATCGTCTGTGTCCGAATATTTTCACGCTCTATCTCTGCCACCGCAGAAAGGACAGAAATCATCAGCTTGCCGGAATCTTTGGAACTGTCAATGCCGTCTTCCACACAAATCAGATTGACACCGAAATCCTGCATCAGCTGCAAGGAATTCAGAACGTCAGCGGCATTCCTGCCAAACCGGGACAGCTTGAATACCAGCACATATTCCACGCCGTCTTTGCAGTCCTGAATGTCTTGCAGCATCCGCTGAAATTCATGTCTGCCCTGAATATTCTTGCCGGAAAAGCCTTCGTCAGAATATTCCCCTGCCACTATCATATCTTCGTATTCAGCGTATTTCCGCAGCTTATCGCGCTGAGCATCCAGACTATATCCGTCTACCTGCATGGAAGTAGATACCCGTGTGTAGAGATAACATTTTGTTTTAGTTTTTTTCATGCAGGCCGCCCCTTTCTTCCATCTCTGAACATTCATCCGTTACTTTCTTCTTCGCTAGACCTTCATTCTGAATGTAGTACTCTAACAAACGGAGCACATATTCAGGCGCATGGCGGTTATCCAGTTCCCATTCTGTCACAGTCCGATAGGGAATCTGAAAATATTTACAAAATTCCTTGCGGTTCATGCCAGTGCTTTCCCGCAGTCCTTTTATTTTGGTTTTGCAGTCCATTTCATTTACCCCATAAAGCAAAGTACACGTTGCGTATTTATTATAGCATACGCTAAACAAATACGCAACGTGTAAATTTAATCTATATCAAGCGGCTTTATCAAATTCCTGATACACAGGAACAGGTTGCTTTCCTGATACCGCAGACTGTGTACAGCCATCCTTCGCAGTCTCCTACATCTGCCCCAGCAGCTGCGGCCCGTACTTCTGCAACAGCCGCGCCATCACATCAACACAGCGGTCAAATGCCGCATTATACTTTGGATCATCATAAACTTTGCTCAATAGGCCGCTCCTTTCCTCTATGGCTGCTCTGCGCATAGATGTTCAAAACTTCTGCCGGTATCTGCTCCAGAATCGCCACAGCACTGTCATAGTCGCGCCGCAGCTTGAGGTCTTCGATCTGCTTTAGGGTGCTGACCTTCTGCGCCGATGCAAGAGATTCTTCCAGTTCAGCATTTTTCGTTTTCAGCTTTTTGTTTTCGGATGCTGTTTTCGTAAAAGCCACGCCATATTTCCGCAGCAGCGTGTCCATCTTCTCCACGCTGGGAATATAGGTGTCCAAAATTTTGCAGATTTCCTCCGCCCGGCTTTTTGCATTAAATGGAGTAATGCCAGTGAGCAGCTGCCCCAGTTTATCTTTCTGTTTGGTCAGCCGGGTCATCTCCTTGAACACACGGGGCGGGATGTGGTCACGCCCTGTTTGGCTGGCGCTTTCGCCGCGCTCCAAATCCGGGAACTTCTTGACCATGTGTTTCCAGAACTCATCCTGCCACCAGGTCAACTTCTTTTTGTTGCCCATAATGTCTTTGGCGCTGAGCCTGCCATCCTCCGTAAGCGGGACAAAACAAAGGTGCATATGGGGCGTTTTCTCGTCCATATGCACCACGGCGGATATGATCGTCTCTTTGGACTGATGCTGTTCCAGAAAGTGCAGAGCTTCCTCGAAAAATACCCGAACTTCCGCCCGTTTCTTTCCCTTAAAGAACTCTGGGCTGGCTGTGAACAGCGTCTCGATCATACGGATACTGTCTTTCCGGGTACGGCATCCGGCAGCGGCAATTTGCCTCTCTGACTCCGCCCGATACTTGCCGGGCGGTTTGACCAGATGGAAGTTGTACTTGCTTCGACTGGTGTCCACATCGGGATTGCTGGCGTATTTCTCCTTTGTACGCTCATTGTGGGCCTCAATATTACCGATCTCAGGCCCCTTGTACTTTGCAAATCGCATAATCGCGTACTGTGCTTTCTCCATATTCAATCCCTCCGTTTCTGCCAGACCAGATCATAGCCCAGCACATCGGCCAGCTCCACGGCCTCCCGATACCGCAGGGATTCCCGCTGTAATTTCCCGGAAAGATTGGATACGCTGTCGCTCCAACCATATTCGTCATGCAGAAGATCAACGACTTCCTGCATGGTGTACCCGGCGCGGATGATCTGCGCCTTGATTTCGTTTCGGATATTTGATTTTATGGTAATCCTCCAAATTTTCTTGCCCATAAAAAGAACCGGCTGCGTTGGATAGCGTACCGGCTTCATGGGATGATAAAATTGTTATAGTTGCTGTTTTGTAATAGAAATGCTTTCCCGCGTATCATTGGTCAATGGCGGAATATTCGACTTCGCGGAAATGTGCGGCTTTTCATCGTTCGGACTGTATTGTCACAAAACGGTGTAATCCGTACGCCATTCCGTGAGCCGTTCTTTTGTGAACGGTGTGCGGATAACAGAGAAACATTTCGCTGTTTTGTGATTGCTACAAAATATACCTGCAAAATCACCTCTTTTGTTGACCGCTTTAGCTGTGGTCAAAATGACCACACCAACTCCGTCCTGCCAAAGTAGTCGGGTTCAAAATGACCCCAACTACTTCACATCACGAAAGCGTGAAGAATTTCATGGTTCTGGTGGTGGACAAAATGTCCATGACCACATTCTTGCATTGAAGTAGGTGTACCCAAAATGGGAACACCTAGAATTTTTTAACCAAACCGAGAATATTCGCATTATTCTGGTTGTACCCAAAATGGGCACGACCACTTTATCCAAATGAAGCATCTCTATTATATGAGGTAACAGGGTTAATCGCTGCGTACATACGTACCGGCGACCAGTTCGGAAATCAATCCCGCCAGTCTTCCGGTACGTACGTACACTGTGAAGCGTCCGTAAACTCGTTTATATGCGGTCTTGCCACTGCCTCAATGCCCATAAAGCCCTACACCCGGCGTCCTGCCGAATTGGTAATCGTGTTACAGTGTTCCAGATTGTATTTGCCGCAGGCGGCCACCAGCGCATCGCTGAAACTGCGGCGTTTGAGTGCGGTCAGACTGTTTTCCTCGCACCACATCCGGTAAATGTCGTAGCAATCCTTTGAACTGATGGACGCATCCGCTTTCAGCCGGATATACCCCTCAGATTCCAGAAAATCGAACACGTTATTGTTATCCCGTTTGATGGCCTCCCAGTTCTCTCTGGTGCGCTGGCTCTCGGTGAACTTGAAATTGTTGGCGATCAGCCGCGCAATCCCGCAAAAGCCCAGAGGAATATGCCCTCGATCTCCACTTTCATCTTTTCGGCCAGGTCGGGATCATCCACACGGTCAACAGGTTTCTCTTTTGTGGTCAACACCAGCTGCCGCCGGTAAAAGCCGTCGCTGCGGTCAAAGAGTGCCTGCAAGTCTCCGTTGCTGAACGCCAGCAGCCGGGCGCACATCCAGCCCTGATAGCTCTGTTTGCCCTTGCGCTCCAAATCCATCTTGCCCTGCGCGGTGACGATGGATTTGACGTAGTTGGTCTGCCGCAATGCCTCCATCCGCATATCATCATCCACGCACAGAAGGATGTGTTCCAGGTCGGCACGGGCGAAACGGTTCTCGGAAATTTTGCCGATGCTGCCATCTTTCATATTGTTGCCGAATAGGGCGGCCAGCACCGCGCCGATTTGGCTCTTGCCCTCGCCTCCGTTACCTTTAATGACCATCATCCGCTGACCTTTGTTACTGGGAATCAGACTGTACCCGATGAACTCCTGCAAGGTGGGGATGTCCTCCGGATAAAGCAGTCCCTCCAGAAAAGCCAGCCAGCGGATCGGCGTGGGAGCATCGGGATTGTAAGCTACCGGCAGGCGACAGCGCACGATCTTCGGCTTGCCTTCCGTAAAGGTGCCATTCAGAAACAGTGTGCCGTTTGCCAGATGGATACGGTCAGTCTCTGGTGGGAAATCCTCCACCAGCGCCGCCAGCTTCATCAGCTCCACGATATTGCTGATTTTGCGGGGAATATTACTGACCGCACAGCAGCGCAGTTCATCAAAGATTTCGCTGCGCAGCGGCAGGTCGTTGGTCACACGGCCATCAGGCGTGAAAAAAGCCCCGTTTGTGTAAATGATTTTGTGTCTGCTGAGAAAATCATCGCAAAACAGGGCCTCATTGATATGCTTGCCGTCAAACCAGACGGGCTGGTTGATCTCAGGCGATTGCTCGTTCTTCGCCACGGTGCTGCACCTCCTTTTCCAGACGTTTCAGCCGCTTATCCAGCTCGGCAATGTCGCCATCCCCCAGCAGCGTGTCCACCGCCTTCACGCGTTGCTCCAATTCTGCAAACGCGAGCACGTCTAACAAGTGATTTACATACTCCATCATCCGGCACGCCTCCACAAAGCGGTCGTCCAAGTCGTCTTGCAGCGACTGCGGGGCATACTCAGCCTTCCAGCGTTCCAAAAGATGCAAGTAGTTGCACAGCACCCGCTGGCAGTACATCTCGTCATCCCGGAAGGCCTGCGCCAGCGGATATGGTTTGTTCAGCACCACCGCTACCGGGGGCTTGTCCGGGTCGATGCCGAAGTCATAGGCCAGTTTCTTTGCGGCCTCATAGTTGCTCAGACCGAACAGCCGCGCCACAAAGTCGATGACATCGCCGGTGGCCCCGCAGCCGAAGCAATAGAAATAATCCCTGTTCAGCTTCATGCTGGGATGCCGGTCATCGTGGAAGGGGCAACAGATCATATCGCTACGGTTGACCTCGAAGCCGTAGTGTTCGGCGGCTTGCTTCACGGTGACAGCAGATTTTACAGTTTCAAACAAATTCATAGGCTTTGCCCTCCATCATTTATTGACGGTGTCTGCCCGTCTGCCTGAATATACGGAAAAAAAGCCTATAGACCGAAAAATCCGCTAAAAGTGCAAGAAATGAAAAAATGCCACCCTGAAATCTTGCAAAAATGCAAGACCTCAGAGCGGCGAAGCTAGCGGAAAGCATTTGCCCGCGCTGTTTTTATAAGGTATAATGGATGCAGAGAGTCTTTAGAAAAGAGGTGCGTCACATGGAGGGAGCCTATCTGCCCGGCAATGTCCGGCAACGAATACAGGAGCTTATGAAGGAACATAAAATTACTCAGGCACAGCTGGCAACCCGCATTGGCAGCACCGAGAGCGCCATCAGCCGGTTTGTAAGCGGTAAAACCGATAAGATCAGCACAGAACATTTGCTCCGCATTGCAAAAGCGTTTGAAGTATCCACAGATTTTCTGCTGGGGGAAGTCAACACGCCTGACCGGACAAATTTTGATATTGAAGAACTGGGCCTGTCGGTACAGGCTGCACGGAATCTGTACACCGGGAGAGCCAATGCGGAGATCGTCAACCGCCTGCTGGAAAGTCCGCGCTTTGCAGAAGTCACCTACATGATTGAACAATATTTTGACGATACGCTGGCTGCGGGTTTCGCCGGACAGAATCAAATGCTTACCACCCTCAGCGCCATGCTGCGCCGGAACAATAAAACAGACGCTGCGGTGCAGGCTGCCAGAACTATCAACAGGCAGAAAGTCCCTGTATATCAGGCAGACCTGACGATGATACAGAACACATTTATGGCGGCGCTGCGGGAAGTGAAGAAAGAAATTGGCAATGATTTCACGGCGGTACAAACCTTGACCAAGGGCATCACCCAGCAGATGTTCTCCGAGTTGACAAAAGGCCAGGATGTCCAGGCACCGACCATCACGCCGGAAATGATTTCCGCCGCTGTCACCCAGAGCGCGGCCGGGATGGACGGTGTACAGAAGGAAGCGTTGGACAAGTTCGGTCAGGCGCTAACGGAATTCCTCCAATCCACTTTAGACCATGCGCAGGAGAAGCAAAATGCCGACCCGGAGTAATGAGCGGCTGTGCGAGTTGGCGCAGGCAGGGGATACGGCTGCCCGTGACATTCTGCTGGAAAACAATCTGGGCTTTATCCGAAAAATTGCTTTGGAACAATACCGAAGTATGGGTCTGGATGAAAATGATATTGGAATTGATTTGGATGATTTGGTGCAGGAGGGAAGTATCGGCCTGCTGAACGCGATCCCTTTGTTTGATGCCGGGCGTGGCATGAAATTTCTGACCTATGCAGCACCGGCAATCCGCAATACTATGACAGACTGTATCCGCGCTGCCTTCGCTCAGTTTGAACAGCGGATGGTGGATAAAAAAGACGGCTCAGGCTTCCAGAGAGTATATCTGGATGACGTTCTATCCGATGATGAACGGATGCTGCGGATCGAAGCCATAGCCGACCCTCACTCCCAAACGCGGAGCAAATTTACATCCAAAAAGAACAGCTGACGGAACTGTATGCGGCGCTGGACAAGCTGACTGCCAGAGAACAGACCTATCTGCTGTACCGTTATGGGTTTACCGATGGTATTGAGCACCCACTGATTGGCGCAGCACTCCATTTCCACTTGAGTGAGAGCCGGACAAAGAAGGTTGAGGGCGAGGCGATGGATAGCCTGCGCGGGAAACTACCGTGGTGGTTCTGATGCGATAGTAAGCAGCGGCTGACGGGGGCTTTGATATACCTTTGTTCCGCAGATGGCACGGCTGGCAGACAGTGCATATCCGCCCCGCCTACCAGCCTTTTTCTGTCGCTTATGCTGCCCCAGAAGGGGCAACCTTTCCCGCCAGAACGCCGCAACTGTAGCCACACTTTCCGAGGTGTGCTACATTTCCGGCTGCCATCTGCTCCACAAAGGTATAACACACTAGACTTTCTGGGGAAAGTCGTGTGCCACGAAACCGCCGGTTTCTTTGGATTCTTCCAGTCAAAGGGAAACGCTGTTCCCCTTTGAAATTCCTTTGCCAATAGGGATGCTACTCGCCCCTATTGGAAACCCAGCTCCAAAAGAGCTACCCCTTTGGAGCATTCTCATGTCCATGCATCAGCTATAACAACCGCTAATTAGCAGTGCAGCCGCTGTTCGTACACATCCGAAAAATGGGAGATTGTTATCATTGCTGAACACATAATGAATCTATATTTGTTTTTGAACGCTAACATTTGTTTGAGTTTTTCGACATACCATGATATGATAAATCTTAAAGCAATACAGCAGATTAAAATGATAGTGAGGTCACAACTATGGCTGTAAGCTACAAAAAATTATGGAAACTACTCATCGACCGAGATCTGAAGAAGAAGGATCTCGAAACAATGGCCCGGGTAAGCCACTATACAATGAATAAGCTCACCCATGGCGATAATGTCACCACCGATGTACTGGGGCGGATTTGCAACGCCCTGGGCTGCTCATTGGACGACATTATGGAGTTTGTGGATGAGTAGGCTTGCATCAACTGTGCTAAAATTTAGTAGAGCGCATATACGAAGAGAAGGCGCTCCATCCTAGGAAGGAACCGTGTTTATGGATAACATAAAAGCTTTATATGCTAAACCGCTCCCATCTTCTCGATCTGGAGCCTTTTATAATACATTCCCTTATCCGACTAAAATATCTCCCGAGGCTATTGCTGTCTATATAGCTTGTACTACTAATCCGGGAGACATTGTATTAGATGCTTTTGCTGGGAGCGGAAGCACGGGTATTGCGGCCCTTTTGTGTGAACATCCAACTAAACGCATGAAAGAGATTGCAAAAAGCCTAAATGTAACTCCTGTGTGGGGTGCCCGAAACGCTGTGTTATACGAAATCGGGACGTATGCCTCATTTGCGATAAAAACGATTCTAAGCAGAATAACCAATCATGAGTTTACTGAGGCCGTTGATGGCTTTTTAAAAAAAGCGCAGGATCTCGTCGGTAAACTATATGAAGTGACAGACCCTGCTGGGGCAACAGGAACAATCCGATATATCATTTGGTCTGAGGTGTTGGTATGCCCTAACTGCCACGCCGAAATTTCCTACTTTGAGCGTGGCGCTTCTCGTAATCCGGTACAGTTCAAGGACGAGATTGTTTGCCCTCACTGTAAAAAGGTTCACCATATAGACGAGATGCCTTTTGCCACCGAAGAGTATTATGACAGATTGCTCCAGAGGCAAGCATCCCGGAAGAAGCGTATCCCAGCATGGATTTACGGTACCACCAAAGGCTGTAACTGGGATCGAAAGGCTACGGAAGCGGATGTAGTTCGTGTCAAAGAAATTGAGGACAACTATCCCCTCAACGATACGCCGCAAGAGATTCAGTGGGGGGAACTCCATCGTGCGGGCTATCATTATGGCATTACGCATTTGCACCACTTTTATACCGCCAGGAACTACATCGTAATGTCAAAGCTATGGAAACTGACGGAAACGTACGCTGAAAATATATCTGACGCCTTAAAGCTACTACTTCTGAGCTATAATGCCTCCCACTGCACTCTGATGACCCGTGTGGTTGCAAAGAAAAAGGCCAAAGATTTTATATTGACCAGCGCTCAAAGTGGAGTATTGTATATCAGCAAGCTGCCGGTAGAAAAAAACATTCTCCTTGGCCTCAAAAGGAAGGTTAAGCCCTTTGCTGAGACTTATACCATGTTGCAGGATTGTACTGGGCATGTTACGATACACAATAGTTCTAGCGCAAAGATGAATGAAAACGATAATAGCATTGATTTTGTGTTTACAGACCCACCGTTTGGGGATTTTATCCCCTATGCAGAAGTAAACCAGATCAATGAACTTTGGCTTAACAAAGTGACACGCCGCGAGGATGAGATCATAATCAGTGCTTCTCAGGGAAAGGATGTCCTGACTTATCAGAGGCTCTTGACGCAGGTTTTCAGCGAGATCAATCGTGTACTAAAGCCAACTCACTATGCCTCTATTGTCTTCCATGCAGCGAAAGCAAAAGTGTGGGACGCCTTCAGCGAGGCTGTTACTGGCGCGGGACTACAAATTGAGCTCACCAATATTCTGGATAAAACCCAAGCAAGCTTTAAACAAGTGGTGTCAGATGGATCTGTTCAAGGAGATCCGCTTTTCCTGCTCAAGAAAAGTTCAGCAAGGAAGCAAGTTTCACAGCTAACAGATGAAGATGTACTGTGTTCGCTCCTTACCGATCATATGACTGATCCAGACTTCGATAACCGCACATGTTTTTCGTGGTATGTCAATCGCTGTATGAAATTGGGCGTGGATGTTAAAATGGATGCCAAGCAAGTTTACGAATTCTACAATTCTCAGAAAAAGGCCAAATAATATGAAAAAACCAAGTAGTACATTCTCTCATCAAAAGCGATTTGGGCAGTACTTCTCTGGGGATAAAGTGGCGGCATTATTGTCGCTACTATTGCCGCAAGGGCTGCAGTATTGTTCTATTATCGACCCAATGGTAGGCAAAGGCGATTTGCTTAGTGCCGTTGTTGCTAAAGCTACAAAAAATGTCCAAATGCTCGGTGTGGAAATTGATGAGCCTGTTGCTATAGCATGCCAAAAAAGATTACCTCAAGCGAACATCATCTGTGAAGATGCCTTTCAAAGTAAAGCTGTCATTACAGAAAAAGGGTGGGATTTGGTTATTACAAATCCTCCGTATGTACGCTATCAGCTTCAGAATGACGATAATAGCGTGATGCCAACCGGGAACGCCATTAGAGACAATCTCTTTACGTTACTGAACCAGCTTTCTTATCTTGATGCCGAAGAGAAACAATTGCTGCTTCAAATCACTCAGAATTACTCAGGGCTATCTGATATGGCAGTACCATCATGGATCCTATGCGCCTCGCTCGTCAAAGCTGGCGGAATTTTAGCAATGGTAGTGCCTGAGACCTGGCTAAACCGCGAATACGCAAAGCCCATTCAGTATCTTTTACTTAAGACCTTCGATGTACTAACTATAGCAAGGGACGTGAATGCTTGTTGGTTCGATAACGCTCTAGTACGGACATGTCTTATTGTTGCTAAAAAGAAGAAGATTGTTCCCCTGTCTGAGACATCAGGCGAGAAAACACTATTTGTTGATTTAGGGGCAGGGCTCGTGGGAGAGCGCTCCTTAGTTGATAATTTAACATGGAATGGTCTATCAGGAGAAAAAGCTCTTATAGACTTGTTGACCAGCAAGGTAAATGCTGCAGACAACGACTTTGTACTAGAAAGCAGAAGCACCATGTCGTTATTTCCTCAGATGCTGGCCTCTCAACGTATACCGAAGTGGATGTCATCGGGAGATTTTCAGGCACAAAATAACGCCTCCCAACTTCCACGGGAATTAGACAGCATATTGAATAGTGTCCCTGAGCAAGCGTACATGACACTCGGTGATTTGAGAATACATTGTGGACAGGGACTACGCTCTGGCGCGAACGAATTCTTTTATCTCGAGATTGCTGGTGAAGCTGATGATAAATATTCGCTGTTCACGAGCAAATGGTTTGGGAGAGGGAGAACGATTGAGGTTCCCAAAAAGTTTATCATTCGCTGTGTGCAGAATCGCCGCCAAGTAACTGGGCTTGTAGCAAACCCGCAAACATTAGAAACAGGCGTGCTATATTTACAGGATCATATACGTCCTCAAGATTTTAATGTCTGTACACATAACGCAGCAGAACGATATAAAGTACTACCAAGCGCACTGAATGACTATATTTCCACAGCAGAAAAGTATAAAAATCCAAGAGGAATATCTTTCAGAGAGTACAGCGCGGTAAAGCCAAATGAAAAAAAGATCAATTCTAAATATGAGCGGTTCTGGTATATGCTACCGCAATTAGCCCCAAGACATCTCCCCAATCTTTGCATCACTCGTGTCAGTTCAACTGCCGCAGATTGTGTTTATATCCCTCAATCGGAGGAAAATCCTATCGCAGTAGATGCGAACTTTGTCACTCTTTGGGGTAGCTCAGAAGAAACCATTAAAATTTGTTTGGCACTTTTGAACTCGACATGGAGCAAGTGTTATCTGGAGCTACTCTGCACGGTAATGGGCGGTGGCGCACTTAAAATCGAAGCAAGTCATGTACGCCAGTTGCTATTTCCTAAATTAAACCGCCGCCAACTTCAGCGACTCTCAAAATACGGTATAGCGATAGCGAAGAGGCAAAAGATTACTCCAGAACTGCGCAATGCTATTGATGCCACTATTTTGGAATCATTTACTGATGAAGAAAGCCTATTGATGCAGATCAGAGCACTGCTCCGAAAAAAACTTAATGAAAGGGGTGCCAAATATGAACTATAACGAACTCAAGGATTTTGCTCATCACGCTCAAGCAATGATTTCTTCTGGAGCGGTCGAGGATCGGCTGCGCCATTATCTGTCCTCGAAGCTTCCTAGTATTTTCCCAGATTCTCCGTGGTGGATTCAGGCTCACATGGATGGAACAGAAGCCCATGTCCGTTTCTCTGCTGGGCATAGAAACCGTGAGGGGTTTGTTGATGCGGTTGTCGGTAAAACTGCTATTGAATATGAGAAAAATCTCACTCAACAGGTTATCTTTGATGAGGGATATCATCAGGTTAAAGAATACTGTGCGGCACTGCACAACATTGGTATCCCAGCGGAAGAAATCCTTGGGGTACTTTCTGACACTGTTCGATGGTACGGATATTCGGTTACTATTGTTGGGGATGTAGAGGATGGTCACTTGTATGGCCCTGATAATATCGAACTGACCCAAACGGCAACTGTTGATCTGTCACGGGAAACTGATGAAGAGTTTCGTAGATTTGGGGCGTTTGTCAGCCAGTTTCTTGACCGAGAGCAGTCCAGACTGCTGAATGCCAGTACACTCGTCACAGATTTTGGTATGGATAGCAGCTTTTATAGCCAAAACATTTCCGTATTTAGGAATACCATCACCAGAGCAATGAGTGAAAAGCCTGACTATGCGGCGCTGATTCAGCAGGTTTGGCAAAACTTCATTGCTTATCTTGGGGTATCTGATTACGGCAGATTTTCTGTTGAGACATACATCAACGAGTTTTATTTGGTTACAGTCGCTAAAATCATCTGCGTTAATGTCATGGCGGGAGAGCCAGTGATAAGCGATACCAATGAAATTAAAAAAATCCTCAACGGTGAGTATTTCACAAGGCAAAATGTCTTTAGCCTCGTGGATTACGATTACTTTGGCTGGCTCAATAATAGCCCTTATGTGGAGCAGATTGTTGGTAGTGTTGTCGAATTGCAGCACAGATTGGTTGCCTATGATTTCTCACGCGTGGGAGAAACCGATATTTTTGGCCGTTTGTTGGCACAACTTGCTAATAAAGAGCATCGCTTGATGCTGGGGCAGGAGTTTACGCCGCACTGGGTTGCCCAAGACATTGTAGAATATAATATGGATTTACTGACCGGAAATTCTCCGCGCATTGTAGATATGTGCTGTGGATCTGGTGTATTCCTTATTGAGTCGATAAAGGCAGTACGGCGGCAGTATGATATCGTCCCAGAACGATATTCTACGGAAAAAGATGATATCGTTTTCTCTTGCGTTATGGGATTTGATATCGATCCGTTGGCGGTCATGCTGGCAAAGGTTAACTGGGTTATGGCCATGCGAGATCTTTTCTCGGTTCATCATGGAGATATCACAGTTCCAATTTACCACGCCGATTCGCTGTTCGTTGCTACGCCCATAACGCATCAAATGCCGGATGACGATAATGACGCATATATCCTTCGTTTTGCCCACCACGAAGTATCTCTGCCTGCTTTTCTACTGTCGCCGGAACGCCGAAAGGTGTTTGATGCCTTTATGGCGAAAGTCTACCGTTTAGCTATGGCAAGGGCCTCTGAAGTCGAGACTCCAATTGAACCTGCTGCCGTTAATAGATTGATTGATGCTGTGGAAACAGATAGCGAAATTACGCTTTCTGACGAAGAACGTCAGGCCCTTTTACCTTCAGCGCGTCAATTGATTGAGGAACTGGAACGCTTGCAAAGAGAAGGCCGCAATGGTATATGGTACTTTATCATCTGCAATAGTTACCGTCCCGGACTTACAGGGCAACAGTTTAACTGCATTGTTTCCAATCCGCCGTGGATGGCAATGAGCAAATTGGCGGATAATCCTTACAAGACTACGCTCCAAGGAATTGCTCGGCGGTATGGAATCAAACCTGTTGGTGCCTCACACCCGCACATGGAGCTTGCCACAATTTTCTTGTTAAGTGCTGTCAATCGTTACTTAGAAGACGGTGCTCGATGGAGCTGCGTTATGCCCGGAAGCCTTTTGAACGGCTTAAACCACGAACCATTGCGAAGCGAAAAGTATCGCTCGTCCGATATAGCTTTGCCACTACAATTTGATGCGATATGGGAATTACCCCAGAATACATTCAAGAATAAGGCCATTGTCCTTTCTGGAAAGAAAGACGATTCGCCATCACCTGATGTACTTGATGGGCGAGTTTATACGGATGTTGGAGTTTATGAAGAGGTGCATTATACTCTAAACCGCCAAGGTAATCGGAGCGCTTGGACAAATAAGGGGCGCGATGTGGAAGTGGCCGATATCCTCGGCGACAATGCATTAAAGTTCTCTCAGGGTTGTGACCTGTTCCCCCGGACTGCCCTCTTCCATAAGTTTGTAGAACGGCCAAACGGGAATTGGGACATTGCTCCGATTGAGCGGACAAGCAATTTGTGGTATCTCGTGAACGATCAGAAGAAAGCCAGTTGCAATGGCTTGGCCGCGGAGAATGTAGATAAAAGCTATATTTTTGACGCATTTATCTCCAAGCATCTTTCTCCATTTTATATGGCTACTCCGGCTAAGGTGTTAATGCCCGGAAAGAAAGTAAATGGTCAGTGGAAAGCAATTTCTGCTACTGACAGAGCTTTGATGAATGCCAGTACAGCCTATATATTCAACCAAATTGAGGAAGATGCGAACACCCCATCTTCTCTGGCAACTTATTTGTACGACACCATCAATATTTATGGCAAACTAGACAAGCAGAACTTTTTTGAGAAAAATTGGTTGGTGTTCTCAAGTGCGAGTGGTGCGAATCCTTGTGCCGCCTACATTTCGCTCGAAACGCTTGAGAGTTCTCGGCTGATTATTGACCAAACCTTATACTGGTATCTTGCAGATACTGAAGATGAAGCCATTTATATTGTCGGTTTGCTTAATAGCGATGCACTGTCGGATGCTATTAAAGACTTCCAGCCAGAAGGAGGATTCGGAAAACGGCACATACACACGTTGCCATATAAGATTATTCCCAAGTATGACAACGAGGATGCTACTCATATTGAGGTAATCTCTAGGACGCGAGAGTTGATGAGAGAGTGGGCTGCGCTGTGCCGTGAGGGTGAATATGCGAATCTGCTTCAGCCTAACAGTAGCTCCCTCAGCAGCAGAAGGCGGCGGCAACAATCGGCGATCCGAAGCCTTGGAACATATGCAGGATATGAAGCCGCTTGCCACGCGATTTTAGGATAAAGCGAGGACGATACAATGGCTTCAATTATAACAAAAATTCGGCTTATCAATTTTAGACGATTTAGCGATTACACCGTGACACCTAATGAGAAAATCAATATTCTTGTGGGCGATAACGAAGTTGGAAAAAGTAGTATCCTCGAGGCTATTGATTTGGTTGCTGGCGGAAATGTGCGTAGAGTGGAATCAATCGGTCTAGATCGGTTAATCAATATTGAAGCCGTAAAAAAGTTCAACTCTGGACGGAGAACCTTTGAAAACCTCCCTGTTCTCAGAATCGAGTTGTACTTATCGGGTGACAACTTTGATTTTACAATGTGCGGCAAAAATAACACAGACGGAACAGAGTGTGACGGGATTCGTTTGGTGTGCGAACCAAATCCAGATTACCGAGCGGAGATAACAGCCGTTTTGTCGGCAGAATCTGGTTATTTTCCGTACGACTACTACTCGATCCGCTTCTCCACTTTCGCGGATGAGGGTTATACTGGCTACAAAAAGAAAATCCGTAGTATTCTCATAGATAGCTCTACTATGAACTCTGAGTATGCGACTACTGACTTTGTGCGCCGAATGTACATGCGATACACCGAGCAAGATATAAAAGAGCGCGCAAACCATAAAAATAGTTACCGCCAGATGCGGACTAACTTCCAAGCAGATAGCCTAAAAGCCCTGAATGAGCGGTTACCTGCTGACAAACACTATGCGTTTGGATTAAAGAGCGGATCTGCCATGGGACTCGAGTCGGACTTAATGATCTATGAGGATGAAATTGGGATTGATAGCAAAGGTACCGGCAAACAAATCTTTATAAAGACAGATTTTGCACTTGAACGCTCTGGTGAGAATATTGACGTCATTCTTGTCGAAGAACCAGAAAACCACCTGAGTCCAGTTAACCTTCGCAAATTGATTCAGCGAGTATCTGACACACAAAGCGGGCAACTTTTTATTACAACACACAACAGTCTGATTAGTACCCGGTTAGAGTTGAAGAACCTTTTAATCATGCATATCAATGGCACGGATAAACCGATTATGCTGAAGGATCTGTGTGACGAAACGGCCAAGTATTTTATGAAAGCCCCTCCTGCTAGCATTATAGAATTTGCACTTGCGAAAAAGGCCATTTTGGTTGAAGGCCCATCCGAATATATGTTGATGGAGAAGTTTTACGAAACATGCGCAGGATGCTCCCCAGAATCTGACGGTATCCATATTATCGACGTGCGCGGGTTGAGTTTCAAACGATATCTCGATATCGCAAAATTAACTGGCTGTAAGGTCGCCGTCATAACAGATAACGATACGGATTATCGGAAGAACTGTGTGGACAAGTATAGTGATTATGCGTCCAATCCTAATATAAAGATTTTTTATGAGGCTGATGATGCAAAGCGAACTTTTGAATTTATCCTCTATGGGGATAATCCAGCGCTATGCGATACGCTGTTTGACTCGCCTGCCTTGGGTTACATGCTGAGCAATAAAACAGAAGCCGCATATGCGCTACTGTCTCAAGATGATCAGATAGTAGTCCCTGACTATATGAAGAAGGGGATCAAATGGATAAGAGAGTAATCTTTGCTGTTGCTGGCTCAGGGAAAACGACTTATATCGTTGATTCTCTTTCACGGGATAAGCGATCGCTCATAGTCACATATACAGTTGGAAATTACAACAACCTATGTTGCAAAATTTCTGAGAAGTTCAATGGCGACTGGCCAGAAAATATTTGGGTCATGGGATATTTTACGTTCCTGTATAGATTTTGCTATAAACCGCTTTTAGCAGATAAGCTTAAGGCTAGAGGCATATTTTACGAGAAAAATCCCAATAACCGATTGCGACAATGCGATAAAGCCTATTATATTACATCGGCAGGCTATATTTATAGCAACAGGTTGGCGTTGTTGATTGAACACACCGGATCAATGGAAGCACTGAAACGGCGTTTAGAAAAGTATTTTGATGAGTTTATTGTTGATGAGATACAGGACATTGCGGGGCGTGATTTTTCTTTCCTCGAGCGACTTATGGCAGCCAACATAAACATGCTTTTTGTTGGTGATTTCTACCAGCACACCTATGATACAAGTCGGGACGGTAATGCTAATAAAAATCTATTTGATAATTTCCCCAGCTATGAGGCACGCTTTATAAACCAGGGCTTCTTGTCTGACAAGGCATCACTTGTAAAGAGTTGGCGCTGCAGTCCCAGTATTTGCCGTTTTATTACAGAGAATTTGGGCATTGAGATACATTCTAATCAGCATACAGAAATGAGTGGCGAAGCCAGTGATATCATTTTCATCTCCGAACAAGCCCAGATAAATAGTATTTTAACGAATCCGAATATTGTAAAGCTACATTTCCGAAACAGCTCAAAGTATGGATCTGGCCATAAAAATTGGGGAGACACCAAAGGAGAAGATTATTATCAAGATGTCTGCGTGATGCTTAATAAGGCTACAGCGGAAAAATATGCTGCCGGGAAATTGTGCGAATTAGCCCCATCGACTAGAAATAAGCTATACGTGGCAATTACAAGAGCACACGGGAAAGTCTATCTCATCAATGAATGAACTGAAGACCTGGGATAATTACGAAAGACAATTATCCCAAGTCTTCTGAACTAAAGCATTCCAAAATAATTGAATGCCTCTCTAATCGCTACTTCCTTCTCCGGCAGACACTGCGGCACTTTTGCATCTTCCTTCTTTGACAGGTTATAGTTCTGTCCCACATCCAACCCGCACTTGCGCTTTATCTGTGAGATATACAGGGAAGATACCTTCAGACCCGTATGTTCCAGCACATACGCCTTAATCTGTTCATAGGTCGCGCCCTTCTGGAACCCTGACATATCCATACCCTCCAGCGAGAACTCCACCCGTACTTTCTTCGAGTCAATTTTACCCTTGGAAAGCAAGACAACCGTTTCCACATGGGCGGTCCGGGGAAAGAGGTCCACCGCCTCGGCCCGGACACCCTCATATCCCTGCTCGCTGAACCGCTTCACGTCCCGGGCCAGAGTCGCAGGGTCGCAGGAGACATACACCACCCGGTCCGGTCCCATCCGGGCAATGGTATCCACCACATCTCCGGCCAGCCCCTTCCTGGGCGGGTCTACCACCACCACATGGGGACGGATCCCCTCTTTCTCCAACTGGGCGGCCAGGTCGGCGGCGTCGCCGCACTCAAACCGGGTTCTGTCTGCAAGCCCGTTGCGCACCGCGTTTTCCCGAGCATCCGCCACCGCCTGGGGCACCACCTCCACGCCGATTACCTGCCCGGCCTGCTCCGCCAGAGTCAGACTGATGGTGCCGATGCCGCAGTACAAGTCTACCACCGTTTCCGTTCCCGTGAGAGCGGCAAACTCCATCACACGGTTATAGAGCACCTCGGTCTGAGTCCGGTTGATCTGGAAAAAGGACGGTACCGACAGCTGGAACGTGTGTCCACACAGCGTCTCCTCCAGCCAGTCCTGACCCCAGAGGGTATGATACTCCGTACCCAGGATCACATTGGTCTTTTTCGTGTTCACACACAGCACCAGCCCCACCAGGTCCGGGGCGGCATTCCGGAGCGCCCTCACCAGTTCACGGGAGTGGGGCAGCTGCCGGCCATTGACCACCAGGCAGCACAGCGCCTGTCTGGCCTGGTTGGTTCTCAGGTATAGGTGGCGCACCAGCCCTCGGCCTGTTTTTTCATCATAGGCCGAGACATGGTACTCCTCCATCCATGCCTTCACCGCCGCCCGGCAGGCGGTGGCCGTCTCCGGCTGAAGCAGGCAGTCGGCGATGTCAACTACCTGATGGGTACCCGCCCGATAGTAACCCACAGCTCCCTCCGATACAGGAAACTGCACCTTGTTGCGGTAACGGGTCTGGTCTGCCGCATCCCACATCGTGGAGACGGCTAGGGTTACCCCTCCGATACGCCTCAGGGCATCTTCCACCCGGGTACGCTTGGCCTCCAATTCTTCAGCATAGTTCATGTGCCGGAACTGGCAGCCGCCGCAAGTCCCATAATAGGGGCAGTCCGGCTCCCGCCGGGCCATGGAAAGCTTGGTCACCCGCTCCGCATGACCCCAGGCGGCGCTGTGGCCCACATGCTCAATGCGGATATCGGTCACCTCGTCCCGGATGGCCCCCCGGACAAATACCGCCATGCCCTCGATCCGGGCCACGCCGGAGCCGTCGCTGGCATACCCCTCGATCACGGCGCGATAAATCTGGTTTTCTTTCAGTGTGGGCCTCATGGTGGCACCATCCTTTTTGTCGTTTGCTAGGGGTATTGTACCAAGTTTTGAGTGGTAAATCAATCCGGATAACATATGCTTTTCCCACTATAACTTCCGGTGGAAAAGGCTGCACCCTTAGAAAAAAGGCCGGTAATTAAGCGGGCCTTTCCTCCCTATGAGGCTATGTAACACACAGCGCCTGGCGGATCTCTCCGCCAGGCGCTGTGTGTTATTCATGCCTGTTTTTATACGCCTTGGCCGCGCCGACAAACCCCCGGAACAGGGGATGGGCCTTATTGGGCCGGCTCTTCAGCTCTGGGTGGAACTGGCCGGCCACAAACCAGGGGTGGTTGGCCAGCTCCACCATTTCTACCAAGCTGCCGTCCGGGGACAGGCCGGACAGGGACAGGCCGGCAGCGGTCAGCGCCTGCCGGTAGTCGTTGTTGAACTCGTAGCGGTGGCGGTGGCGCTCATGGACCTCCAGTTCACCGTAGACAGAGGCCGCCAGGCTACCCTCCTTCAGATGGCAAGGATAGCTGCCCAGGCGCATGGTGCCTCCCTTGGCGGTGACCCCTACCTGGTCGGACATCAGAGCGATAACGGGGTGGGCGGTGGCCGGGGCCAGCTCACTGGAGTGGGCGTCCGCCAGGCCGCACACATGGCGGGCAAATTCCACCACGGCCATCTGCATCCCCAGGCAGATGCCCAGGAAGGGCACGCCATTCTCCCGGGCGTACCGGATAGCGGAGATCATCCCCTCCACGCCCCGGTCGCCGAAGCCGCCGGGCACTAGGATGCCTTGGGCGTCCTTCAAGATCTCGGCAGCATTTTCATCGGTGACCGTCTCTGAGTTCACCCACTGGATGTCCACCTTTACGTCGTTTTCGATACCGCCGTGAGTAAGAGCTTCCACCACCGACAGGTAAGCGTCATGAAGTCCCACATACTTGCCCACCAGCGCAATGGTCACCGTGCCGCAAACGTTTTTCGCCCGGTGAACCATGGTCGCCCACTCGGTCAGGTCGGGAGCGTGGCAGATGAGCCCCAGCCGCCGCACCACCGCATCGGCCAAGCCCTCCCGCTCCAGCATCAAAGGCACCTCATACAAAATCGGGGCGGTGAGATTGGGGATGGCGTGGTCCACTGGGATGTTGCAGAACAGGGCAATCTTATCTAGGATGTCCTGGGGAATGGGCGCGTCGCTGCGGCACAAAATCACGTCGGGCTGGATGCCCAGACTCAGCAGCTCCTTGGCGGAGTGCTGGGTGGGCTTAGATTTCAGCTCTCCGGATCCGGGGATGGCCACGATGAGGGACACATGAATGAACATCACATTCTGCCGCCCCCGCTCGGCGGCCACCTGGCGGATGGCCTCCAGGAAGGGCTGAGACTCGATGTCGCCCACCGTGCCGCCGATCTCCACGATGGCCACATCGGCATCCTCCCCTTCCAGGGAGTAGATATTGGCCTTGATCTCGTTGGTGATGTGGGGGATGATCTGCACCGTGGCCCCCAGGTAATCCCCCGCCCGCTCCCGGTTGAGGACATTCCAGTACACCTTGCCCGAGGATACCGAGGAATTAAAGGTCAGGTTCTCGTCGATGAACCGCTCGTAGTGGCCCAAGTCCAGATCTGTCTCCGCCCCGTCGTCGGTGACAAATACCTCCCCGTGCTGGTAGGGGCTCATGGTGCCAGGGTCCACATTGAGATAAGGATCCAGCTTCTGCACCTTGACCCGCAGACCCCGCTGCTTGAGCAGGCGGCCCAGGGACGCTGCGGCGATCCCTTTGCCCAGGCCGGATACCACGCCGCCGGTGACAAAGATGTATTTCGTTCCGGTTGCCATGTTGATTCCTCCCTTGCGACAGGCACGGCCTCCTTGCGCCCGGACCCCTTTGTCCGGCCCTGTCTACTCGATCTGACGTCTCAAATAACCCTATTATTTTACGTTTCCTTCCCGCGCAAGTCAAGGGGAGAGATGGCCCTGAGCGGCGGGAAATTCCACAAAAATATCCGGCCCGCCGGGGGATTCCCCAGCGGGCCTTCCCGTCCGCACAGCTTAAAATTTCCAATCGTCCACGCAGCTGCTGTAATCACTGAAGCCGCCGGAACGCATCCATAGTCCGCTATCTGTGTGATATTTTATTCCTTCCGGAACGATGACCAACTGCCGGCCATGCTCATCGGTGTAGATGGCCACCTGGGTAAACTCATGGCCAGGGCCCAGCAACACCCTTTCAGGTAAATTCCAATAGGGGATCATTTGTGACCGGGTCGCGTTCATAGCAAATTCCTTGTCGTACCACAGCACCAGCTCCCCGTCCCGGAACAGTCCCACCCGGATATCCATTTTCTCGATTGATGCGGAACCCCTCCCCGGTGTGATCATCAACCCCTGGTTTCCCTTAGATGGGGAGAGCACACCGTCCTCCCCGTCCAGCGAGAAGGCGTAGGTAGAGTTTTGCGAAAAGGTAAAGGTGGGGAAGGTATCGGTATATAAAGTGTCGTACTCCTCCAACAGCTGGGTCTGCTCCGTCTCCCCCGTGACAAAAGTCACGAACAGGGAGATGTCGTCGCTGAGGGGGCAGGTGAGCGTGCCGGAAAAGGCACCCTCCCCGTCGGACTCTGCGGTCAGCTCCACCACATTCTCTCGGCTGCGGGCTTGGAATACGGCGGTCATCCCCGGCACAAAGGTCTTGGGGATGGCATAGAGCTGGAAGGTGGCGGTGTTGGCCTCGATGTCGGTGGACAGGTGCTGGATCTGGTAGTCCACCGTCAGGCTGTTGTTCTGTCGGAACTTCTCGTCCATCTCGTCCGCCACAGCGTCGATGCTAAACTCCAGGGACTCATAGACTGTATTCACATGGTCGAGCATGGCCTGATAGTCCTCCTCGGACTGGAGCATCTGATTGACTACCCCGCACAGGGCAAAGATCAGGGCGACAGCCGCCAGGATGGTGGACACCCGAAGCACGCCCCGCCGGGGCGGCTGGGCCGCCTCCCGAGCGGTCAGATATTGGTCCACGATCTCCTTCACCATGGCCAGCTGGGTATCGGTGAGCTCCGGGGCCGGGCCCTCCTCTCCCGTTTCAGCGTCCTCCTCCCCCAGCAGCCAGCCCACGGATACGGAGAACATCCGGCTCAGGGCGATGAGCTTTTCCACCTCGGGCAGCACGGTGTCCGACTCCCATTTATAGATGGACTGGCGGGACACTCCCAGCTGCTCTCCCAGGGCCTCCTGGGACAGGCCCAGTTCCTTTCGCTTCTGGGCTATGCGTTGACCTACTGTCATGGCCGGCACCTCCTCTGCCTCCATCATATCGGAAAAAGCAGAAACCACGCCACCAACCTGGGGGCGGAATCCTGCTAACCTGGGGTTTACATCTCCCGATTTCAGCATATCAGAAGGGGGCAGAAAAGGCAAGAGGTGTCAATTCAGGCTGGCGGGGACAAGTCCCTCCCCGGTCAGCTCCAGCACCCGGCCGCACACCTGGCTCAGATAGAGCCGGTCATGGGACACGCTGATGATGCAGCCGGGAAAATCCGCCAGCACCTGCCGGATGATCGGTGCGGACAGGGGGGAGAAATTCCGGGTTGGCTCATCCAGCACCAGCACGTTGGAGCCGTTCAGCACCATAGACAAAAACAGCAGCTTGGCTCGCTG
>OGYF01000741.1_pt1 | contig 31595 bp, 28 predicted proteins | sample 1576451 | NCBI WGS metagenome assembly OGYF01 (sample SAMEA3541505, study PRJEB24748) | human gut metagenome | biome: human gut; feature: human-associated habitat; material: faeces | place: China | collected 2012
ACCTACTACAAGAAGCCACTTCGCTACGATGCAATGTGGCTTCTTTGACAGGCTGACCACTCGCTAGGCGAGTGGTCAGACCGTTGAAAAAATCAAGACAACGGTCTTTTTTTATAAGGAAAACCGGATAAGCATGTCGAATATATAATAACTATTAGGAACAGAAACGGAAGAGAACGAGAAACGCAAAAGAAAGAAGCAGGAGAGAACGGCATGCTGAACAAATTCCACGAAAAGCAACAGGGAATGGAACTGATTATTCTGGAACAGCTGGTACCGCAGGACCATCTGCTGCGAAAGATCGACCGGAGTATCGACTTCTCCTTCATTCGCAGGCTGTGCGCACCGCTGTACAGCGCCAACCTGGGCCGACCGGCCATTGAACCGGAGGTGCTGTTCCGCATGCTGTTTGTGGAGTATCTCTACGGCATCCGTTCGGAGCGGCGGCTGGAGGAAGAGATTAACTATAACATGGCATATAAATGGTTTTGCGGGCTGAGTCTGACAGAGAAGGCGCCGGACGCCACAACGCTGAGCGTGAACCGCAAGCGCCGTTTCCGGGATAACAACATTCCCGAGCAGATCTTCAATGAAATTCTGCGCCGGGCCATGGAAAAGGGCCTGGTGGGCGGAACGATTCTGTATACGGATTCGACTCATGTCAAGGCCAAAGCGAACAAACACAAAAAGACGACGGTCGTGGTGGAGCGGACGCCCAAAGCGTATCTGGAAGAGCTGGACGATGCCATCGAGCGGGACCGCAAAGAGCTGGGCAAGAAGCCCTTTGACAAGAAGGGCGACGATGATATAATAAAGCTATAATAAAGAAAACCAACCTTGCGGCAATGCCCAAGGGTCCCTTGACGGATCAACGTCCCGGGAGGAGGTTCCATGCTGCTCAAAGTTGTTATCATCGAGGATAATCCCATAACAGTGCGCTCGCTGGTGGAAACAATCAAGTGGGAAACGCTTGGCTGCGAGGTGGCCGGAACTGCGTTGGATGGTGAGGCCGGCTGCCAGCTGATTTTAAGCACAAGGCCGGATATCATTCTTACGGACATACGTATGCCCAAGTGTGATGGGCTGGAGATGATCGAAACCGTGCGGCAGTCCGTGCCGGATTGCAAGGTGATCATCATCACGGGGTACGATCAGTTTCAGTATGCGAGCCGGGCGATCAAACTGGCCATTTTTGACTACCTCCTCAAGCCCATAGACAGTGAAGAGCTGATAAACTGTGTGCGCAGGGCGGTTGACGCCACGCTTAGCAGGCAGGCCATCGATGTGACGCAGCAGCAGGTGGATACGTTGCGCCGCCGTGCCCAACTGTCACTGCTTCTCACCAATCCGTCACAGCATGGACAGGGCGTCCGCGCCATGTTTGTGGAGATGGGCCTGTCCTTTCAATCCTACTATATCATGACCGTGCAGTCGTCGGATGAACGCACGTTTACCCAGGCAGAGCTCAACCATATCGACGGCGTTATCACGGCCATGGAGGTATCCGCCGTAACCATCCTGCTCTATGACACGGTTGTTGCCTTTGTGATGCTGGATAGCGCCGGAGACGGCTGGCAATCCGGCGCCGAGGCGCTCGTGCGCGCCGTCGTCCAGTCCATGGCGGTGCCTGTCTGCATCGGGGTAAGCGAATTGAGCACTTCGCTGCATGCGGTGCGACAAACCTATCATCAGGCGCGTCAGGCGATGTGGCAGGCCGCGCTGGAAACACGCCCCAGCGCCGCGGTGTTCTATGCGGGACCTGAACCCAGCGGAAGGCCCAGTGAGGGAATCACCAATATGAACCATCGTATTGAGGAGCTTATCGACCGGGCGGATCTCAGCGACGAGGCCGCCGCGAGGACAGCGCATGAGCTGGTCGCGCTCAGCGGGCATCAGTACAGCCACCTGCGGGCCATGACCGCCATGTATACCCTGGCGCTGATGAACCGCTGCGCCGTTTCTTCAGGCGTTGAGACCGATGCGGCGCTTTATGGCACCTGGTTTGTTACCAATGAGGCGGATGTAAGGGAGTGCCTTACCAAGCTGCATGGGGCGCTGCGCTCCGCCAGGGAACAGACGCAGCTGTCACTGCTTACGCGCAATGCCATCCAGTATATAAATCTGCACGCGGTGGAGGGGGTCCAGCTGGGCACGGTGGCGGAAAAGCTGAGCGTCAGCGGCAATTACCTTTCCGCCCTGATCCGTAAGGAAACCGGCATAACCTTCCATGAACATGTGCTCAATGCCAAAATGGCGGTAGCGCGCAACCTGCTGGCAGATCCGCGCATGCTGGTGGAAGAGGTTGCCAGGGCTGTGGGATATGGAAACTACATCTCCTTCTATAATGCTTTTAAGCGCTCTGAGCACATGACGCCTACTGAATACCGCAACCGCAGGGTGACTCTATGAAACGACCGCTGAACGGAATGTCTTTCCGCACAAAACTCCTGCTTGCATCCGGACTGACCATTCTGCTGGCTGTAACCATTGTTACGGGTTTGCTCACCTATGAAACGGCGCAGATGACCTCAGGGCTTATGCGGTCCAATCTGGAGTTGCTGACCGAGCAGAGCCTGCGAAATTTCCAGAGCGAAACGGAAGCCATTCAGCGCCAGCTTATCAACCAGTTGATTGGCAAGATGGTGCCCAACCATATGTATATGCTGCGCGACATGTCCCTTGGAGAAATTGGCTATTCGGAGAAGGTGCGCGGGCTGGTTGGAGCGCTGAATCAGACGATTTCGCCGACCTGCGGGTATGACCGGATCTACGTGAAACTGTGCAACGGCGTTTCGTTTTCCAGTACCGTTACTTTTGCAGACGGGTTTGTGGAGGCGGCTTCGGCGCTGCTGGCCGGTGAATATGGCGAAAAGACCTATGGAAACGCCCGCTGGACCCGAACGGACGACGGTACCATCTACCTCATACGGGACGTCTATAACCTGGAGCCCTTTCAATTTGTAGGCAAGGCAATTGTGCGCGTGCGCGAAGAGCTGTTTGTTTCCCTTGGCAACCATGTACAGGCCATGAATTGTGCCGTGGCGTTTCTCAACGATGCGGGGGAAGCGATTTCCGTAGGGGGAACGGTGGCCGACGGCATGCTGGAGGCGGCGGTGCAAGCTATGCATACAGGCGCTCAGGAACTGCGCCTGGCAGAAACGTATGATCTTTCTGTTCAGGAAAATGACGGATGGACCGCTGTGGGCATGATGCCAAGATCCGCGCTTAACAACATCAATTATTCCGTCGTGCGCACAGGGGTGGCGGTGTCCTTTGCAGCTTTGACGCTCAGCTCCGCCGCCGTAATCATTGTTACCCGCAGAATGACCCGCCAGATGAGTTTGCTTGTGAGCAGCATGGATGAAGTGACCGCCGGCAATCTCGACCTGACCGTCCCCATTTGCAGCAGCGACGAAACCGGCCAGATGTCCGCACATTTCAATACCATGATCGGAAGAATGCGCGAGCTGATGAAGCAGGTTGTGCAGGAGGAGAACAACCGCAACCGCGCGGAATATGCGGCGCTGGAATACAAATACCGCTCGCTTCAGTCTCAGATTAGCCCGCATTTTATCTACAACGCATTGGAAGTCGTCAACGCCATGGGCAAGTTGAACGGAAGCGAAGAGATTTGCAAGGTCGTGCGCTACATTTCCATGTTTCTGCGTCAAAACACGCGCAATATGGAAAAGCGCTTTATTCCCGTCCGATGCGAAATAGACAGTCTGAGCCAGTATGCGCATATTTATGGATATATTTATGGCAATATCCTCTCAACACCGTTTTCGATGGAGCCCGGCACGGAAGAGGCGCTCATTCCCACGATGATCCTTCAGCCCGTGCTGGAAAATGCACTGGTCTATGGCGTACGCTCGGAGCATTCCGTTGTGGCCTTGACCGTAAGAAAGACCCCGGACGGCGATCTTTGCCTGATCGTTGAGGATAACGGTGCCGGCATGCCCCCGGAGATGGTGCAGAAAATTCTTGACGGAGAAGCTCAAGGCACGCCTGAAACCAAGCCGCATCCTTCCTCCGGCGTTGGCGTACGCAACGTGCGCGACCGTCTGGCGCTGATCTACGGGGATAAAATGCGTTTCGAGATTGACAGCACCGTGGGTCAAGGCACGAAAGTGCGCATTACGGTTCCGCTGATCTATTCCGAGGAAGAACTGACACTGGAACCAAAGGCCGGGGAAAGGCCGGCATAAAAACCACAGGATAACAGCCCCAACCGTGCAATGGCAGGACCTATTTTTGGGGAAAGCACGTGCCTATTACAATAAGTTCGGACAGGAGCACCGAACAGCCAGTCCGGTGTTCTTTCCGTCTTATCCGCTAGGGTTTGATGGCCGAAGCTTTTATATTCTGGTCAGAAGCACTGAAAGGGGACAAGGCCGCGCCACATGCGCGTATCGGCCGACTTCGTCCGCCTATGGCGGGTTTTTCCGGCCCTTGCCGAAGCAAAACCCGGATTCCGGGGCGCAAACTTTCCCAATCGCATAACAAGTCCGGGGATACAAAGAAAGTTCGAGGGGCTTGCGCCCTTCGAATCTCTTTGTTGTTGCGGCCCAAACATACGCTATTCTTCAAGCGGGGCACTTTCCCGGGCCCAGTCCGGCCAGGCCGGTCTTTTGGGACCCGAAGCAGCCCAGCGGACGGCATTGAGCAGGACCTGCCTTACCTCGGGCTGATAGTACACGGGATAGGTTTCGTGCCCTGATGAAAAATAAAAGATCCGCCCCTGGCCGCGGTACCAGCAGCAGCCGCTTCTAAGCACTTCTCCGCCCTGGGACGTCGTCAGGAATACCTGCTCGTCAGGTTGTGGAATTTCAAAGTATTCACCGTAGGTTTCGTCCTGCGCAATCGTAAAATACTCGCTGTTCAGCCCTGCGGCGATGGGATGGGCCGGCATGACCAGCCAGACGCGCTGCCATTCGTCATTCTCGCGCCAGCGCAGGCATTGCGTGCGTGTGCCCATCAGGCGGGAAAAAATTTTGCTGGCATGGGAAGAGTGCAGAAGAATCAGCCCCATGCCTTCCAGCACACGCCGCTGAATAAGGTCCACGCGGTCGTCGGCCACCTCTCGCCAGTGCTTATGGCCAAAGTATACCAGCACATCTGCCCAGGCAAGGTTTTCGTCGGAAAAACCCTGCTGCGGGTCCTGCATCACGGCGGTGCGCACGCACATGTCGTCTTGGGCGTCAAACAGATCCGCCAGCGCTCCGTGAATTCCCCGCGGATAAATGCGAGCCTCCGCCTGCACCGCTTCTGGAAGCGGCCTGTTTTCATACCATACCAGCACATTCACAGCTGCTCCACCTCCACCCAGCGGCGCTCGTGGCTGGAACGCACGCACGCCTCGATAAACGCCATCCCCAGGAAACCGTCCCGGAAGCTGGCGCAGGGCATGCTCTGCGTCAGGTAGCTGCCATCCAGAATCGATCGGTAGAAGGCGGCTACGGAATTTCTGAGCGCATCCGGCCAGCCCATCACATGTCCCATGGGGGTTGTCACATAGGGGCGCACCTCCTCCTGGCAGGTGCGAGGATTCATATAGATGGTTTCGTAACCGGTTTCCTTCTTTCCCAAAACAAGCCGGTCAGGCTGCTCCTGACGCCATTCCATGCCGTAGCCCTCGCACCATAGATTGAGGCGCAGGTCGTTTTTATGGCCATTGGCCGCCTTGCTGACGGTAAACTGCCCGGGCAGACCGCTTTTGAAGCGCACCAGAATAAAAGCGGTATCCTCGGTTATTACAGGATGCCTGGTTCCGTCCGGACCGGTGCGCGTAGGATAGTGGGTATGCAGATCGGCAAACACCTCGCTGACGGGCTCTCCCAGCACAGCGCACGCGGTATCGACCCAATGCACCCCAATGTCCGCCACCGTACGCGATATGCCTGTATTTTCCATGCGCTGCGACCAGTCGGTTTCCCTGGAGGCGGATTCCTGCAGATAGCAGCCGGTCGCCATCAACGCCCTGCCGGGCAGACCGCGCAACAGGCGGGCGCGCATCTCCTGCACGGCGGCATTCATGCGGTACTGATGGTTCAGCCCCGCCGCCAGTTTCCGCTCGCAAGCCAGTTTCCAGAGCTCGCGGGCGGTTTGGGCGCTCATGCTCAGGGGCTTCTCGCTGTAGACATGTTTGCCGCAGAGCAACGCTTGACGGTTGATTTCATCATGCAGGGCGTTGGGCGTGCAGTTGTGGATGACGTCGATGGTCGGGTCGTGAAGCACCTCGCGCCAGTCGGTTTCGCCTCTCGGTACGCCATATTGCTCACAGGCGGTACGGACATGATCGGCGTTGTTGTCACAAAGGGCAACGGGCAGCGCCAATGGTACGCGGCGAATGGCATCGATGTGCTGAGGACCGATAAAACCGAGGCCGATAACGGCGGCTCGCAGGGGTTTCAAAGGCGGACACCTCCCTGACTGGTAAAAGAAAAAGTCTCATTGATGATGCTTTGATTATAAACAAAAGCTGAATCGCCTTACAATGCATCAAGTTTCCGAATTTATTGCATAAAACCCGCCGTTGCGCCATTTCAGGTCAACATAATGAATTTGATTTAGAAAATGATGAAGTTAAGATATTGTCAGCTGAAAACGGTACTTTTACAATAGAATCAGGATTGTGTTCCGGGACAATACAGGTGAAAGAAGGATGCGCAATGCTTCAATACAATGTCAAAATCGGCCTGGCACCCATGAGACGCGACGTAACGCCGCGCCCCGGCATCTTCAACTGGGAAAAAGCGGAAGAACGCGGTCATCGGATGGTTGCCTATATTCGAGAGCATTTTACCGACGATAAGGTGAGTTTCGTAGACCTGGAAGGAATCAACCCTGTCGATGTCATGTACTGCGATGAGGATGCGCAGAAGGTGATCGACCGCTTCAACGCCGAAAAGGTAGACGCGGTGCTCATCATTAACTGCAACTTTGGCAACGAGGAAATTGCGGCACAGGTGGCGCGCGGCGTTGGCAAGCCGGTATGCATCTGGGCGCCGATTGACGACAGCTTTCTGCCGGACGGCACCCGCTATACCGACAGCCAGTGCGGCATCTTTGGTGTCAGCCGCCAGCTTCAGCGCTTTCATATCCCCTTCAGCTTCATCGAAACATGTGCGGTGGAGAGCGATACGTTTGCTTCTTCCTTCGCCCGCTTCGTTTCCGTCAGCTGCATGGTGAAAAATTTCCGCGGCATGCGCATTGCTCAGGTGGGCATGCGTCCCAAGCCGTTCTGCTCGGTTATTTTTAACGAGGGTGAGCTGATGGAGAAGTTTGGCCTCAGCATTATCCCCGTCAATATGGCAGTAATCATCGATAAATATCAGCAGATCCTCCGGGAGCGGGACGCCGAGCTGGAGGAGGGAGCCAAACTGTTGGCTTCGCGCTACGAGATGGACGATCTCACGCCTCCGCTGCTCAAAAAGGTTTATGCCTTTGTGCCGCTTTTCAAATGGGTATTTGAAACCTATCACGTTCAGGCCGTGAGCGCCGAATGCTGGACAGCCATGCAGCTGGGTGTGGGCGCGATGCCCTGCACGGCATACAGCATTCTGGCAGATATGGGCTACATTATCGGCTGCGAAAGCGATCTGCACGGCACCATCACCATGGCGCTGCTTTCCTGTGCCACCCTGGGACGGAAGGTTCCCTTCTTCGGGGAGTTTACCGTGCGCCATCCGGAAAACAAAAATGCCGAACTGCTCTGGCACTGCGGTCCGTTTGCTTACAGCCTGAAGAAAGAAGGCTGCCCCTGCAAGAACGTCAACATGCGCCAGTGGTTCCAGGTTCGGGACGGACAGTACACCATCGCGCGCTTTGACCAGGACGACGGAGACTACCGGCTACTGGCAGGCACCTGCAAAACCACGGAGGGACCTTATACCTTCGGCACCTATCTCTGGGGCGAATTTGCCAATCTGCCCGCATGGGAACGAAAGCTCGTCGAAGGTCCCTACATTCACCACATGGCTGAGATCGAAGGCGATTGGACCCAGGAGCTGCGTGAGTTTTGCAAGTTTGTGCCCGCGCTGACGGCGGATGCGGTCAATGAATAAAACGGCCTGTAAGGAGGGCTCCCAATGCTGACAGATATGAAAACCCTGCTCAAGAGGGCAGAAGAGGCAAAATGCGCAATCCCGGCATTCAATGTTTACAACGGCGAAACGGCGCTGGGAATCATCCGCGCTGCGGAGGAGGCCAACGCCTGTGTGATCTTGCAGATGTACAGCCGGTTGTTCATGAGTGAAGAGGCCGAGTTTATCTCCCCCGCGATTCTGGCGGCGGCGCAGAGGTCGAAGGTAAAGCTGTGCTACCACCTGGACCATGGAAGCTGCGACGAGGCGGTATGGCGGGCTGTGCGGTTTGGGTGCACCAGCGTTATGCGTGACGCAAGCGCCCTGCCGCTGGAGGAAAACATGGCGGTGCTCAAAAACGTAACCCATTACGCGCACGACCTGGGCATTGACGTGGAGGGAGAGCTTGGACACATTGGTTCGGCCGCGGAAGGCGTATCCCAGGAGTACACGGATGTGAAGGAAGCCGTGCGGTTCGTGGAGGAAACAAACGTAGACGCACTGGCCGTTATGGTGGGTACGGCACACGGGCATTACCGCCAGGCACCGGTCATTGCGACTGACCGCATCCGCGAAATTGCGCAGGCTACGGCAACGCCCCTGGTGCTGCATGGCGGCAGCGGTGTGCCTGACGATCAAATGATTCAGGCGGTAAAGGCGGGAATACGGAAGGTCAACTTCGGAACCGACGTATGCTGCGCGCTGCTGGACAGCATCCGGCAGGTGGACCCCAAAATCATTGCTGTGGATGTTTTCATGAAGGAGCCCGTGCAGGCGGTCAAACGGTTTGCGCTTGAGAAAATACGCCTGCTGGGTGCGGAGGGAAGCAATGGCTAAGCAGTGGCCCCAAATGATTGGCATCGGCTCCTCCGTTTATGACACGTTGATGATGGTGCCGCGCTTCCCGGAGGAGGACACCAAGCTGGAAGGGCTGGAAACGAAGGTGCAGGGCGGAGGCCCCTGCGCAACAGCATTGGTGGCGGCCCGGAAGCTGGGAGTGAGCTCGGCGTACATGGGAACCATCGGGGATGATCCGTTTGGGCGCTATATGCTGGAGGACCTGGAGCACTGGGGCGTGGATACGGACTATGTGCGCCGTGTGCCCGGCGTGGTCAGCTTTCACGCGGTGGTGTTTTTGAACACGCAACGCAACACGCGCACGTGTATCTGGAATCGCGGAACCGTACCCCAGCCGCTGCGCGAGGACGTGAATAAAGAGGCCCTGAGCCATGCGAAGGTGCTGCATCTGGACGGTCACATGCTTGAAGCGGCCATAGCGGCGGCGAAACTGTGCCATACCTATGGGGTAAAGGTCAGCCAGGATGCAGGTGGAACGTATCCGGGGGTGGAAGAATTGTTGCCCTATGTGGACTGGCTGATCCCATCGGAGGAGTTTGCCCTGCGGATGACGGGCGAAGAAAGCCCCGAGGCAGCCGCACACAGGCTTTATGAGCGCTACCGGCCGGAGCTGCTGGTTGTGACGCAGGGAGTACGGGGTGGACTGTTGCTGGACCACGAAGGACTTCGTCGGTATGAGAGCTACCGCGTGGATGCCAGGGATACCAACGGCTGCGGCGATACCTTTCATGGCGCTTTTGTGGCCGCAAAAATCAAAGGAATGAACAACGATTCGGCTTGCCGCTATGCAAGCGCCGCGGCGGCAATTAAATGTACGCGGCTGGGAGCGCGGCAGGCGATGCCCGATGACGCAGAGTGCAGGGCGTTTCTCGCCGGGAGAGGCGTCGCGCTGTAAGCGGCGCCTCAAGGCAAAGGCAGAGAGGAGAGAACCGGATGGAACGCAAAGCGTTTATGTGCGACATGATTCTCACAGAGCTGGAAGATGTCGTTGGAGTTGAAAATGTATCTACAAGCAAAAGCGACCGCGCGACCTATGGCGTGGACTACTTTTGGATTGGCCGCATGTGGGTGGATCGCGGCGAAAAGCCGCCCATGCCCGACTGGATCGTCCGGCCGGGAAGCAGCGTGGAAGTATCCAAAATCCTGAAAATTGCCAACTACTATAAAATCCCGGTCAATATCTGGGGCGGCGGATCGGGATCGCAGGGTGGCGCACTGCCCATGGCAGGCGGAATCATGATGGATATGAAGCGCATGAACCACCTGATTGAAATGGATGAGGTCAGCCGCACGATCACCGCAGAAGCCGGCATGATTTTCCAGCAGCTGGAGTGGTACGCCAATGAAAGGGGATATTCCTGCCAGCACATTCCCTCCTGCCTGACCTGCGGGACCATCGGCGGAGCGCTCGGGCACCGGGGAATCGGAATCATGTCCACCAAGTACGGTAAAATTGACGACCAGTGCATCAGCATGGAAGTGGTGCTGCCCAACGGGGATATCATCAACACCCTGCCCGTACCCAAACATGCGGCGGGACCTGACCTTAACCAGATTTTTATTGGCTCGGAGGGAACGCTTGGGGTTATTACGAAGGCTACCTTCAAGCTTTTCGAACAGCCCGAAAGCAGAAAACATATTGCCTTTCTTTTCCCTGACATGCATTCCGGATACATGGCCGGCCGGGACATCATGCAAAAGATAAAGCCCTCCATCCTGCGCTTTTTTGACGAGGCGGAAACCGTATCCATCATTAAAAAGATCCTCGGTTTTGAGAAAAAAGGCTGCTTTATGAACCTCACATGCGAGGGCATTGCCAAAATCGTGGATATCGAAATGGAGATCGCCCGGGAAATCGCGCAGCGTTACGGGGCGCAGGATCTGGGCAGCGAGTATGGAGAAAAGTGGTACGAAAACCGCATCACCTTCTTTTATCCCGGCCATATCATGGACATTCCCCAGATGTTCGGTACGATGGATACCGCCGCAACCTATGCCAATATTGAAAAAATCTACTGGGCGATGAAAAAGGTCATCAACGAGCAATTCCCCTTTGTGCGCTACATATCGCACTCCAGCCACTGGTATGAGTGGGGATGCATGAACTATACCCGCTTCATTGTCGAGCCCAAGGATGTGCCTGCCGATCCAATGGAGGCGCTGCGCCTGCACAATCGCATCTGGAATGCGGGCGTGCGCGCGGCGATGGAAAACGGGGGCGTGATTAACGATCACCACGGCATTGGCCTCAAGCTTTCGCGCCTGATGAAGGAGCAGTATGGGCCGGCCATGCAGGTGTTTGAAGGGCTGAAGAAAAGCCTGGACCCCAATGGAATTATGAATCCGTATAAGCTGGGTGTGTGAGGAGGCGCAGGGGATGTTCAGTGAAAAAGCAAAAAAGCACGCGGACGCCTGCCGGTTTTGCTGGATGTGCCGGCATCTCTGTCCGGTGCAGCTGGTCACGGGAAAGGAAACCAACACTCCCCGTGCAAAGGGGCTGCTGGTATCAATGATCGAGCGGGGCATGCCCATGGAGGAGGACACGGCCAAAACAATGTATGAATGCCTGCTGTGCGGGGCGTGCACCAACGACTGCGCAACGGGATACGATCCTCTGATCTATATCCGGGAAGGCCGCACACAGGCGCTGGTTAACGGTGTGGCGCCGGACTACGTTAAAGAGGCGATCAACCGCATTGCGGAAAGCGGCAATCTCTATGGCGCGAAGGAATGCAGGGTGCATCTTGCGGACATGCCGGAAAAGGCGGAAACGCTGGTATGGCTGGGTGAAACAGCCCGGTATTCAACGCCGGAAACCGCCGAAGCGCTGCTCCACATTTTGGAAAAGGCTGGGGTTGCGTTTGCTGTTTTGCATGACGAGCCCGCCTCGGGCTGCGCAATGGGCGACCTGATGGGCTGGGTGGAAGAGGTGCGTACGCAGGCGCGCAAGGCGGGTGAGGCGATCCGCGCCACCGGTGCGAAACGCCTGGTGGTTCTGGACAGCTACGACGCGGCGATGATGCGCCACGAATACCAGGATTGGGGAATTGAGCTGCCTGAGATATGGACGGCGACGGCATTTGTGGATGACCTGATCAAGTCGGGGCGGCTGTCGCCGCGGCGCGAGGAGATGTCCGTCAGCTATCATGATGGAAGCAGGCTGGCGCGTGACCTTGACGAACATCAGCCTGCACGCGATATACTGACGGCCATGGGATGCGAGATTCACGAAATGTGGCAAAACCGCCGGCTGGCAAAATGCTGCGGCAGCGCCGTGATGGGGCAATGCCTGCCTGAATTGCGGGACAAGGTTGCCGCGGGCCGCTGGAACGATGTCAAACGTACACCCGCCAGGGTGCTGGTTGCCGCCTGCCCGCAGTCCACTGAGGCGTTGCAGGCAACCGTTCCGGAAGGGTATACCTACAGGGATCTCTTTGTGCTGCTTAGCGAGCGTATCTAGTCCTTTTTTCCGGCGCGGAAGGCTGATTCTCTTCGCGCCGGTTTTCAGCGCTTGAAGGAGGTTGGGCATGGCGGTTCTTCTGGAGCCTGGTCGTGAGGTGCATATAGCCGCGACGGTGGATGTGGCCGTGGCAGGCGGCGGAATCGCGGGTGTGGCCGCGGCTCTTGCCGCCGCGCGCACAGGCGCGCAAACGCTGCTTTTGGAAAAAGAATGCGCCTTGGGCGGCTTGGCTACGCTTGGGCTGATTGTGATGTACCTTCCGCTGTGCGACGGCTATGGACATCAGGTAATCGGCGGAATCGGCGAGGAACTGTTGAGAAAAAGTGTCGAGGGCGGCAGCCCTACGGCAGGGCCGCGCGGGCACGTGCCGCCCTGCTGGAACGGACCCGCCGGCGAAGCGGAGCGGACACAGACACGGTTCCGCGTGGATTATGATGCGGCGCCCATGATGCTGACGCTGGAAAGACTGCTCAGAGAGGCCGGCGTTTCCATATGGTACGATACACGGCTGTGCGCAGCGCAAAGCAGGGAAGGGAAGCTCAGCCATGTCATCGTGGAAAACAAGAGCGGACGGCTGGCGATTGCCGCGCAGGCATTCGTGGATGCGACAGGTGATGCCGACCTGTGTTTCCTGGCGGGAGAGCGAACGGAATCCTATTTGGAAAACCGGAGAAGCGGCTGGTACTTTTCCATGCGCGAGGGGGAAAGCGCGCATCTGCACCCCCTCACCGATCCGCTGAAGGGCCCCTGTCCACCGGGAAGCCGGTTTTACCGGCTCAGTGGGTCAGAGGTGAGCGCCTATGTTGAGGATATGCACGACATGATCCACGCCCACGCCTCCGGGCAGGAGGGCGCGGCTCCTTTTCTGATTCCGGCGCTTCCACTGATGCGCATGACCCGCCGCCTCTGCGGGCTGGAAACGCTGACGCAGGCCGATCTGGGTTGCTGGCGGGAGGATGCCGTCGCCATGACGGGAGACTGGCGCGGCCCGGCCCCTGTATATACCATAGGAACGAGCCACCTGATGGGCTCGACATCCAATCTGTTTGCGGCGGGACGGTGTATCAGCGCCTCTGGAGATGCGTGGGATGTAACCCGGGTTATCCCGACCTGTGCGGCCACTGGGCAGGCGGCCGGCACAATGGCCGCCCTGCTTGCACTTACGGGGAAGCTGGATGCACAGCAGTTGCGCGGGCAGCTTCTTCACGATGGGGTTATCCTTGACCCGTCCCTGACGTCAACAAAAGGGAGAAAACAGGCATGAACATTTTTGTATGCATCAAACAGGTGCCTTCGACCAACAAGGTGGAAGTCGACGAAAAGACCGGGGTGCTGAAGCGCGACGGTGTGGCAAGCAAAATGAACCCCTATGATCTCTATGCGCTGGAGACGGCGCTGCGGCTCAAGGAAAAACACGGCGGCAAAATTACGGTGGGAACCATGGGACCGCCGCAGGCACAGGCCGTGGTACGGGAAGCCTACATGATGGGCGCGGACGAAGGCTATGTGTTTTCGGATCGCCGGCTGGGCGGAGCGGATGTGTTGGCGACCAGCTATACGCTTTCTCAAGCCATTCGCAGCGTGGGCGATTTTGACCTTATCCTATGCGGCAGGCAGACCACCGACGGGGATACGGCTCAGGTCGGACCGGCGATTGCCGAGCATTTGGGCATTCCCCACGCGGCATGGGTTGGACGCTTGGAAGCGGTGGGGGACGGGGTGGACGCCGAGCAGCATTTGCAGGATGTAATTGAAACCGTCCATATGCCTTTCCCTTGCCTTGTAACGGTGGAGCAGGATATCTGCATGCCACGCCTGCCTTCGCTCAAAACAGCCCGCGAAACAGCTCAGCGTGTGGTACATATTCAGGGACTGGACAGCTTTCTGGATACCGATCCCGATCATTACGGGCTGACCGGCAGCCCGACGCAGGTGGAGCGCATCTTTCCGCCCCAGAGCGAAGTGGAGCATGAGATATGGGAGGATGCCCAGGCGCCCAAAAGGCTGTACACACAGCTGAAAAAGTGGAAGTTTATCTGACTGGAAGGAGGAAACAGCTGTGGCACAAATCGCCATTTTACAGCGCAAATGTACAGGATGCGGCCTGTGTCAAAGCAATTGTCCATTTGGCGCCATTGATATGACGGAGCAGGGGCCCGAGCTCAATGCCGCCTGCAAGGTATGCGGCATCTGCGTCAAGAGCTGTCCTCAAAAGGCCATCGTGCGGCTGGAAACCAAGTCTGTTTCCGTGGACAAAAGCGGCTGGAACGATATCCTCGTGTTTGCCGAGTTCAGCGGCAACCGCCTGCATCCTGTGAGTCTGGAACTGATCGGAAAGGCGCGCACACTGGCCAAGGCCGTGCCGGGCTTCAAGGTGAGGGCGGTGCTGGTGGGCAATGGCGTAAGCGCATGCGCCGAGGAGCTTCGGCATTATGGCGTTGCGGAAATTGCCGTATACGACGACCCTGCGCTGGGCTACTTTCGGGCAGACGCATATGCAGCCTGCGTTGAGGACTATATCCGCAGTTGCCGCCCAAGCGTGGTGCTGGTGGGAGCAACGGCGCTGGGACGCAGCCTTGCCCCCAGAATTGCCACTCGCTTTCATACAGGACTCACGGCGGATTGCACAAAGCTGGAACTGAGGGAAAATACGGACCTGGTGCAGATCCGCCCCGCGTTCGGGGGAAACATTATGGCCCAGATTGTCACGCCGAACACCCGCCCTCAGTTCGCCACCGTTCGCTATAAAGTGATGGACGCGCCCATACGGGAAGCCGCAGCCGCCGGAAATGTGCTTGCGCGCAGGCTGCCGGCAGGCGTGAAGGCATCCAGAGCAAACCTTGTGAGCGCCTTTCCCGTTCCACCGCGCAAAACGATCTCCGATGCGGAGATATTGGTGGTGGGCGGACGCGGCCTTCGCAAGGAAAGCGACCTTTCGCTTGTTCAGGAGCTGGCGGAACTGCTGGGTGGGGATTGGGCGGTCACGCGCCCTCTGGTTGAGAAGGGATGGGCCGGGAATGATCGGCAAATCGGCCTTTCGGGGCGCACGGTGCGCCCGCGTCTCATCATCACCTGCGGCGTGAGCGGCGCTATCCAGTTTACGGCATGCATGAACGCCTCGGAGCACATTGTGGCCATCAACACCGACCGGACAGCACCGATTTTTGAAACGGCTCATGTTGCCATTGTCGGCGATCTGTATGACACCATCCCTGTGCTGATTAATGAGCTGAAGGAGGCGCGAGCATGAAGACGTTTGCCAAAGTGGCGGGGGAGGACCTGGCTTTCTTTGAAAGCATCCTGCCCGGACGCGTCTTTTCCGGCGGGAACGTTTCAAGCGATTATGAACATGATGAAATGACCATCTATGGCCTCTATGCGCCCGAAGCCGTGCTCCTGGCACAGAACACGGATGAAATCAGCGCCGTGCTTCGCTACTGTTGTCAAAAGGGGATAGCGGTTACCCCGCGCGGCGCGGGCACGGGTTTGTGCGGGGGATGCGTGGCGGTCCGGGGCGGGATTGTGCTTTCCACCGAACGCATGAAACGGGTTTTGGAAGTGGATGAAAAGAATATGACCGCCACGGTGGAACCGGGCGTGCTGCTGATGGAATTTCCCAAGGCGCTGGAGGGAACGGGGTTGTTCTATCCGCCCGATCCCGGAGAAAAGACGGCCACCATGGGCGGAAACGCCATGACCAATGCGGGCGGCATGCGTGCCGTGCGCTATGGCGTAACGCGGGATTACGTGCTGGGGATGGAAGTGGTTTTATCCAGCGGGGAAATCCTCACTTTGGGCGGAAAGAATGTGAAAACTTCCAGCGGATACAGCCTGATTGATCTGCTGGTGGGCAGCGAGGGAACGCTTGGAATCCTGACAAAGCTCACCGTAAAGCTGATTCCTGAGCCGAAGGCCAATATAAGCCTGCTGATTCCCTTTGACGATCTGGATACCTGCATCGGCGCGGTACCGGCGGTGCTGGGCTGCGGATGCGAGCCGACGGCCGTAGAGTTTATGGAGCGCGAGGTCATCGCCTGCGCGGAAACCTATCTCGGCAAACAGTTCCCTGATGCCAGTGCGGACGCCTATCTGCTGGTACGTCTGGACGGTGCCAGCGTGGAAGCGCTCAGGCCTGCGATGGACCGGCTGACGGACCTTGCGCTGAGCATAGGCGCCAGGGATGTGCTGCTGGCCGATACGGATGAGCGAAAGGAAAGCATCTGGAATGCGCGGGGGGCTTTTTTGGAAGCGATTAAGAACAGCACAACCGTGATGGATGAATGTGATGTGGTGGTACCGCGTGAACGCATTGCGGATTTTGTGCGTCAAAGCGGGCAGATCGGCAGGGAAGCGGGTGTGCGCATCTGCTCCTTCGGGCACGCGGGGGATGGAAACCTGCACATCTATGTATGCAAGGATGCAATGGAGGACCAGGCGTGGGCAAAGGCGCTGGAGCAGGTGATGGACCGGCTTTATGAGGCGGCTCACAATCTGGGCGGGGAAGTATCGGGCGAGCATGGGATTGGACATGCCAAGCGGGAATTTCTCAGGGAAAGCCTGGGCGAAACGCAAATGGTCCTGATGCGCGGCATCAAGTCCGTCTTCGATCCCGCGGGCATTCTCAATCCCGGCAAGGTTCTCTGAGCGCAGATACGTGGAAAGAGAGGGGAAAGCGGATGAAGTATCTGATAGGGGTGGACTTCGGCGGAAGCTCGTCCAAGGCAACGCTGCTTGGAGAGGATGGGCGCGTATATGCGACAGCCGTGCGGGAATATCCAACCTATTATCCGCGCAACGGCTGGGCAGAGCAGGACGCACAGGACAGCTATGACGCGGCTGTAAGCAACATCCGCGATCTCTTGCAGCAAACGGGGGCAGCTCCTGGCGATATTGCCGCGTTGGCGCTGGATGCAGCCACGCATACTGCGGTGCTGCTGGGAGCGGACGACCGGCCCGTGCGCCGCGCCATCTACTGGACGGATATCCGTTCTACGGCGCAGGCGGAAGAGCTGAAGGAAACCTATGGCGAGGAAATCATCCGGGAAAGCTATAACAGCGTATCAAGCCTGTGGACGCTGCCGCAGCTGCGCTGGCTTGCGCAAAACGAACCGGACACGCTCAAGAAAACCAGGAAACTCATGGCCATGAAGGACTATGTGCGCTTTCGGATGACCGGCGATTATGTGACCGACGGCATTGAAGCCATGGGTTTTCTTCTGCTGGATGCAAAACAGAACAAATGGTCGCCGCTGCTGTGCAGCCTGGCAGGCATTGATCCCGATATTCTGCCGCCTATCGTAGACCCGATGACCAGCCTTTCTCCTCTGTGCAGGCAGGCCCAGGCCGATACCGGCCTGACGGACGCAACCCTCGTGATTGCCGGCGCAACGGATACCTCCATGGAGGTCTATGCGGCAGGGGCAATCCATCCCGGCCAGGCCACGGTGAAACTGGCAACCGCCGGCCGCATATGCCCCATTACGGACCATGCATTGGTAGATCCGCGGCTGGTCACCTACCGCCATGTGATCAACGGCCTATGGTATCCCGGTACAGCGACCAAAAGCTGCGCCGCAAGCAATCGCTGGTTCCGTGACACCTTTGGGGGTGATTTCAACACCTTGAGCGCAGAGGCTGCATCCGTGCCGCGCGGATGCGAGGGGCTGTTTTTCCATCCGTATCTTCAGGGGGAAATTACGCCGTATCTGGATGATAAGCTGCGCGCCAGCTTCGTCGGCGCATCAGGCGCGCATACCCGGGCGCATTTCAACCGGGCTGTGCTGGAGGGCGTAGCGTATTCAATGAAGGACTGCTACGAAACCCTTCGCGAACTCAACGCGGCCCCCAGCGAAGCCGTAGCCATCGGGGGAGGAATCAAAAGCGCGCTCTGGCGGCAGATTTTGGCCGATATGCTGGGAATTCCGCTTGCAACCGTGGAAAACGTGGACAGCTCATTGGGAAGCGCGATGCTGGCAGGCGTTGCGGCAGGCGTTTTCTGCGACCACAAGGATGCGGTTGCGCACTGCGTGCGTGTAACGGGCATGACCTTGCCAGATCCGGAAGGTCAGGCTTTTTACCAGCGGGGATTCCAAATTTACCGGGACATTCAACGGGCCCTTGCGCCGGTTTATCATGAGATGTAAGGGGAGAAATACATGCGCATTCTGGTGTGCGTCAAACAGGTGCCGGATGCGGCTGAAGTCCGTCTCAATGAGGATTTTACGATTCAGCGCGAGGGAGCCGCACATAGGATGAACCCGGCGGACGAAAGCGCGCTGGAACTGGGCCTCTCCCTTCGGGGTACGCACGGGGGAAGGGTTACGGTGCTGACAATGGGCCCCGCGCAGGCGGCGGGGATGCTGCGCGAAACCATCTCCCGCGGCGCGGACAGCACGCTGCTTTTGAACAGCCCCGCCTTTGCTGGCAGCGATACGCTGGCCACGGCACGCGCTCTGAAAGCTGCCGCGGAAACCCTGGGCGGCTTTGACCTTATTCTCTGCGGCAGGCGCGCGTCGGATGGCGAAACGGGGCAGGTGGGTCCCATGCTGGCCTCGATGCTCAATATCGCGTGCGTGAGCAATGCGCTGGATATGCAAATGGCGGATGGCTCTGCCGAGGTTACGCAGCTTTTGGAAAACGGCGTTCAGATATGGAGGGGCGATCTGCCGCTGGTTGTTACGCTATGCGAATGGAGCCACCGGCTGCGGCTGCCGGGATTGGTTGGCTTGAGCGCGGCGGCTCGTGCGGAGATTCAAACAATGGGTCCGGAGGAGATCGGTCTGCCCCGGGAAAAATGCGGCGCACAGGGATCGCCGACGCGGGTGATCCACGTTAGCGCGCGGCCTGTGGGTGCGCGCCCGTGCCGTCAACTGAAAACGGTCGAGGAGCTGCTGGAGGTGATGCCATGACGATTGTGGTCGTGTGTGTTGCGGATTCGGCGGCGGAACTGGTTGCCAAGGCCAGGAGCCTGTCGGCGAAAGCGTGCGTGACAGCGCTGTGCGAGGACGATTCCTGTCCGTGCGCCGGTGAAGATCGCATCGTGCGGATCGGCAGGGTTGCGGACGATTGTGCGCAGGGTACCCGTATCGCGCAGGCATTGAAGGTGATTCAACCTGATATCGGCCTGTTTCCGGCAACGATTCGGGGCCGGTTTCTCTCAGCGTGGGTTGCGGCAAAGCTGGAGACGGGCTTGACCGCCGACTGCACGGAACTGGCCCTCACACCGGAGGGGAGGCTCTTGCAGACACGGCCCGCATTCGGAGGCAGCCTGACGGCGGATATTGTGTGCGCCGTGCACCGCCCCCAGCTGGCGAGCGTGCGCCCCGGCGTATTTGGCCAGCCGCCGCCCGGCGAAAGGCCCGAGGCGGTGCGTATGGATTTGCCCGAAACGGTTGGCCTGCTCACGCCCCTTCGCTTTCTTCCATCCGAGAGCGGCATCGCGCTGCAATCGGCACGGGTGATTGTAACGGGCGGAAAAGGGGTCGGCAGCAAACGGGGCTTTGAAAAGCTGCAAGAGCTGGCCAGGCTGTTAGGCGGCATGGTTGGCGCGACGCGGGGAGCCGTTGATGCAGGATGGATATCCTATTCACACCAGATCGGTCAGACCGGCGTCACCGTTCGCCCTGAATGGTATCTGTGTTTTGGAGTGAGCGGCATGATACAGCATGTGGCCGGCATGAGCGCGGCAAAGAAGGTGATCGCCGTCAATTCAGACCGCAGCGCGCCCATCTTCCGCTGCGCTGACTATGGCTTTGTAGGCGATTGGGAAGCTGTTGCAGACCAGATGATAAAACACCTTAAGGAAAGGAAGGAGAAACCGTGAATTACAAAAAGACCTATGTACCTAAAAAGGGCTATACCCCGCTGTGCGAAATTGGAAAATGCTCACTCAAAGAGCTCGAATTCGGGATCATTGAACTGTCCGACGGTGAAACCCTTGACTTCGATACCCGCGACCGGGAAACCGCTTTCATCATCCTGAGCGGCAAGGCGGACTTTCAGGCCAATGGCGTGGGGTATGGTAGCGTAGGAAGCCGCCGCAATGTGTTTGAAAGCCCCAAAGCCGAATGCTTTTATGCTCCGCGGGACTGCAAGGTGCAGATCCACAGCCCGTGGAATGTGAAAATTGCCGTATGCGCCACGCCGGTTGCCGAAAAAACCGAGCCGCAGGTTATTCATCAGGATGCCGTGCGGGTGGTGCGCCTGGGAGAAAAGCCCTGGGAACGCGATACCAGCTTTATTGTAGATGGCTCGACCAACGCAAAAAAGCTGACCATCGGAGAAGCCTACATTACGCCGGGCAACTGGGCCGGCTTTCCGCCACACAAACACGATGTGGACAATATGCCTTCGGAGGGAATCCTGGAAGAAATCTACTATTTCCTCTTTGATCCCCAACAGGGGTTTGGCGTGCAATGCCTTTACACCTCCGATGGTGAAATCGACGAGGCGTATCGCGTAAAAAACGATGAGCTGGTAGAGTTTCCCCGCGGCTACCATACCACCGTGGGCGCGCCGGGATATAACACCTACTTTCTGTGGCTTATGGCCGGCGAGCATCAGGGGTTCTATCGCTCCAACGATCCGGACCATGCTTGGGTAGCAGCCGTGGAAAATCTTCTGAAAAAACGTTGATTTGCCATGCAAATCCGGCCGGGACCGGGATAGCAGGAGGAGGGTTGCCGCTCTCCAGGAAGCGGCAGGGCAACCTGGGGGAACAGCGATCTAAAGGCGGCCGTAGCGCGCATGAGAGCATGCTCCTTTCTGTTTTTCAGCGATCCTGCGTAAACACGAAGCAGAACAGAACTTCATCATAACCGAAAAAGCCGGGCCAACCAGGCTCCGGCTTTTTCTCATGTCAAGAAAAACGGAGGAAGAAGCAGCAGCAGTGTCCGGGCTGGAAAAAAGCATGATTACCGCAAGGATCGGTGATTGTCACTGTTCCCGTAGTTTTGGTTTTTCACAAACTGGTTTGCGGCCTCTGATAAGAATGAAGTCAGTCCGCAATGAAAACACCCCATTTCGGTTATGCAGCGCAGGCGCTAAGAGACCACAACAGAAAATTGCATTAGCCCAAAAAACAGGAGGGTTGTTTGCTCCAGTAGCCTAGGTTTTTCTTCAATCCAATGATTTTAAAATCAAAATATTGACATTAGAAGAAAACAATATTAATATAATGATAAAAGTTTGCATATCGCCCCACATTCTTTGTGATGTCAGCTGTGGTGATCACGACTGTAAGGAAAACCCCTTATGCCTGATCAGGTGATCGGAAGAATTTGCAAACAAATGGAATCCTGCGCTGTTCAGGCGTATACCTGGAAAGCCGGTGGAGAGTCCTTTTCTCCCTGACTGGTGCCAGCTCGAATCAATTCTATTGTTTGAGAGAGTAGGGAATATGATGAAGAGGTTTTGCTGTTGGATCTTGATACTCTGCATGGTTTGCAGCTTCAGTGCCGCAATGGCGGAAGATGAATGGACGTGTGAAAACTGTGGCAGCGAGGCGCTGGGAAATTTCTGCTCGAATTGCGGCAGCAGCAGGCCAGATGAAACGTGGACTTGTATCAACTGTGGCAGGGAAAACCAGGGAAATTTCTGCTCGAATTGCGGCGCCGCAAAACCGGAGGGGGAAATGTGGCAGTGCCCGGTCTGCGGCGAATATGCGACAGGCAGTTCCTGCGCCAATTGCGAGGCAAACGGCCTCAACGGTGACATGCTGACGTATTATTATGCCCGGTCCGTATATCAGGATCTTGACATCCCGTATCTCACCAATTTCATGAGATGGCGGGACGGCGCGGAGGAAACCTCGGCTCTGGCTGTTTTCGTGCGCGATCCCGGTTCGGATGAGGTGGGAATGTTCACAGACGCGGGCATCGTTTCGGATGGATGCGACTACACCTGGCAGTGCGGGGAAAACCGGTATTCTGTCACGCTGGGTTCTTTGAACGCCGTGGAGGGAGGCCCGCAGATTGTCAGCTTCACGCCCGATGACGGCGATGCGATGGCTTCCATTCTGGAATCGACGGAAATTCCCTATGCGGCCGCTCCGCACGAGGGGGAAGCGCTGACGCTGTACTATTATGTGCTTGACGAAGCCGCGGAGGCTCTGCGCAAAGCCTCCTGCCCGGTCACGGTGGATGGGTATGAGGACTTTGGCCAGTATCAGGAGATTCTTTTCTCCTTTCAGGGCGAAAACGGAGGCCTCACGGCCAGCGGCGCGGACGACCTGTACCACGGCATCCGCGGGGCGCTTGTAAACGGGGACGGCTGCCTCTGCGGCGTTCTTCTTGACGGTTATGGCGCGATATCCTTCCTTCCGCTTGACGATGAAACCTTTTACGGCAGCGCGGAGAGCAGCCCGGAAGAGGCTGATTCTGAAATGTACGCCGAGCTTGTCCATACCTTCGACGCAACCGCGCCGGACGGTCTGGACTGGGACAATCTGGGCGGCTGGAGCGATCGCAACCGCGCTTTCATGTCCCTTTACATGATTTATTCGCTGATAAACGAACCGTCCTATTCGGGCGATGTGGCGTTTGACTGGGAAAACATGTACAGCGGAACGATGGTGTTTCAGAGCGGGCACGAGGAATTCGTCCTGTTTGCCGTGGATGGAAACGATGTGCTCATGCTCGAGTGGTTCACCGGATCGTCATACGGAGACGCGCTCTACTGCTACCGCCTGACCGGCGCCGATCCGTCCGACATACCCGCGGCCATCACGAGCTTCGCTCAGTTGCAGGCGAGCGCGGGCGCAACGCTGAACCTGACCCGGAACAGCTATGAGCTGATGGAGGAATATGCGGCCCTTCTCTTTGGCGGAGAGACCGCTGACAGCCAAACCCAGACCGTTCCGCTGACCCTGCATGAATACAGCGAAGCGGTGCTGGGCACCTACATCGGCTATGACAGCATTTCATTCAATGATGCGGGACAGATTCAGTACACGTACCGCAAATACAACCGTGACGGAGATATTCAGGGCGCAAGGAACCTGTGCGACAGCTATGCGGATTATCTGGAGCATGAGTGCGGTTTTACGCGCGCGCACGAGGGAAACAAGGGCAACTATCATTATGAATATGTCCTGCGCAAAGCGGCGGGCGATGCTCAGTATGAGATCACGCTGGATTTCTGGCGCTCCGGCAGCGTCATGGGCGGCGAGATCACAGCCGCGTATAACGACGCCTTTGCCGCGTTGTACCCTGAACTGACCGGGAACAGCGCGTCAACCGGCTCCTCGGACGGAAAGCAACAGTGCGGGTACTGCTTTGGCAGCGGAAACTGCACCGCATGCGGCGGCACCGGCCGCGTGCGCAAGCTGCTGGCCGGCACAACCGAATGGGTTGAGCAGGACTGCACTTCCTGTCGGCCTGCGGGCTCCGGCAACTGCAGTTTCTGCGGCGGCAAAGGCTATCATTGAGGTTCCGTCAAGGATGGGCAGAAAGAACAGTAAGAGTGGATGAAGAATTAAACGTCAGAAGGAGCCAACTTCATACTGTTTAAAGAAGCCACATTGCTGTGCCGCGATGAGGTTTCTTGTGATAGAAAAGCAGCAAAGACATCCGCTTGTGGAGACAAGATCTGCTAACAAAAGTTAAAAGAAAGTTCCATATTTTTAGAAGCGGAAGAAAGTGTGGTTTTTTTCGTAAATTGGGTTTACAAGACAGGGTGCGGACAGAAAGTTGCGATCCGAAAGGAGACAACTATTTACAGACCATCACTGAAATACACCTGAGTATCCAAGGCAGCCACCAGCCGGACATAAATACGTGGCACTACGCCGTTGCTTTGAACTGAACGAAGCTATCCTCCCACCATCCGCATATCACGAATACATCATGCCCGGCATCGTTACCTCATGGCGGCCATCGTCGGGCATGTTCAGCTCGCCTATGAGCGCGGCGGAAAAAATAGCGCGCTTTCCGAAGCGGTTTCGGATCTCGTCAACGCAGTCCTCCAGCTTCTGGCGGCGCATGCGCCGCTGCTCGTCGCCAAACATGTCCAGCTGCGTCGGCTGATCGCTGGGGACAAGGTTGAGCCCGGTCACCGTGAGCGACCTGACCGGCATGTTCCAGGAATAGCGCGTCAAAAACAGCGTCCTTGCCGCCTGAGCGATCTCCATCGGACTCTGGCTGGGATAGCTCAACTGTGTCTGGTACTGGCTTCCGGACAGGTCGTTGCTGCGAACGGCCAGACGCACGCCCCTGGCGGCCAGGCCATACACGCGAAGGCGATGCCCGATATCCTGCGAAAGCTCCAGCATGACTCGCCATACGCTTTCATTGTCGCGCAGGTCGCAGGAGCAGGTGATGCCGTGTCCCACGGATTTGATCGGGGCTTCATAGTCGTTTTGCATCACGCGGCTGTTGTCCTCGCCGTTGGCGAATCGCCAGAGCACAATGCCGTTTTTGCCGAACCAGCCGTGCAGCAGTTCCGGCGGCGTTTTCGCCAGATCGCCTATGGTCAGTATATTACGGGACATCAGCTTGCGCGTCGTTGCAGGTCCGACGTACAGAAGCTCCGATACGGGCAGCGGCCATACGCGCCCCTTCCAGTCGTCCCTGGGCAGCGTCGTTACCGCGTCCGGCTTTTTCATGTCGCTGCCCAGCTTGGCAAAGATCTTATTGAAACTGACGCCTATGGAGACCGTGAGCCCCAGCTCATCCCTGACCGCTTTTCGGATCTCCCCGGCGATCGCCGTACCGTCGCCATGCAGCTGCCTGCTCCCCGACACATCCAGCCAGCACTCGTCCATTCCATATGGCTCCATCTTGTCGGTATAACGCAGATAGATGTTGCGCACCAGCCTGGAATACTTGACATAGAGCTCGTAGTGCGGCGGTACACAGATTAGCCCCGGACACGCCCTGACCGCCTGCCAGTTCGCCATGCCGGTCTTGACGCCTCTGCGCTTTGCCGGGTAGGACGCCGTCAGTACGATGCCGTGCCGCTCCTCGGTGCTGCCGCATACCGCTATGGCCTGATCGCGCAGCTTCGGATTCTCGTTGACCTCTACGCTCGCGTAAAAACAGTTCAGATCGCTGTGCAGTATGATCCTGTCCGCCATTGCGCATCCCCCTTTGCTCCAAGTGCCATTTCGCTATAGAGCGAATACCTGTGCCATTCATGATAGCACACGCTTTCTTACCGTGTAAATAGCGAAATTGATACGTATGTTCGCTTGTGAGAAATTTAATTTTACGCGCAAATACGGCAATCGAACAAAATATGAAATTTCAAGAATGCGTCGCATACGGGTTTACAGGTAATCGTTTATGTGCTATAATTCGAACCGAACGGAAGTTCACAAGGAGGTCGCCATATGGCCGAAAGGAAAGGCAACATAGGAGCCCGGGAGAACAAAGCCCTCGCGCAGACAAAGGGCGAGCGAACGAAGATGCAGAATAAGGCGGCGTTCGGCAGCAGGATCCGCGAGTATCGCATAAAGAAGGGCCTGTCACAGCCTCAACTGGCCGCGCTGCTCGGCGTCACGAAGAATGCCGTCACGAATTGGGAGGCGGGCGCGAGCCGGCCAGACATCGCGAGCATACCGGCGCTATGCACCCATCTGGGGATCTCAGCGGACACCTTTTTTGACATGCCCGCGCAGTACCGCGCGTTGAACGCCGCGGAAGCAGCGCATATGGAGCGGTATCGCCTGCTCGACCGGTACCGGCAGCGTTCGGTGGACGCGCTCATGGATGCGCTGATCGAAAACGAAATGCTCGCATTCCGCGAGCAATGCGTGTCAGCCTTTACGCGCATCGGGCGCGACGAGCTGCCGGCTTCGGCCGGTACCGGCACGCCGCTGGATGATACCTATGAGCGCGAGTATGTGTTTTTGCGAAACTCGCGCAGCGTGTGCCGGGCCGATACTATAATCACCGTCACGGGCGATTCCATGCTGCCGACCTTCCGCGACGGCGACGAACTGCTGGTGGAATATACGCCCGAGATACGCGAGGGCGAGATCGGCATTTTCGTGGTCGCCGGCGAGGGGTTCGTCAAGGAGTATCGCAGCGACGGCCTGCATTCCCACAACCCAAAGTATAAGACCATCCGTCCGATGCAGGACGACAACTTCCGCTGTGTGGGCCGCGTGCTGGGCGCGGTCACCGAGGATATGCTCGCCACGCCGCAGGAACTCGCCGTGCTGAGCGAAGTCTATTCATCCTGACAGGACAGCCGAGCAAAATGCCGCCTAATCCGGCGTATCTCTTTTGCGCCGGTTTATTTCCTCATACCCTTGGGAGGTGATCGTGTGGTCAAGGCGCCCAAGCCCGTCAAGGTTTATGTGGGCGTTGACGTTGCGTTCGATGATTCCGGCCGGATGCGACCGCGCGTCATACACTGGGAGGACGGCAGCCGGTATAAGATCGACAGAGTTTTGGACGTTCGGCCCGCGCCCGCCGCGCGCGCAGGAGGACAGGGCGACAGGTACAGGATACGGTTGCTGGGGAAGGAGACGTGTTGGGAGACATATATCTTTTTCGAGCACAATGCGGACTGCAGCAGTCAGATACCTGGACGCTGGTTCGTTGAACGAAAGGAGGAGTAGCCGTGGGGCTTAAGAAAACCGCCGCCGAACAGCGATGCGACGAGATCGTAGCGTTTATTTCCGACTATGTGTTGCGCAACGGATACAGCCCTACCTTCCGCGAGGTCGGAGAGGCTGTCGGGCTTCATTCCCCGTCCAGCATCAGCAAATACCTCCATCGCCTTGCCGAAGAAGGGCGCGTTTTCTTCGATGAATCCAGACCGCGCACCATCTCCACCGTCGACAGGCGCGACGACATCGAAACGATATCCCGGCGTATTTGTTTGGAAATGGCCGACGGAGGCAAACTATACATGGATTGCCATCTGCAAAAGCCCAGGGCAGCGCCGGTCAGCGTGTGCTTTGACGGGATACTGGACGCCAAGTCCATGCGGGGCAAAATCGGACAGGTCGTTGGCTGTACGGCAAGCTGTGATTGAAGGCATCGAATGCTATGCAGGGAGGCGGAGCTATGTGTGGTCGCTATTATGTTCCGGATGAGGATTCCGCGGCCGAGCTGCGCGAGATCATCGAGCAGATCAACCGGCGCGCAAATGCCGGGCCCGTCGTCAAGACCGGCGAGATCGCGCCGTCCGACGTGGCGCCGGTGCTGGCGAACAATCGCAGTCTGGCCGCCACGCCCTTTGCCATGCGGTGGGGCTACAGGCTGGGCAATGGAAAGCTGCTCTTCAACGCCCGAAACGAGACGGCGGACGCGAAGGCGCTGTTTCGGGACGGGATGCGGCAGCGCCGGTGCCTTGTGCCCGCGGCGCACTATTTCGAGTGGGAAAAGCGCGGTAAGGACAGGATAAAGTATGCGATTCGGCCGGGCGGGGCCGCTGTCATGTACATGGCCGGGATATACAGACTTGAGAACGGCGCTCCCGTGTTTACGATTCTGACGCGCGAACCGGCCGCCACCATATCGTTCATCCACGACCGCATGCCGGTCATTCTCCCGAAGGAAGCGGCCGACGACTGGCTCAACATCCGCTACGACGCGGGAGACGTGCTCGCAGGCGCGGCGCAGGATGTGGAGTGCTGGCTGGCGTAAGTTGCGCTGGGCGGGGTTTCATGTTCGTACCAGTGGCGCGGAGTAGGGGTCATATGGAAAGCCGTCAGGGAAGCGCATTGCCCCTGACGGCTTCGGTCAGTTATGGGCGCTGTTCAAATCCGGAAGGCCGCATACGGTAGTGGGCCCGTGCTCATGCCGCACGCCATTCAGCTTTCCACAAGTGCATCGTGTGCGAGTGGGCTTCTTCCATGTAGGCGTTAAATTCCCGCGCCGAGCGAAAGGTGGGGTGACTCGCAAAATTGTCGTGCTGCGCAGACATATCTGCGCGCACCCATGAAGAACTGCAACTGCTCCTTCATATTCCAAACGGAGGAAAGCGCGGAAAAGCGGAGGCAGGACGGTTCAAAGCCATGGGTGTAAAATCCGGTGTCCCGGACATTTTTCTCCCTGTACCAAGGGGCGTTTTTCATGGCCTCTGGATCGAGATGAAACGAGTGCGCAGCGGCCGTGTTACCCCGGCCCAAAAAGACTGGGTAGAACGATTGAACGGGCAGGGCTATGCAGCGCATATATGTTACGGCTGGGAGCAGGCTTCCAAACTGATATTGAACTATCTTGCCAGGTAGGGATACACAAGACGATCCGAATTTACAGATCTGCATGGTGCTTTGGTGTGAAGTCATGGGAGTATTGTGGGAACTTTGCGTTCACAGAATCCTTGTGGCCAGGAATTCTGGAAAAGCAGAAATAATCGAAAACGAGAAAGCAGGTAAGAAAATCGTGATATCTGTTTTGAAAGGGATGCTGACAGAAAAAACGCGGATGCAATCGTAATAGAGTGTCAAGGAATCGGGCTTTTGGTGAAGGTTCCTCTCAGCGTGTTCTCTGCGCTGCCGGAATTGGGCAATGAGGTGCATTTGTATACTTCCATGATTACATCAAAAACGGACATATCCTTGGTAGGTTTTACCGACGAGCAGCAACGGATATGTTTTAATTTATTGGTTAGTGTTTCCGGCTGCGGAATTAAAAACAGCCTCTCCATTCTAAGCGATTTGACTCCGGGGCAAGTTTACCGAGCGATTGCAGAAAACAACAATGCCGCCATTTCAAAAGCGCCAAGCGCGTCGGACAGATTCTCTGCGACCTTCGCCGTCACGCCGCTTGCAGAGAAATATGCTACCAGCTTTCTGCTCATTGAAAACACCTCTCTAACTGTTTGGTATATCATTACAGCCCTAATGGTGCGTTGCTGTTCTGAAAATATTGTTAGGGCATATCTGCAGCGAGATACACCTCCTAGAGGTTACGACATTAAGTCATTCCAAAATCCAATTGCTTGATTGTCATAGGTGCCTATTACAAGCCCACGATCAAGGAAAGCATTTCGTTCCTCGCAGCATGTTTCCGGAAGCAAACCGCATGCATGACAGGCAGCCAGGTTCAAAGAATCACGTCCTTGGCCTCTGCTCAGAATACACACAGGATCATTAGAACATGTTTTCGCGCTGGCGATTGCTTTTTTAATGATTCTTGGGAAAGCATCAGGACGGCCCTGCCTTACAAGTCCCCCTAATGTCCCCTCGGAATCCCCACTAGCAGTATAGATGAAAATACCCGCCATCTTTTTTCCATCATCTTCTTCAGAACAATACAAGCGTTCACTAAGCGAAGCAATGCTATATCCACATTCAAAGCTCAACTGAGTAATCAGTAGGTGCGCCAATGTATGTAGCATAATAAACTTTGGGTTAATGTCCTTAGGATGATTCTGTCCAATAAAGGAATTGGTATAGTTATCGCTTATTCGCTTGGCTCGTTCGCTTACTTCAGGATTGTCAGCAATCCACTTATCAATATCCTCCTGATCAAACTCAATAAAAATACCTTCGCCTCGTACTTCATAAGCAGGATACCATCGTGTTTCAGGAAGTTTGACATTGACAAAGCCACCATCACTACTTGTCATTGCAGGTTTAATACGCGAAAAACCAATCAGCGCATTAACAACCCTGACCTTGTCGATGAGAGATATAGCCTTAATATGCGGAAGGTGGTATGAAGCAATATCCATTTCCTCACGAGAAAAATCTCCTAAGGTTGATCCATCAGGGGGGAGCATTTCGCCGGATAGGGCCTGATACTCATCAATGCGATATTGTACACTGGTTACATCGGCAACATCCTGATTTGGCTCAAGCCACTTTCGAATAAGTATTTTTTCGACTTCGGATTCCAAAGCACCGATTTCAAGCGCGATCTTTTTTACCCACTTTGGCAGCCTCTTCTTGATTGTATCAATACGATCTTCCGGTTCTTCGTCCTCGATAACTGTAATGCATTCAGCAAACGCGTTACTCGCTTCGATTTTTGCATTTAGTTTATCGGCATACGGAGGAATTACAAGGGAGCTGTGAACGACGGGAAAATACACAGAAGATGCACCACGTTGTACTGTTCTCGGGTAATAGTGACAACGTTCCTTTGAGTGTCTGTAAGGATGATTTCCTGGACAAGAGAAGATATTTGTTCCATTATCTTCATCCATTTTCTTAAAACAGTCCTTATCAAAAGCGCCCTTTAAGGTTGCACTGGCTCCGCAAGCACAACTAATGCTCAAACCTTCCAACCCTTCAGTTCCAGATGCTCCGGTCTTAAACTTCAAATCGGGATTACCACAAATCTGTTTCTTGGATTTTGCATGAACCCACTCGATCCAAGGAAAATCGTTCAAGTGTCCCGCCTCACAAACCGTCACAATACGAGCAACTACAAGGTCTTGTCTACATGTTGGGCATTGCATATGGCTTATCATGTGCTCATCAAATTCCAACGCCTTTTGCTTTGCTGTCCTGCGATACTCAGAAATCCATTTTTTCAACGGTTGGAACTTCCTGCATTTGGGACAAAAATACCATTCAGGAAAGCGTGGGTAAGCAATATTTGTCGGAAGCGCAAAGTAGTCGACACCTAATGCCTTTGCAAAACGATCGTCAAATATTTTTGACTTTCCATTCCAATACTCAGGTGCGGCGGTAACCAGTGTTTGATCGGGAAAATCCACCATCGCACCCACGCCGTATTGCAATACAGCTTGGGCAGCGCGTACAGAATATGTGATTTTATCCAGATCAACCTTCGCTTTAATTTTTTCAGCCATTATCTTCACCCCATATAATCACATTTCCTGTAACCGGTGTATCGACATTGCGCATGGAAGTAAGAGTGTCTATAGCAATATCCTTTCCCGTTGAGTTATACTGCCTAAGGAGCCTTCTTTCTCCATTTGCAGGCGGATGCATCATAAAGCGTCTTCCGAAATATAGCTTGTTACCTTCAGAGATACTGCGATCGACATATTCCTGCCATTCCTTAAAAAAAGCGCGTATTTCTTCCCGAATCTCATCAATGTCATCTTTGGGCTGACCTTCGGCTCTTGCATTAATGCCTTTGATTCTGTTGATTACATACTCTTCGATAGAAGTAATTATCTCATCAAAGTACTCCAGATCAAATTGCTCTGCATCGGAATCAATACCAAACCCAGCACGTTGTCTCATCATTGCCGTTAAAATCGCATGTACATACAGCAGAGAGGTGAAAATTCACATGAGTGAAATTGTTCATCAGCCCGGG
>OGYF01000760.1_pt1 | contig 30979 bp, 25 predicted proteins | sample 1576451 | NCBI WGS metagenome assembly OGYF01 (sample SAMEA3541505, study PRJEB24748) | human gut metagenome | biome: human gut; feature: human-associated habitat; material: faeces | place: China | collected 2012
GAGCCTGTTCAGCCGTTAATCCCTGATTTACTTCTTCCAGACGCGTATGTGAACGATATTCCGGATCCAGTTCATTCATCTTGACACGCGGAATCGCTGTACGTTCCTTAGGCTTCATCGCTTTCCGCAATTCTTCCCGCCACGGAGCTGTACGGTCGTTCAACGCTGCCGCATGCGCCTCTTCCAGATGATCCAGCTTATGGATTTCTTCCCGTTCAATCTCCTTGAAAGCCCCCATACGTTTGAGCATCTCGTCGAAGTCCACCTGATGACCATCAAACTCCGGTCCATCGACACAAACGAACTTCGTCTTTCCACCCACTGTAATACGGCATGCACCACACATACCCGTACCATCCACCATGATCGTATTCAAAGAAACATCTGTCGGGATATCATATTTCTTGGTCAGCAGGCAGACAAACTTCATCATGATAGCCGGACCAATGGCAAAGCACTTGTCCACTTTCTCCCTTAAAATGACAGCTTCTACTCCCTCTGTTACCAAACCTTTCTGTCCATACGAACCGTCGTCCGTCATGATAATCACCTCATCCGAACTGGCTCGCATTTCCTTTTCCAAAATAATCAGTTCTTTTGTCCGGCCGGCCAAAACCGTAATCACTCGGTTTCCTGCAGCCTTCAGTGCCTGCACAATCGGTAACATCGGAGCAACACCCACACCTCCACCGGCGCAAACTACTGTACCAAACTTTTCGATATGCGTTGCCTGTCCCAACGGACCTACCACATCCGTTATGTAGTCACCTACTTCCAACTGACACAGTTTGGTAGAAGAGAGACCAACTTCTTGAACAACCAGTGTAATTGTACCCTTCTTCACATCAGCTTCTGCAATGGTTAAAGGCATACGCTCACCTTTTTCACCTACGCGCACAATCACAAAATGCCCGGCTTTCCGAGAACGGGCAATCAGCGGAGCTTCGACTTCAAGCTTCACGACTTTTTCCGAGAAAAACTCTTTACCAACTATCTTATTCATATAATCGCATTTTATCGAAAGTTTGTATTGATTAACAGAAAGCAAATATACGCTATTAAATTAGATAAAACGACTTTTGTCAAGAAAAAATCTAATTATTCAAACAATCCTTCATCCCGAACCAACATTAGAATAGCAGAATGAGGTACTATCAGATACTTTTCTTCATTAAAATTGATCTCGTAGGCGGCATTCTGCAAATAAACAGCCAAGTCACCTTCTTGGGCCTGCAACGGCAAGTAACGGACTTCTTCTTCTTTCTTTTCCCAAACTTCCCGTTCTTCATTCTGTGCCGGAAGCGGATATCCCGGTCCTACCTTTATAATATAACCGACCTGTATTTTCTCCTTCTCCTGTACCGAAGGCGGCAAATAAAGTCCAGTCTTTGTCTGGCTTTGTGGATTCTTCGGTTTAATCAGTACTTTATCTCCTATCATCAGGAATTTATGAATGTCTTTTTGTTCTAAAGATAACTGCATAACGTAAAATCATTTGTTTGGACAACAAAGCTACGAAAGTTTACAAAAAAAGTCACGAGAATCGATTTTAATTCTCGTGACTTTCTTTTTTAGAATTCGTTAGTTTCCGAATCCTGTACTTATAAACTCCTGACCGATATTACAAAGCTCGTCCTTTAAAGACAGATGATTCCGCACTCGGATAAACCGTTCCGGTGAAAGAAATCCGGTTGCTATTGAAGTTTGGTGAAACAGTCGCCGTACATTTGGACGATCCTTCTATCATCCGTATGGTAATAGAAGCAGAAATACCTATTCCCTGTACCATCATCTTAAAGTTTACATTTCCTTTCTTATCGGTTTCAACCTCTACATTCGAAGGAGTTCCTTCCACTGTAATTCCGCCTATTCCGTTCGGTCCGGAAAAAGCTCCGTCGAACGACAACTGTACCGTCGCCTTTCCATCTATTAAAGAGACAAAATTCGTACTCGGTGTTACATACTTAAAATTACCTCGCTTGAATTCAACCCGGTCGGCTTCCAAAACGAAATCTTTATCGAATATAGCTTTCTTAGCCGTTTCAAACGCCTGCATTTCGGCTGCTTCTTGAGCAGCTTTTTCAGCTTCCTTAGCCGCTTTTCTAGCAGCTCTCGTATCTTCTTGAGCAAACATGACTCCTGTTCCTACCAACAGGAATGCAACCAACATCATTACTAATCTTTTCATACTTTTCTTCCTGTTTAAATATTTAATATATATTATATAGACAGTTTTTATCCCTCAAAAGTTGCATGTTATTCTGTTAATTATGGATAAAGGAAGACATATCTTTCAAATATTCCATCAATGAAGCAACAGAAGTAAAAGTATGAGGTTCCCGGCCCACTTGATGCAAAAGCATACGAGAAGAAGTCTGAGCCGTAATCTCGATATCCGCATGACCATTTTCCATCGGATCAAAGCCATTACGTTTCAAGGCATTGCCCAACCAATAGACTAAATTCGATTCACCTCTCACCAATACAGGCTGATTCTTTTGTACCAAATTCAATTTACCCGTCAGGGAATCAAAATGAATCATGCCCCGATCAAAGAAAGAAGTAAATGCACCTTGCAGAATCAGATCTTCAGGAGAACCTGCAACCATCTGTTTGTCTTTTGCCAACAGCCATAAACAATCTGCCATCTGGATTGCCAAATCCAAATCGTGAGTAGATAGTAAAATGGCCTTTTGCTGCTCTACTGCCAGACGATGCAGAAGAGCCATCGTTTCAATCCGGCTGGTCACATCCAGAAAAGCGGTCGGTTCATCCAGTAAAATAACCGGACACTGCTGAGCCAATACTTTAGCTATCATAACCTTCTGGCGTTCTCCATCGCTCAGTTCCGAAACGAACTGAGAGGCTTTATGCGTAATACCTACAGCCTCCATCGAATCTTCTATGATTTGTCTATCCGCTTCCCGTAATCTACCCCAAAAGCCTGTATAAGGATGCCTGCCCAGAGAAACCAATTCATAAACAGTCAATCCTCCGGCATTCGTTTTCTCGGTCAATACAACACCCAGTGTCATGGCAAACGAAGCCCTGGAGTAGCTATCCAAAGCCTTCCCAGACAAATAAATTTCTCCTTGCAACGGGGGCTGAAAACCACATAATGTACGAAGTAATGTTGACTTACCGGCCCCATTCAATCCCAAAAGACAAGTTACTTCTCCTGCTCGTAACTGCAAGTCCAAGCCTTCGTGTACGACTTTCCTCCGCCCACCTTTCAACAGATAGCCTATCGTCAAAGCATTTGTCGTGATAACCGGATCCTGTTTCATCCTCAATTAAAATACTGAATGTTTTTACGATTGATAATTACATAAATGATGACCGGCGCACCCAACATCGGTGTAACAGCATTCAAAGGTAATATTGTATTGCTACCCGGAACAACCATCAGCAAATTACATAACAAAGCTACACACGAACCAGCCAATATCGTTGCCGGAACTAATAACTTATGATTGGATGTGCCTAACAGCAGACGTGCTATATGAGGTACAGCCAATCCGATAAAAGAGATCGGACCACAAAAAGCAGTCACAATGGCTGTCAATAATCCGGTACAGAATAAGATTTGCATACGTGCCTGCTTTACTTTTACTCCCAAATTGGCTGCATACATTTCTCCCAGCAGCAAAGCATTCAATGGTTTGATAAGCAGTACCGATAAAAAAAGTCCAGTTACTGAAACTATCGAGAAGAAAGGTAATTGTTCCATAGAAACAGCCGAGAAGTTACCTAACCCCCACATCACAAAAGCATGTACACGATCGGCTGCAGCATAATAATTCAAGATTGAAATCAGAGAAGATGCCATATAACCGATCATTATTCCGATAATCAGCAGCATGACATTGTTTTTCACCTTCGAGGAGAAATAGATAATGATACCTAAAATAGCAAATGCTCCCAATAAAGCAGCCAAGATCACGGCTACATATCCGGTAATGGGGAAGTCGGATACCTGACTGATACTTCCTCCCCAATATAATAATACAGCCGCTACCCCCAGATTAGCACCATCACTGATACCCAATATGGAAGGACCAGCCAACGGATTCCTAAACAACGTCTGTAACAGCAATCCACTTACGGCCAAGGAGGCTCCTGCAAAAAGAGCTGTCACCGCCTGAGGTAACCGGGCTTGCCATACAATATGTTCCCAAGCCGGCGAAGAAGAGCCCTTGCCGCATAAAATATCGATAACTTCCCGTAAAGGAATAGAGACGGCGCCATAAACCAGGCTCAAGCTAAACAGCAAAACCAGACAGACCGACAATAATGGTAATAAGGCAATACGATTCTTCATACCCAAGAACCGACTAATATCTGTAATAATAACGGAGTTCTCGTTCGCGTTCCTGAAGCAAACCGTTCCGATAAGCATACAAAAGATTCTCCAAATCGTGTATCTGTTGCTTCAGTTCAGCCCCTTTATCGGTATCTTTTACCATCTGACGGTGTGCACTCAGCTCGACAACGATCGTTGTTGAGCGAATATCCAAGCCTTCTTCAATAGCTTTTGTCGTTGACTGAAAAGGTTCATGCTGTACCAGTTGAAATCCGCGTGAATGATAAACCAACGTATAACCGGCAATTCCCGTCTCCGAATGATAAGCTTTCGAGAATCCGCCATCAATAACCAACAGTTTTCCATTGGCCTTAATCGGATTTTCACCCTTGATGGAACGAACCGGTACATGACCGTTGACGATGTGCCGGTGTTCACCGGTTACTCCAAATTCATCCAACAACATATCGCACACCGATTCCTCTTCGCGCAAGGTATAATAAGCTCCTTTTTCTTCCTTTTGAAGTTCCTTTTCAGACAAGAAACAACGTTCGAATGTAGCCATTCGGCTTTTATCAAACAAAGGAGAATCCTTACCACACCACAAATACCAGATATAATCCATGGCAAACTGTTTCTGAGGTGAATCCTCTGGATCAAAATAAGCAGTCCGTACCAACTGATCAACTTTATCCAACAAGGCTTTACCCTTGAAATATTCACCGTCCACTTTTACTTCTTTCAAGGTTCCATCACTATTCATCGGAACAGAAGCATGAAACAACAGGTTGGAATTACAAACCTTATACATACTGCCATGACGGAACAGGCAAAGCATATGCTTACGCAGTTTCTCACTTCCTTCAAAAGAACGCTGGATACGACGTAGCATATCTTCTTCTTCTATCGACAGACGATACGGATCTTTAGGATCTAAAGTCGGCCAATATTTATCTTTCAATTCATAATCCTTCCCATTCAAATGAATCGTTCCTTTCTCCAGGTTAATCCGATGAAGCAGCATCCGGTCATCCATACCAAATTCCGGACGACGACGAATGATTTCTCCTTCAACCTTATATTGAACGACAGAGATGGCTTTATTCATCTGGGCTATCAGGCGAACGGTCTTTGCATCATACATCGTATCTCCCGCTGTTATTTTGGGAACAAACAGCTCACAGGGATCATCGGCGTAGGTTTCCATGGCAAATGTAGCCAAAGGCAACAGATTAATTCCATAACCGTCTTCCAGAGTAGCTAAATTACCATATCGCAAACACATTCGTACTACGTTCGTCATGCTCCCCAGATTTCCAGCAGCAGCCCCCATCCAAAGCATATCGTGGTTTCCCCACTGGATGTCACAATTATGATAATCACAAAGAGTATCCATGATGATATGGGCTCCCGGACCACGGTCATAAATATCCCCAATGATATGTAACGAGTCAATCGTCAGTCGCTGAATCAGGTTACACATAGCAATGATAAAGTCGTCAGCCCGACCGGTTGATATAATCGTATGAATAATCTGATCTACATAAGCCGACTTATTCGGTTCCAGCAACGATTCATGCAATAACTCTTGTATGATATAGGAAAACTCACGAGGTAAAGCCTTCCGTACTTTTGAACGGGTATATTTAGAAGAGACATTACGGCAAACCTTCACCAGCTGGTTTAAGGTAATCATATACCAATCGTCCAGATCTTTTTCAGCGGACTTTACCCGTACCAACTTTTCTTCCGGATAATAAATCAACGTACAGAGCTCTTTCTTCTCTCCTTCCCGCATGGTATTGTTGAAGATCTCGTCCACTTTCCGTTTGATGGAGCCGGAAGCATTCTTCAACACATGATTGAATGCCTGATACTCACCATGAACATCCGACAAGAAATGCTCAGTACCTTTCGGCAAGTTCAAGATAGCTTCCAAATTGATAATCTCTGTACTGGCATCTGCAATTGTCGGAAAACTACGCGACAATAATTGCAAATAGCGCAGATCATCTGTTACTTTATCGGTTGTAATATCTTTCGTCATTTTTTACTTCTTAAGTTTGTAAGTTTTTGAGTCTGTATGTTTTTTTAGTTGATTCCGGCTTTCTGCTTTACAGGCTTATTTCTTCAACTTCCATTTCCACCAAGCCCGGATAAAGCCGGTACCATAACCAAACAATTGAGTAAAGGCCGCTGCAACAGATAACACACCAATCCCAATATTTCCTTTGTATTGATAAGTTGCATCTATAAACAGCAACAGAACATAAAGCAGCAGTAACAGGTACAGCCAAGGGCATAAAATACCCAAGAGACACAGGCCTATCACCCCTATTACAAATACGGCTGGCAGACAATGAACGATCTTTAAGGTTGAAGGGTATTTCTGCGTTAAAGCAATACGGGCTTCACCCGAATGTTCCACCTGACGGAAGAACTGAATCAAACGCGTACGCCGCTTATGATAAACGTATGCTTCTGGGAACAACCGGGTAGTATATCCTCCCTGAATAATACGTGTACTAAAATCGATATCCTCTCCATAACGCATGGAAGTATCAAATCCATCCAGCTTTATAAAGACATCCCGCCGAATACCCATATTAAAACTCCGGGGATAGAACTGATCCAGCTTCTTCTTGCCTCCCCGAATGCCTCCGGTCGTGAAGAAGGAAGTCATGGCATAACTGATAGCCTTCTGGATCGCATTAAACGTTGGATGCGCACAATCCGGTCCACCGAAAGCATCAGCCTCAGTTTCATTCAACGAACGCTCTACTGCCTCCAGATAAGTTTCCGGCAAGATACAGTCCGAATCCAAGATCAACAGATAATCGCCTTCACTGATACGCGCTCCATAATTACGTGCCCCGCTGGGTCCGCCATTCGGTATCACAAAATAACGGATCTTCAGTTTCTTCTCATAACGCTGAACTACTGTCTCACAAGGTACCGTCGAGCCATCCTCAATAATAAGGACCTCAAAATTCGTATAGGTCTGCAAAGTCAGACTATACAACAAATCATCCACTTCGTCCGGACGATTATAGACCGGGATTATAATCGAGTAGTAACGCATATCCTTCCTTTTTTAATGTCACAAATGTACATATTTATCGGCAAAAGCGAAAGGAGCTAAGAAAGGGAAATGAACAAAAACAAATACTTCCTTGTTTATTGTGCAGAAACGCCAAAAAGGAAACAGAATTTCTCCTACATAAAAAGAGGAGAAAGACCGAAGTCTCTCTCCTCTCCATTAATTCATGTTCCCGCGTTTCGCAACGGAGGAAAAACATTTTTCATATACTAAAAAAACGGAAACAAGTAAAACATAAAGTTTTCTTGCCGCTATACCCGCGTTTCGCAACGGAGGCATAGCTGATTGTATAAAAAAGAAATATTAATTATAATAAAACGATCTTCATTTTTTTAATGACAATGCCTGACGGATCGCCTCGTATGGCGCATCCTTCAGTAGCACTTGCTTTTTCCCATCCAACAGATAGAGTGATGGCATTGCCTTCAAGTCATACAGGGCTTCGTTCTTCACCTCTTCCCGATCCATCCCAACCATCCAGCCAGCAGGCATATCCGGCAAGTTTTTCCGCCATGCATCTTCATTTCCTTCCGTATAAATAGCCAGCACACTTATCTGTTCAGTCTTCACAGCTACCGCCAACGCTTTGTCGGCAGCCATCTGTAACAAGACTTCATGGCACGACTCACATTCGGGATCGTAGAACAGCAACAACAGACGATTTCCTTTTACCGGAGTTGCCATTAACGACCGTCGCGTACCGTCAGATAATTCATACCGGAAATCGGTTGCGAGCTTTCCTACCTGATTGCGTTTCAGCAGTTCTAACTTAAAATTATAAGAGAAACGCATCGCATCCTCTTGCGGTAACTGACTGAGCAATGTTTCTAAATACAACCCATACAACCTTTCATTATAGAAAGGAGAATTGGGATTATACCAATAATCATCTGCCATCTGTGTCAATACCTTGCGGGCATGTGCTTCCGGCAGAAAACGGGAACTCCAGTTCTTTAGACTTTCCCGTATCAGTTCTTCCGGTGTATTCTCTTCTGCCAGCAGGGCGATGAAGTTTACAAAGCCCTGCTCCGTTACATCTCGGTTATTCACCAGCGTAGTGTCGGCAAAGTCAAGCTGCTCCCAATAATGGGTGAGCAGGTAGGCTTTGCGGTCCTCCGCAGTACTGAGCATGGCGGGTATCTGCGGAAAGGGAAACTGTGTTTGTAAAGCGACACTAGCCGTATCAGCAGGTGTATTCTCCTTGGCCTCCGCCGTGCCCGGTTTGGCACGGCAGGAGGCAAGGAGCAGTAAAAGGCCTATTAGTAATCCGTATCTATTCATTATCCGTGAGAACTAATTCATCGGGAATGTGTAACCTGAAGGAACATCGCGGACGCAACGGATCAAAACCTGATTATTAATTTGTTGCGTTTCTGCTCCCGGACAATAAATCAGCGAAGAGAAAGCGAAACCATAACGTACACGTTGATTTGTAAACTGCGTACAACAAGCGACATCATTACCATAACCATCTGGTTTGCTTAAAAGACCGGCCGCATTCATTGCCGACAACTCCACCAGATTAGGAACACGCCAATTGGTATATCCATCCTGATTATAACGAGCACATGGATTTGTCATTGTACCGTTATTAGAATAACGACCGCCATTCCAAGTAACCGTACCATCATAACCAATAATGTCACCCAAAGTATATGTAGTATATGTATAACCTTGCCAAGGATTTCCTGTCCTGATAAAATTATCTGCCACAAAAATTCCATAATAGAAACTGTTTGCATCATCGTCTTCATTGTGAACTTTCAGTGATCCAGACGCTCGCTGACGATAAAGGCTTGAAACCAAACGGTCTTTAAAAACCATGACCTTAGGCGAAGTGTTATCATAATACTTATATGTAGCATCAGATTCAACGCCATTTATCCTTGAGATATCCGTTGCCGGTAAATTGCGAATACAGCGGATAGGAAATGGACCACTGCCTGACCATTCGTTTACAGCGCCATACGAACCCTTTTCTATTGCCCAATATACTCTCTTAGCATCTTCACTACTGGTATAGTAAAGCGCACCGTCGTTTACATAACTTGTTGGATAGACTGACTTGTTCATCGTTGTCTTATCACCCATATACAATCGGGCTGCACTAGAAATGCCATTATTACCAATACCCATACGGATATACTCATTGAGCGAGGGCAAGAACCAACGTATCTCATTCTCATCAATCTGTCCGTTGCCGTTCAGGTCACGGTTACGCGACATACATGCTGAATAAGCATTTTTATAGGCATTACTCAACTTATGCTCTGTCCGATTAGTTCCTACAGATGCTGTCCAACCATTGTAAGAAAGACTAATGTAATTCGACCAAAAAGGTGAAGATGAAGCTCCTATCAAAATCTTTTGATTTTTCCGTCCATCATTATCAGTTAGACCAGTTGTAGAAATTGGTGTTCCAAAGGCTATTGACAACGGCGTTTCATTATACGTCTCGATACCAAACGCATTGATACTTGCCACGCGGTCGTTATAGAACGTCTGCATAGCCAGCTGAGATATGTATGAGTGAATCTTGCTGTAAGAGCTGTTGCCGTCAGTAGATGTCTGTGTGCTCATAGCTATAATCATCTCACGCGGAATTTTATTAGTCATCACACTCCAAGAAGTGGCCTTTGCCCCTGTCAGCGGATGACGCAGATAGTAGTACTCGTTGACAAAAGCCGTAAAGCGGGCTACATAATCATTGCCATCTGTGCTAATCTCTATTATATCGGAATTTGGTGTCCCGTTTTTATTTCCATCATCATATATCTGCTTGATAGCTTTACCCATCTCGACAATCATGTCATAAACGTCTATCATATTGTTACTTCCCGATGCGCCAGCATAAAAATCACTATTAGTCATGTCAACAAGACTCTCCATTGCCCAAGACGATATTCCCGGATATTCAGAAATACTAGTACCTGTTTGCGGCAAGAACTCAATCCACTTATAGTCAAAGCCCTTGGTTGGTTTGTCATTTTCGCCCGCACCAGCCAATACATTAGCTTTAGCTGTAGCCGCATCTGCCTCGGTTCCATTTCTCACGGCATCAGCATAAATCTTATACGGGCTCAGCGTGCCACGCTTGTTTCGGGTAGTGTAAGGTTCGTCATCACTTTCCTCATGTGTATAGTCCATCGCTTCAGACTGAATGATGAGAATCAGCTGGTTGGCGATAGCGTTATCAAGATATTCACCTTTCAATCCTTGTCCAAGACTGTTGGCGATACTTGAGAGGTTATACTCCAGATAAACCTGCTCATAGTGCGCGTCGAGGTTGTAGCTGTATTCCGTGCTGCTTTGGTCATAAACAGAGCCTTCAGCGCCTTGCTGATCACCACCTGTCTTTTTAGCCTCAACAACAATATTGTCAACGCCAAGAACTTTTACATTATATGTATAACTGTAATTGCGCTCAACCGAGAAATCTCCCATAGAACCTGTATCGCTGAAATCACCCAAATGAATGGTATATTCAACATTGGCTGTTACAGGCTTTTCAGTATCATCAATCGTAGCGCTACCTTCATACGTTCCGCTTATCACAACAAAGGTACTATTTTGAGGAGCATTCATCCAAGTCTTGTCTTCTGCCGAAGTACCGGGATCTCCAGTCCACACATCACGATCATTATAAGCATTTACAGTTTTCCCTTCCTGTACATTTTCAGGCATATAGAAGTTGAACGAATAGTTGCCGCCCTGGGCCGTACCGATATTTTCGGAAGCGGTATTAATGTATGCTATATTTGACACCTTTGTAGTGAGTGCATAAGAATCGGTACCTTGCAAATCGTTCGTCAGATAGCTCTTTGTAGGAATGTTGTAAACGCGGAATGAAGTAGGCGTGAATGTGCCATTAGCACCTGTCGGATTGGCCGCAATATTGAATATGATATGTGCCATGGCGCGATTCATTTTGATAGCCACAGAATTACCTTCGTCACCATACGTGCCATAATTTGTGACTGTATCGCCTGTTCCGAAAACAACGCCTTCGTTCCAGCCGGTTATCAACATCTGCGACGAAGAAGTGATATGGAACGGCTGCATGCCGTCAGTCGTACCAGCCTTATCGACAAGAGTCTGGCTCAGATTTGCGACAATGGCTTTTACTTGATCAAAATTCTTTTGCTTATCATGTGCTGTCGTCAATTCTGTTATCAGATTGTCCCAATAGGCACCGTCAGCCACGTTTGCCAAGGCAATGAGTTTCTTCGTACCTGACGTGCTCTTGAAACTTACGCTATAACGGCGTTCTCCTGTAGTTTCAGTCGTATTTCCATTTACTGTAAGAGATGTGCTCTGGTAGTTAGTCACCATCTGTTCAAACGACCCGTCGTCGCCATGGAACACACATATAACTATGTCGGACAGTTCAGACAAGTCGCTTCCTGTCGCACGGGTGATGCTCACGTCTGCTGAAGGGATAGCGGCGAAGTTCAGGCTGATCGTGATAGGCTCTCCTTCCACGACTTCTGCCTTATTACCCATTAAATCATCGTCTATACAGCTTGTACAAGTTAAAGTGGTGGCTGCAATGGCCAAAAGACCTTTATATATTGTATGCAGTATCTTTTTCATTTATAATCCTCCTTTCTTAGTTTATTCAAACGGTGGTACATTCATTGTTTTTCCCTCCCAAGCATCTACCTGGATATTCATGGTAGGCGTTGTAGGTTGCCATTGCAGAGTTGCAGTAACGGTATAGAATGTATTGCGGTAGATGTTATAATCTTCCACGACACCATCTTTATTATCATCTTTACCGATAGCAACGGTATATGTCCTTACTGTAGGCGTATTATCACCATTAGGTGTGTAATTCAGTGTGAATGTAAAATACAAATCTCCTTCAGTAGTGGTATCCTGATATAGCTTTTCAGGGAAATAGACGATGTCGCTGGAATATGGAGAATCAGGGTAACCAACTTCATGACTTTCAGTTTCTTTAAGTAAAGTCTTTGAATAATCGCTTCCATTGATAACCGTACCATTTTCCCACAATGTATATGATTCTGGACGAGTTCCATGTAAGAATACATTACTAATGGTAACTACAGCATCTTCCGGTATTTTATTTTCATCCGTATTATCCTTTTGAACAATCAGTTGCACCTTTGCTACGCAACGAACCAGTTTTACATCTGCTATCGTGTTGTTTTCTCCCGGCTTGATGTACTGCGCACTTGGATTGGCTATCATCAAAATGGGTTTTTCACTCCAATCTTGATCATCTGGAGTGGAAGCAATAATGTATTCTTTCAATTGTTCTTCTGTCAATTGATCGTTTTCCAAATAGCTGGATAAAGACGTTTGGTTTGTAGTTTCATTCTCATTATATATATAGTAATCCTCTTCATTCGCTATAAAGTAGAAGTTAGAGCTTCCTCCGGAAAAGTTCTCGAGTAACTGGGTTATTTCATAATAAGTATTAGAGCCAGAGCCCTTTATTTCCCACTCCTCAATATCATCCTGCAAATAAAGCTGATTATAAACCTTCCCTGAAGCATCAAAAACGATGATACGTAAGGTCTGGATATATTCATCATAACCATCTTGTTCTGGATTTTTTGTCACTCCACGCATCGTAATGGAAAGCGTAGTTTTTCCCGACATATCTGTTTCCTCCACCACCGAGTCGTAGATACAACTGGTCAGGCTGCCTGCCGACAGGAGGGCAAGCAGCGGGAAGAAAAACCAGTAATATATAGATTGTTTGTTTATCATCATTCTTTCGTATTTAGTATAAACAACTTGTTATTATAATTCGATATCCTTATCAATCAGTGTCCATCCATTGATGATGATCGTGATAGCCGACCATGGCTCTTCTGGTGTTGGGCCGGGATCAATAGGACCAGGTCCGTCGGGGTCATCGGGACCGCCTGGATTATCGGGACCATCGGGGTTATCAGGATTATCAGGTTCATCCGGATCACCGGGTTCTCCTGGGCCATCCGGTTCGTCAGGATCACCGGGTTCGTCAGGGTCATCCGGGTCTTCTGGCTCATCCGGGTCTTCTGGCTCATCCTCATGTTCACACTCGAAGAAGAGTTCAATCAGATAACGGTCTTCACGATCGAGTGCTTCTTGTGTCTGGTATTGTTCCAAACGGGTAATGAGGTCCATCAGGCTGTGGTCGTACACCACTTTGTCGTCCTGCCGGATTACCAGACGTGCTTCCTGGTTATCTTTCATTAGTCGCAATTGAGAAAAATCGGCTACATAGGTATATTCCTGTTCGGTAGGATAGACTTCCATTTCGCCATGGAACAAGGGGTTGTACCACTCGGCAAAACGTCCGGGCAGGTAGGTCACTTCCTGTTTCTCTACCACATTATTTTGGAAATCGTGTGTCGCATTGTTGTCTATCAGGGTTGCTGTGATGCTCTTCGCATGTTCCGGACGCACGCAGCAGCTGTCTTTCGTACCTTTCACACGCCAACGTACCACCACACGCACATCGTTGCGGTTCTTCATCAAGTCGATGGGAACGACCTGGTCTGTTCCTTCCACCACCGTTACTTTTTCGGGGGTATAGCCGTGGAACAACGAATCCGTCAGCATCTCAATCTGGTTGTCGCCTTGCGAAGTTTGCAGTAATGTCATCCGCCCGTCTTCCAGCAAATGTCCTTCTTCGGCACAATTGTGCTGGGTTTCGTCTTCATAATGGTTTCCCCAGACAACAAACTGGTAGTCGCCGGCGGGCAGTTCAATTTCTTTCGTATAGTTTTCGGCAAATTGGGGAGCGGCCTCTTCGGTGATCTGTTGCAGAAACTGGCCGGCTTCATCGAACACGAACACATCCACCTTGCGTACTTGTTCATTGAACAGGTCGATATACTGTCCATTTTCTTGCGTATTATGCATGGTATAGGTCAAGGCCAGACGGAGAGTTCCGGTGGTCGGGTCGGGATCAGTATCGGGGTCGGGATCCACCTTGATAGGACAGTCCGACAGGTCGTCCTTGATACACCCCGTCAGGCAGCCTGCCGATAGCAGCAGTCCGAGGAATAATAGGAATAGCTGATGTGTCTTGTTCATTGTTTCTTTCTTTTATGAATTAAATAGTTCGGTGATATACCTGCAAGTAGCCGGACTCATCCAGTCCGGCCACCTGCGGGTTATTGAGGTTATTAAAGATCAATTTTACGGTTAATAAAATTCCAAGGCATGACAGACAATGTGATAGCCACGTTAGTTTTTGGAGTAAGAGGTTGTTCCGGATCAATAGTCGGTTCTTCCGGATCACCCGGTAAAGTGATGCCTGTAATTTCCAGGTTGTACCATGTATTGCGATATATAGGAGCAATAGCATCATCAGCCTTTTCCTGGCCAATCCAAATCGGGCCGAACCAGCATGTACCTTCAGTATATGCTTCAGAGATTGCTTCTACACCAGCAGGCAATGCACTTTGATCACTTTTTGAGTCTCGATAAGATTGCAAATCCGCTCCCATCAAATAATTTCCCGCCAATACTCCTTGTTTTACTACATAGAAAGTAGAACCAGGAGCTTGTTTATTTTTTGTTAATGGCTTGACCTCATCTGCACAATCCACCACTTTATCCGGAGTAAATGTCGTTTTTAAAGTGAGGTAAGTAGTGTTGCCTTGCAAATAAGAACCCCGTATATTTTCCAGACAATAGACAGGAGCAGCACTACGATGAATGTTATCCTCTTTTTCAGAAGGATCAGTTCCTTTTATATAAACCGAAGTTGGGCTACTAGTATATTCAAATGTATTGTTATCGTCGGCAATGATTGAAGCTTGAGCCATACGGAAAGACACGCCAGCTCCTTGTTTTAACGTAAATTGAGTTTCATCAAGGGTTCCGCCAGCATTATTGGGTGCATTCGTTAATGTTTCACTATCGCAAGTCATAGTTACTTTAGCCGTTGCACGTTCCACATTAATAGCAAAGCAATTCTTTGTACCCTTCAGTGCTTCATCTTCTGTTACACCATCCTCTACATTAGCAGTTAATACTTCATGACTCGCCATCATAAAATTACCGTTACCTGTAGTCGAAGCAATATCACCTACCGTTAGTGCTACACCTGCATTGAAATAACCACCTATCGTTTTCGCTGTAGCATTGTCACCTACCATAGTAGGATCGGTATCCGGATTTACCACCGCATAGAAATAATGTACGCCAGCAGTTGTCTCGAACACATAATAATCGGTATTTGTATTGCTTGTACCAGTTCCTTTCTTTGATGTTGAAACGATTTGCTCAACATTTCCACTGGCATCTGCCATCAGCACATAAGCAGTCTTAATATTCTGTTCGGCTTCTGTTCCGTTTTCTTCTCCCGTAGCCCGAGTATTCGAAGCATTGAATTTCAAAGAGAATCCCACATACGTAGTCCCTTCATTCTGTGCTCCATTGGAGTCACCTCCTTCTACTAAATCATTTTCTGTGCAGGCAACGAGGCCCAGCCCCATGGCTGCCATAAAAAATAGTTTACTTAGTTTCATAGAAATAAAATTTGATTATTAAATTATTACTCATTCCTTGTTGCAGACAGTTATTTTGCAGCTGCCTCTTTAAGCACCTCGCCCAGAGCCACTACTTCTTCCCCTTCGTGGCAGTTGGGGCAGTTCGTCATATAGCCCCGTATTTCCAGGTGTCCGTTCACCATCCAGTCGGCAAACGGTACTTCCGCCCAGTAAGGGACGGTCTGTTCCTTCCCGTTCTCACGCCAGAGGTGCACGGTGCCTTCTGCTTCTTCCCAAGTACCCAGTGCCTGTTTACGCTCCGTCACCCGGAAACGCACCCGGCCCTCGATCACCACCGGCTGCAAGGCCGCTTCCTGCGAACCATCCGCCGAAACGATAACCGGCACGAGGCGTAATGCCTGCTGAATCTTGAGACGCATCTCATCCAGCCGGATATCCACCTTTACCCGGACGTTCTCACCCTGCTTTACCACCGAAGGGGTACCCCAATCCACTTGCTCCAAGAAACGGGTCTGTCCCGAAGCCGTTGTGCAGACAGCCAGCATCCAGCCGAAAAGCATGATCATTCGTTTCATACGCGTCCTCCTTCCTTTATTTAATCACATAAATGAGCGAGATGGCCGCCTTGGTCACACCCAGGTAATTCTTATTGCCCTGGCCCTGCCATTCTCCGCAGTGAACACATTCATACTGATCATAGTGCGCACGGACATAGCCCACGCCCACCGAAGCCTCCATACTCCAGCGGTTGCTCAGCAGCCACTGATATCCATAAGAGATACCGCCCCCGGCATACCAGCCTTCGTAACGGTAGTTTTCCAGATTCTTCCACAAGCCGAACGGCATTTTGATACCGCCCCAGTTATACTGGCCACCCATCAGGTGCAATCCCAGGAAATGCCCGTTGAAACGCTCGCAAAACCAATAGCGGGCTTCGGGTTGCGCCAGCCAGTGCTTCCATTTCTTGTTATCACTGAAAGTCCACCCGTTGTAGTTGGCAGACAGGTCCAGACTCCACTGGGGAGCCAGTCCGATTTCGGTTCCCAAATTGACGGTTGCCGTGGCATCATACAGCAAATTCGTCTTGAGAGCCACCTTTTGAGCCGACAAGTGCATACCTGCCAACATAAAAAGCATACAAATGATGATTCTAACGTCTTTCATAACCTCACTTTGGTATATTTTGAGTTTGTAAGATTGTCAGTTATTGCGTATATCCGCCTGTTGGTATCCTCACTCCACCGGGACGAACTCCAGGTCGCCGCCCTCGCCTCCTTCGGGATTCTGGTTATCCCCGCCGGTTGTATCGCCCTCTTCCTTTTTCTTGCGGGCTTCCTTTTGCGCCTGGCTCTGCTTGTAGCTGGTCTTGTAGTTGGCAATGACGCGGTTCATCTCGTTGATGATCGAAACGCAAAACTCCTTATCCCCCTCTTCCGTAGCCATCAGGGCCGAAGCATACACCAGCGTGCAGATATCCTGATACATGCTGTCGGTTTTCTTGCGCACCTCTACCGTCTTTTCGCCTTCATCCATTGCGTTCTCTTCCGCCCGTCTGTTTTTCGCCTGATCAAATGCGTTGTTGGTTGCTTCGAGGCTGGTCAGTGTAGGCTCCAGGTTCAAAGCCGTTACCGCTTCGGTGTTCTCCTCTTTCCGCAAGTCGCCCAGCAAGCCTTTAATCAAAGCCGTCTCGGCATCATCCGCCTGATTCTGGATTCCTTTATACGGACGGAGCACGATATCCAACCGCTGAGCAGCCGCCTTGGTAGCCGCTTTCGCAGAAGCCAGCGCATTTGCCACCAGGAAGAACAACATTGACAACAAGCGGTCGCGTTCAGCCTCTTCCTCATCCATGGTAATGGTCAAAGTACTAGCGAGACTCTTTCTATTTAATTCTGATTCCTGATCAATTGATTTTTTATAGCTATTCAAAAGCTCTTCCGAAATGTGCAGTTTAGCCAGCACATCACTCAAAAGTGTCTCGAAAATAACCAATATGTGTTGGTGAAAACCCACATGCAAGGCATTGCTATACCGTTGGCAAGAACTTCCTTCTATTTTTGTAATATTACTCATAATTAATCACTTATAGAATTATTATAAATTGCATTATCCTCTAAAAAACAAACTCTTTGGCGATACAATGATTTTTTCATCACTTTATGCAGGCGACAAAAGTGTGTTATTTTTCATTTTATACTTCTATTAGCCAGCAAAAGGACCTTTTTCTAAAAAGTCAAGCTCTTGATAGCCAACAAAAGGTGTGTTTTTACAATTACAATGGTTTTGTCAGGCAACAAAAGGACTGTTTCTACAATAACAGTGGTTTTGTCGGGTGGCAAAAAGATTGTTTTTACTACAAGCATACTTTTGTTTGGTGACAAAGAAACTGTTTTTATGGTAACGGTGGTTTTGTCTGATAACAAAAGCATAATTTTTTCGGCAACACTACTTTTGTAACAAGCTGAAAGAAAAAACTGTCAAATATCCCTTCTTGCATTAAAAAAGAGAAACATAGTCTCGCTAGAACTCTATATTTTCAATGCTGCTACAAAAGTAGGAAATATTTTACCATTTCCAATCTTTTCTATACAAATATTTTCACAATTAACATTTTCCCCTCTTTAATTTTTGTATATTTGGCATGAGGCTGAATTGTGGTGATGAATTGATCAGAAATGTCGGGCCAGCCCGCTTTTGTTTCACACTAAACGATACGATTATGAAGTCTCCTGTCTTATTTCTTTATTATCTGCTACTGGCGATCTTCTTATTCGCCGGATGTCCCATTGAACAATTAATGGCACAAATGAATACGGATACGACCCGGTATATTACCATCGAAGGATTGGTGCGCGACCAAAATGACCGCAAAAGGCTTGAGTTCGTTCATGTCACCGTGCCGGGTACGCCAATCGGAACCGTAACCAATAGTGAAGGCGTTTTCTCTATCAAGATCAAGCGATCCTTGCAGGCAAAGCATATCCTCTTCACCCATGTAGGGTATCAGAACTACCGGATTCCGATTGATACGCTCAACCAATCGGGATTGAAAATCAATTTGGCTCCTACCACCCGACAACTCAGCGACTTTATTGTACGAGGCGGAGATGCCCGCTTCATCGTAGAAGAAGCCATGCAACGGGTGAGCAGCAATTATGCTGCGGCAGCAACCCTGCAAACCGGTTTTTATCGCGAGACTGCCCAGAAAAGAAGACGTTATATCTCCATTTCGGAAGCAGTAATCGACGTCTATAAAACAGCTTATACGCAGAAAGACATTGATCACGACCGGGTACAGGTACTGAAAGGAAGAAAACTGCTGAGCCCGAAGCCGGGCGATACACTGGTGGTCAAGTTGCTGGGTGGCCCCAACCTACCGGTATTCGTCGATGTGGCCAAGAATCCCGATTTGGTGCTCGATCCGCTTATCCTGCCTTGTTATGCCTTCGAAATGCAAGAAATTGCCTGGCTGAACGAACGGCCTCATTATGTAGTGCGTTTTTACCCGCAGGTGATCCTTTCGTTTGCCTTGTATGAAGGGTTGCTCTATATCGACCAGGAACGGCTGTCGATCAGTCGCGCCGAGTTCAACCTCGACATGAGCGACCAGGGTAAAGCTACCGAAGCCATCCTCCGGAAGAAACCGTTCGGACTTCGTTTCAAACCGCTGGAAGTTTCCTTCCTGGTTACCTACCGGGAACACGAAGGACGCTCCTACCTTAATTATGTGCGCAACGAAATCCGTTTCAAATGCGACTGGAAACGGAGGCTGTTCTCGACCACCTACACTATTGTCTCGGAAATGGTAGCGACCGACAACCGACCGGCCACCGGGAATATTCCGTATAAAGCCTCCTTTAAATCGAGCCAGGCGCTCTCCGACCGGGTTAAGGACTTTGCCGACGACGAATTTTGGGGTGATTACAACATCATCGAGCCGACCGAATCGCTGGAGAATGCTGTCCACAAACTCAAAAAGCAGCAGGAACGGGCTGCCCGTCCGTAATCCAGGCCAGATTAGCTTTGTGAGACACTATGTAGCTATGTAGTTCGGGATGCTTTGCGTCGGATTCGTGCAAGATTCCTTTGTTTTTTATTCGCGATCATCTGACAAATCTGCATCCATATCCTGCGGATTGCGTCGTGTATCCCACAAGGCCACTACATAAACCGTATCCTCCTCTTCGGATACCCGATAAATCAATTTATAGTGATTATGTACCACCAGACTGCGATACTCTTTGGATGAACCGGACAAAAAATATTCTACTTTCCCCATATATGGAAATGCAGCCAATCGACTGTCATAATCCCAAATATGCACAAAAAAACGTTTCGCAACCTTCTCTCCAAACCTAACTAATCCATCCAGGAAAGCGGTTTCGATATCATGTTGTACTGATTCCTGCCAAATCACTCTCATAAGAAAGGATATTTACGCTTCATTGATTCAAAAAACACACTACCCGGAGTGCCTTTTCCAGCTTCCGACAATGCAATCTTTTGTTTCAACTCCTCTACCGTATATTGCAGAGAAGGCGATTCGAAATCCACATCTTCCCTTTTACCTCTCCAGGCATCCACGACCTCTTTCAGCTGCTGGAGCAATTCACGGCTATCGGTCTCCACCACCTCGCGAATGATTTCCATTCGTTCCATTTCAAGTTCTGTTGATTCCATATAGACCTCCTTTGATATTTACGATCCGTTACTTCGCAAAAGTAACTTTATTTTCCGTATTTCCCAACAAGTTAAAACGACTTATCAGGTATGTGTTGTCCATCCGTAATCCAAGCCAGATTAAAACAGTAATACAGACGGCTGCTCACCAGATGTATCAGATTGTCCGGGCTTTGTGTGGCTGCCATATAACCGCGTGGTTCAGCATGCGTCGCATCCATCAAGAAATGTTTGGTCCAGGCACCACCGTCCAGAAAGCGGGTTATGCCATCTGTCAGCAACCGTCTTACCGGCCAAGTCTTGCCTTCGTCATACGATACGGCGGCATACAGGCCATATCCCCGGTAATTATTCCCTTCCCGATCCGGGAAAATCAGGCCACGTTCGGCTTCGGGCGTACGCAACGGATGGTCGGTAAACGAAATGAGTAACAGCGGACCTTCATTCAGGCGCATAAAGACCAGACGCTGGCCGCCGTCAATCGGCGGGAATTCGGAAGCATAATACGTCCATGTCTTTCCCATATCTTTCGAGATGCTCATCGGCATCCGCAATTTTCCTTCCTTATTCAAGATACTGTTACCCCGTGCCAACGCCATAAGTGAACCATCCTTCAATTGCACCACTCCGGCATGAATACCGGCTATCGTCGAACCCGTATTTCCTTCCTTAAACTCCGGCAAAGGTTTCCCGTCCCACGGATCCTGCCAGGTCTTACCTCCGTCTTTGCTGATATGAATGGCTGCCCCGTCGTGACTGCCCGGTCCGGCATCACAGGGTTGGATCAACCAACCTTCACGTGTACGGATTGTCCCGGCAATGACCTGATGACGCTTGGCATGTTCCGGTGCAATAATTTGTGGGGCTGACCAGGTCTGTCCGTTATCCCGGCTGGTACGCATCACCATCATCAGATTCTGCCAGTCGCCTGACGCTTCCACACCATTCAGATGATACAACGTGCCCTGACGGTCGTTCAGCAAGGCCGAACCCGTCATATTCCGGTCGGGCACTTTAAAGAAGAGAGACGAACGATCCCACTGTTCCATTCCCGCCCGTAACCGGGAAGCCAGGACCACCATACCCCGGCCATTCTCTTCATCCGCTGAGAACCAGATAGCCAGCAGATCGCCATTATCACACCAGGTAATAGCCGGCTGGTGATTATGGGAGAAGAAAGGATTTCCACTATCCGGTTCCGGTTGCAATACATAAGGAACTGGCGCTTTGAATACCGGATCTTTCACCACCTTCCAGGTATAATTTGTCTGATTGACTTCTTGCTGATTAGCCGGAGGAAGTGCCGGTGCCACCGTTGCTACCGGTGTAAACGCCGATTCCACAATCCGGAAACCGGTCTGGGCGTGCTTGTCTTCCGGAATCATTGCCATCCGATTGCCCGAACGCAGGTACTTATCCGGGGTATTATGGCTACCGCCACGTGTTACCCGGAAATCACCCGTAGTTCTACCTGCCGGATCGTTCTGCTCGCCCGGCAAATAAGGGCCATACCAGTCCAGACACCATTCTTCCACATTCCCGTGCATGTCACAAAGTCCGAATGCATTCGGTGGTGTTTGTCCTACCTTCAGCGAGACCGGTTTCAAGTCGCGGGCCGTCTGTTGATTCTTCCGATATGCTTCCGGCAAACCGTCACCCGTATTATATAAGTAATACGTACCTGCCCGGCAAGCATATTCCCATTCCGCTTCGGTAGGCAGACGATAGTGTTTCCCTTCTTTCCGGCTGAGCCATTCACAGAAAGCCACCGCATCCGCATAGCTGACGTACACCACGGCCTCATCATCTTCCAGCGAAAGGCCGTTCTTCCCTCGCAATGCCTTATGTTCCGGCCGGAAAGCTTCAAACTGCGCATTAGTGATCTCTGTCATACTCATCTTGAACGGATGGGTGATATTTACTTTATGAATTGGCAGTTCATCATAATTTTCTCCAGCACCTTCACCACCCATATAGAAAGAACCCGCCGGAATGTCCACCATCCGGATTTCCGGCAGTTGCTGAGCCGAAAGTAGCTGTACCAGCCATATACCCGTTACAGTCAATATCCATCTACCTATATTTTTCATAGTATCCTCTTTTACATCATTGGTTATACATTTCTTTATAATAGAAATCCAGAATATCCATCAGCATATCATAGGCATTCTTGGCCGGACTGTCCGGATTCCGGTGAATGGCTTCCAGATAATTATTCAGGGCTTGGCGGTTGTCTCCTTTCTTCCGCCAGGCATTTCCCAATAAATAATAGGCCTCATCACTATCCGGGTGCTCTTGTATATAAGCGTTCAATTGTTGAATGGCGTCATCTACCTTGCCAGCATAAATCAGATTCTTTATTTCTTCCATACTTGTGTCAGCTTTTAAATAACTACGTACAAATGTATAAAAAAAGAAGGCAATTTGTTTTATTTAAAGATTATCTTGTACATTTGCAGCCGATTCCAATCAGAAATAAAACAATTATGCAAAAGAATCTGGTAATAGTGGAGTCTCCGGCCAAGGCAAAAACCATTGAAAAGTTCTTGGGTAAAGACTACAAGGTATTGTCGAGCTACGGACACATCCGCGACTTGAAAACGAAACAGTTCAGTATTGATATCGAGCACAATTATGCTCCGCAATACGAAATTCCGGCCGATAAAAAGAAGCTGGTTTCCGAACTCAAGGCTGAATCGAAAGCCGCCGAAATGGTATGGCTCGCATCCGATGAGGACCGCGAAGGAGAAGCCATATCGTGGCATTTATATGAAGTTTTGGGATTAAAACCTGAGAACACGCGCCGTATCGTTTTCCACGAGATTACCAAGACAGCTATCTTACATGCTATTGAAACGCCACGCAGCATCGATATGAATCTGGTCAACGCACAACAGGCGCGCCGTGTATTGGATCGTATCGTCGGCTTCCAGCTTTCTCCGATCTTGTGGAGAAAAGTCAAGCCCGCCTTATCTGCCGGCCGTGTGCAATCGGTAGCAGTCCGGCTGATCGTGGAACGTGAACGTGAAATTCAGGACTTCGTATCCGAAGCAGCTTATCGGGTAACAGCTAATTTCATCCTTCCCGACGGTAAGACAATATTGAAAGCCGAGCTAAACCGCCGTTTGAAGACCAAGGAAGAAGCGCAAGCTTTCCTGAAGGCTTGCCAACAGGCAACATTTACGATTGATGAAATCAGTAAGAAGCCGGTACGTAAATCTCCGGCTCCTCCGTTTACAACATCAACCTTGCAACAGGAAGCTGCCCGTAAATTGGGGTATTCGGTTTCTCAAACCATGATGATCGCCCAGCGGTTGTATGAATCGGGATTCATTACTTACATGCGTACGGACTCATTCAACTTGAGTGACCTGGCATTGGGCACAGCCAAAGAAGCTATTTTGGAATCATACGGAGAAAAATATTACAAGTTCCGTCAATATCATACGAAGAGCAAAGGAGCACAGGAAGCTCACGAAGCCATCCGTCCGACCTATATTGCCAAGGCAGAAATCGACGGTACAGCTCAGGAACGTAAGTTATATGATTTGATCCGCAAACGGACCATCGCTTGCCAGATGGCTGATGCCGAACTGGAACGGACAACCATCTCTGTGGATATAAGTGGTGTGAAAGAGAAATTCGTCGCTACGGGAGAAGTCGTTGTATTCGACGGATTCTTACAAGTATATCACGAAAGTACGGATGATGATCAGGAAAAGGAACAAGGAAACACCTTGCTGCCCGTTGTCCACCTGCAAGATACCTTGCAACTGAAAGAGGCGACTGCCACAGAGCGTTTCACCCAGCGTCCGGCTCGTTATACAGAAGCTACGTTGGTCCGCCGTTTGGAAGAACTGGGTATTGGCCGTCCTTCTACGTATGCGCCCACCATCCAGACCATTCAGAACCGGGAATATGTCATCAAAGGAGACAAAGAAGGAACCGAACGTGCTTATTCTATCCTAACTCTAAATAAAAAAGGAATTCAGGAAAGCACTAAGACTGAAATGGTGGGAGCCGACCGGAACAAGTTAATGCCTACCGATATCGGTATCGTGGTAAATGACTTCCTGATGGAATATTTCCAATTGGTCATGGACTACAACTTTACTGCCAAAGTAGAGAAAGAGTTCGATGCCATTGCGGAAGGAGAAGAAAACTGGACAAAAGTCATCGACAATTTCTACCAGGTTTTCCATCCGGTAGTCGAACAGACAGCCGCTATCCGCACAGAGCATAAAGTGGGAGAACGCCAATTAGGTATTGACCCGAAAAGTGGAAAACCAGTATTCGTTAAGATCGGCCGATTCGGACCGGTGGCTCAAATTGGAGAATCGAATGCCGAAAAAGATAATGAAAAGCCTCAGTTCGCTACCTTGCTAAAAGGTCAGTCTATCGAGACGATCACCTTGGAAGAAGCCTTGAAGTTGTTTGAATTGCCTCGTACGGTTGGAGAATACGAAGGAAAAGTTGTTGTGGCAGCCATTGGCCGGTTTGGTCCATTTATCCGTCATGACGGGAAGTTCGTTTCCATTCCGAAAGACAAGAACCCGATTTCCATCACGTTGGAGGAAGCGATTGAATTGATCCAGCAAAAGCGTGAGAAAGACGAGAACCGCTTCATCAAGAAGTTTGAAGAAGATCCTGAACTGGAAATCCTGAACGGACGTTATGGTCCTTATATTGCCTACAAAGGCAAAAACTACCGAATACCGAAAACGGGTTATACACCTGCCGAGATGACCTTGGCCGATTGTATGAAGTTGGTCAGCGAAGCAGATCAGAAACCGGCAACGAAGAAACGGGTTACACGAAAGAAAGCGGAATAAGGTTTTCTATCAGATACAAAAAAGCCCTCGGATTTAGGAAGTGTAAATCCGAGGGCTTTCTTATGATCAGTCATGAAGATATTACATCATACCTTCATTTCCACCTCCATTATTACTATCTACATCGTCATTGCTGATACCACGTTTTGCTTTCTTGATGGCTTCTTTCAAAGTACCGAAACGATAAGTCACACTGATGCGGAAATCGCGTGCCCGCATATAGTTGACCGTTGTCATGTCAAATGCCGGGTCTTCGGTTGTACTTTCCATCTTAATGGTCTTCCAGAACGGATTACGGCATGTCAGAGATACCGTCAGTTTCTTTTTCAAGAAGCTCTTGTTGATGGCAAAGTCGGTAAAGTACATCGGAGAACGTTTTCCCTGCAAAGAAATTCTCGGTGAGAAGTAGCCACCACGCAAGTCTACCCGGAAATCTTTCGGTAAATTGAACTGAACACCGGTGAACATACGTCCGCTAAATCCTGTATTTCCCAAGGCCATTTCCGAACTGGACAAATCAGAATAATCAGCACCTCCGTTAAACATGATCCGCAACAAAGGTATCGGTGTATAGCTGGCATACAGAGAAAGGCCAACCCGCTTACTCTTACCGATATTGTCGTAGGTCGTTTCTGAAACTCCATTGTTCATCTTGACAATCTGTTCGATGGCATTATTCTCAAAGCGATAACTCAAATTGGCATTGAAATTGAACTTGGAATTAAAGAAGCTATAATTCATGTGCAAACGGTTACTCTTTTCCGGATCCAAGTTCGGATTACCATAACTGATATTTTCCGGGTCGGTTGTATTCACGTATGGATTCAAGTTCCAAATGCTCGGACGACGGATACGCATGTTATAGCCCACCCGGATTTGCTGCGCCATGTCGATCTGATAAGACAAAGTCAAGTTCGGTACTACATTAAAATAACTGGTACTAAAATCCATATCCGGCTCGTAGGCAAAATGAGCATTCAAAGAAGTTCCTTCAGCACGGGCTCCTGCCTTGATACCCAATTTATCGACCTTCAACGTATAACCCAAATAAGCGGAATAGATATGCTGGTTATGACGGAAATCACTGTTCGCATCATATTCCGGATCCCAAACATTCGTAGAATCGTTATAATACTGCCGCAATGTCTCACTATCACTCTGACGGAAAATATATTTAGCTCCTACTTCCAAGGTATGATCTTTCCACAAAGGAGTTGTATAATCGATCTGCGCTGTATGTTCAGCAGAGGCAGCATCGTTGATATCCCAACGTGGATACAAATCATCCTGTGGATAATTACCTTCTATATTTTCCAGATCGGTATAACTTTCGTTATTGTTCGGTGTATGACTAAAACGATAAGAGAACGTCAGTAACTCATCCTTCTTATGCGTAGAATGCTGGTAATCGACATTGACATCTGTTGAACCGAAAACGGAAGTAGAACTACTGTTTCGGTCAAATCCATACACGAAATTGGAAAGATCACTGCCATCCATCATCGTCACATCATATTCCGTCTTGTTGGTCGCATCTCCGCGGAACAAGTTTACACCCACACTCAGCAAATTCAACGAGTCGATCTCATAACTTCCTTCCAAATAACCAAACTGGAAAGGTCCTTGTCGTTTGCTACGTCCATATTGGTTTAGTAAAGTAGCCGGATTCGTTCCAGATGCATAAGTCTCACGAATGGAATAAGATTCACTCCAAGGCGAATTCTCATGATTATATTTATAATTCCCTGTAAGACCGAACTTACCGAATTTAGCCGACACATACGCTCCGGCGCCCATACGTCCTAAAACGCTGGCATCCGCATTGATAGAAGCCGTATAGCCTTCCAAAACATTTCGTGTAGTAATGATATTAATGATACCACCTACACCTTCAGCGTCATATTTCGCACCCGGATCAGTAATCACCTCTATATCTTTCACCGAATTGGCCGGCATACTTTTCAATACATCAGCCGGATTGTTATTCATCATATTGGAAGGCTTTCCATTCACATAAATCTTGAAATTGGTTGATCCTTGCAACTGGATTTCATCATTACCATCTACCGTAATCATCGGGACCTTACGCAACATATCCAATGTATTACTGGTCTGCGCTTCCGGATCTTCATCCAAACTATAGGTCAATTTATCCAGTTCCACTTTCACCAGTTTCTTTTGGGCTGTTACCGTTACTTCGCCCAATTGCTTACTGTCATCGTGCATATAGAGAATTCCCAAATCCAGGACTTTCTTTTTAGCCGAAAGCGTAAAGTTCTTTTGGGCAGGAACCTTTCCTATCGATTGCAAAGAAAGAATATACTTACCAGCACTCTTCAGGTCAGTCTCAAATTTTCCATCGATATCACAAGCCAACAGCTTCAGCGATTTCTGAGGAGCCGCAGAAGAGGCAATACTTATTGTCGCATAAGGAACTGTTTCATTACTTAAAGAATCGATTACTTGGCCTTTGATCACAAATTCACCCGATGTCTGGGCTTGTACTTTTAATGGTAAAGATATCAACAACAAACACAACAAAGCAAAAAAACTACATTTCATACCGTTTTACACATTTTATGATTAGAATTATAAGTTAGTCAATAGTTGCACAAAAGTAGTAGAATAAAGGACACAATATTATCCGATCCTTTTTAAAGAAGACTAAAAAATGTATTAGCCTGTTTTTAGCTTGTCTGTCCAAACGGACATAAGCCACTTTTCATTACTTTTGTCTTGAATTAAAACATGTTGGATTCATAACAGGAATTTTATGCCTCTATTCTTTCTCATTCTGGCCGCTTTATACTTGATTGGAAACGGCTATATTTATCTCAGGAGCTGGGAAATATTACATACGTTCCCGCTTATCTGGAAATGGATTTTCTCTGTAGGTTATTGGACAGGAACCTTCTCTTTCTTTTATATTTTCGGACATCGGGAATTACCCGACTTCAATCCTTTCCTGCATATATTGTATTACATCGGAACAGGTTGGCTGATCTTTACCTTATACATGGTGCTACTGCTTTTATCCACCGATTTACTTCGAGTTTTCAACATTTGTTTCAACTACCGGTTCATAACCTGTCTTGGTCTGACTATCTTATTATTAACTGGTGGATATATTCATTATTCACATCCCAAGAAGGAAGTTATCAACATAGATATTAACAAGGGAATAATCGGGAAAAAGCAAATACGAGTGGCAGCCATCAGCGATATTCACATCGGATACGGGACAACCAAAGAACGGCTTCAACGGTATGTACAGATGATCCAAGCTGAAAAACCGGATTTAATCCTTATTTCCGGAGATTTAATCGACAGTAACTTAAAGCCCGTACGGGAACAACACCTGGAACAGGAGCTTAATCAGTTACAAGCACCTTTAGGTGTATTTATGATTCCGGGAAACCATGAATACATCAGCGGTATCGGGAAAAGTCGTACCTTCATTCAACAGCAAACATCCATCCAATGGTTACAAGATTCGGTTGTAACCCTGGCGAACGGGATTCAATTGATCGGACGGGACGACCGGCATAATCCGAGAAGAAAGTCAATTGCCCAACTGACGGATACCTTATCATCCAACCGTCCTTTATTCTTGCTCGATCATCAACCATACCAGTTGGATGAATCGGCACAAGCAAATATTGATTTACAATTCAGCGGGCATACGCACAACGGACAAGTATGGCCATTGAACCTGATCACCGGTCATCTGTTTGAAGTCAGTCACGGATATAAACAAAAAGGGAATACGCATATTTATGTTTCTTCAGGACTTTCTCTTTGGGGACCACCTTTCCGAATCGGAACTCGCAGTGAAATGGTTATCTTTGACATCAATTTCCAATAAACGATTTTACGTATGAAAGTATTTATCCAGTCGATCGTAGCACAGCTATTACTGAATCCTTATATTTACTGGCGAGGCCATCAGGCTTTACCGCGGCAGAAGAAATGGCAGGTTACTTATTTCCTGCTATTCCTGTTCGAAATCTGCCTGTACTTGTTCGGGTTCTTTTTACGAAAAGATTTACCGGATTCGGTATTCATTCCCATTATGAATATCTGCAATACCTGGTATATCGGGAGTATCTATATTACGTTAGGTCTTTTATGTCTGGAAGTTATCTGCATCAGCCAGCGGAAATGGAAATGGTTACCCGGCATTATTGCCAAACATTGGGAGAAAAGCAAACGGATTCTGTTCGCTCTCTTCCTGGCGGGAACAGGCATCTTGCTATATAAAGCCCATCTTCGTGTTACACATCCCATTGTGAAACATCTTTATATTGATCTACCCAAAGGAAGCAGCAGCCGCGACAGTCTGAAGATAGTCATGGTTTCAGACACACACTTCGGAGAAGTAATCGGCAAGCAGCAAGCACAGAATCTAGTTCGGTTAAGCAACGAACAACAACCGGATCTGGTCGTTTTTGTTGGTGATATATTGGATTATGAATCCCGTTTTGCCGAGAATGACCATATTGAAGAAGACATGCAACAGCTGATTGCTACGTTGGGTGTCTATACGATCTACGGGAACCATGAATACCGGGCCAACCGTTTTGCCAAAGAACGCTGGATCCGTAAGTTCTCTACCTTATTAAAAGATTCAGTAGCTTCGCCCGATTCATCCTTTTACCTGATCGGACGGGACGACTTTATCCATAAGCAGCGTCTTCCTTTACATCAACTCCTGGCCGGATTGGATACCACCAAACCACTAATTGTTTTAGACCATCAGCCCTGGAGCTTCGCAGAAATGCGGATGAATCATATTGATTTGGGATTACATGGTCATACACACAACGGACAATTATGGCCTTATCCGTTATTGATGAAACTTATTTACGAATGCCCTTATGGCTATTATAGTAAAGGAGGAACGCAACATTATGTGTCATCCGGCTTTGGTTGTGCCGGACCGGCTTATCGTGTCGGCACCTATTCCGAACTGATTGTATTGCACATCCGCTTTGTTTAGGAGGCAAGTGTATCCATGATCGGAGACCCAAGAGACAGAAAGAAATTCAATAAAAACGATCTTTCACAAACGCTACATCTTCCTGTATATCTGTCAGTTTCTGTGATTCAAAGACCAATCGGCAAGTAGAGGCGTAGCGTGCTGCGCCTCCAGCAGGCGTAAAGGATGTGCCTTCACACCCTTCACTGGAAGTCATAGAATATGAGAGAAATAGGTGTGTGTGTGTGAAGGGTGTAAAAGAAAATCAGATATGGGTATCTTTTCCAAAATTCATGCCTATGTTTTGATCAATACACGCCGGGAATTTATCCATTTACGCCGGCTTTTGATGAAAAGACGCCGGCTTTTGGAGATACTTGAAATCGGGTGTTTTGTGACAATGAATTTTTATTTTTACTTGCTCATTTTTTATTTATTCCTAAATTTGCATATCCTGCTATTGGGACAAAACATTCTAAACAACCTTTTCTATGAAAAAGAGCGTATTTATCAATCCCTTTGTGGATCGTGGTTTCAAGATTCTGTTCGGACAAGAATCAAGTAAGGAACTGTTAATTGAGTTGATCAATGATTTGTTGGAAGGCG
>OGYF01000774.1_pt1 | contig 30642 bp, 24 predicted proteins | sample 1576451 | NCBI WGS metagenome assembly OGYF01 (sample SAMEA3541505, study PRJEB24748) | human gut metagenome | biome: human gut; feature: human-associated habitat; material: faeces | place: China | collected 2012
CGCGGCGCCCCTTACCTATTTAGAGAGAGGTGGAGCATATGTTTGGGTTTGATTTGATTGGGTCCGTGTTTCCGATCCTGTTTATTATCGTGTTTGCCATCGTCATTGTCACGTTTATTGTCACGGCCGCAAAGGGCCTGTCTCAGTGGCATCAGAACAACCAGTCTCCCCGGCTGACGGTGGAAGCGGAGATCGTCTCCCGCCATGAGGATGTGAGCGTCCACCACCACAACACGGGAAACGGTGCTGGCCATATCAGCCACAGCACGACTTATTATGCGACCTTCCAGGTGGCCAGCGGGGATCGGATGGAGTTCCAGGTGCCCCGGAGGGAGTACGGCTTTCTGGTGGAGGGGGACCGGGGACGGCTTACCTTTCAAGGCACCCGGTTTCTGGGATTTGAACGGATGTGAGAAATCAGGGACCCCGGCGGAATGCGTGTTCCGCCGGGGCTTTTGCGTTGTTCAGCCCACGACCTGCCGGCCGTTGACGAATACGGTCAGAACATGGGTATCACTGACCATGGGGTCGCCGTCGCAGAGAACCACGTCGGCGTCCTTGCCCACTTCCAGAGAACCCACTCGGTCCGCCACGCCCAGGTGACGGGCGGGGTTGAGGGTGATGGCCTGGAGCGCCTGGAAGGGGTCCATCCCTGCCTTCACCGCCAGCCCGGCGCACAGGGGCAGATACTGCTGGGGGATCACCGGAGCATCGGTGATGATACTCACCTGGACCCCGGCACTGGCCAGCACGCCGGGGGTGTCGAAGGTCTTGTTTGTAAGCTCGATCTTGCTGGCGTTGGTGAGGGTAGGACCCACCGCTGCCGGGAAGCCAGAACGGGCCACGATGTCCGGGATGAGGTGGCCCTCGGTGCAGTGCTCCAGGGTCATCTTCACGCCGAACTCCCTGGCGATGCGGATGGCGGTGCAGATATCGTCCGCCCGGTGGGCGTGGGCTTTGAGGGGCATCTCCCCCTTCAGCACCGGGATGAGGGCTTCCAGCTTCATATCAAAGGCGGGCTTTTTCAGCGGGTTGTCCCCGGCGGCCTCTTTCCGGGCCATATAGTCCCGAGCCTTGAAGAGCATTTCCCGGAGCTTGGCGGCGGTAGTCATCCGAGCGGAGTCCCCCTTGTCCCTGTAGCAGCGCTTGGGGTTCTCCCCAAAAGCGCACTTCATGGCCACCTCCGCCTTGATGACCATGTCGTCCACGCAGTTTCCCCATGTCTTGACGGCCATGAAGGTGCCGCCCAGCACATTGGCGCTGCCGGGACCGGCCCCCACGGTAGTGACGCCCCCGGACAGGGCCATATGTATGGCTTTGTCCTGGGGGTTGAAGCTGTCGATGCCCCGTAGCTGAGCGGCCACCATGTCCCCCATCTCGTTGTAGTCCTGCCCCTCATAGCCCATGCCGTAGTTGTCCAGCCCCAAGTGGCTGTGGGCATCCACAAAGCCGGGGTAGACCCGCTGGCCGGAGGCGTCGATTACCTCCTCGCCCGGGGCGGGGGAGAGGTGGGGGGCGAGGGCGGCGATGACGCCGTTTTGGATGGAGATGTCGCCCTTCCAGGGCTGTGGGTGAACCGCGTCGAAAATCAGACCGTTTTGAATGAGCATGTACGCTACCTCCTAATTTGCCTATTTGTCCATATTATACGACAATACAGGCAAAAAGGAAAGGGGGGCTTGACTTGCGCGGGGCGGTCGGCTGTGGTAAAATACCAGGTATCTCAAGAAAGAATCCGGGGCGGTCCGCGCCCCGTGCGAGGAGGTGTCCGCCCATGTATCAGCCCCTGGCCGACCGCATCCGCCCCAAGACTCTGGACGAGGTGGTGGGACAGCGGCATATCTTGGGGGAGAACGGCCTGCTGCGGCGGGTGATCGAGAGCGGCAAGATCCCCAATATGGTGTTCTACGGCCCCTCCGGCACGGGCAAGACCACGGTGGCCAACATCATCGCCGACCGTTCCGGGCGAACCCTGCGGCGGCTCAACGCCACCACCGCCGCCCTGTCTGACATCCGGGACGTGATGGACGAGGTGGGCACCCTGCTGGCGCCCAACGGGGTGCTGCTATACCTGGATGAGATTCAGTACTTCAACAAAAAGCAGCAGCAGTCCCTGTTGGAGTTCATCGAGAATGGTAAGATCACTCTGATCGCTTCTACCACGGAAAACCCCTATTTCACCATCTTCAACGCAATTCTCTCCCGTTCCACAGTGTTCGAGTTCAAGGCCCTGACGGCGGAGGACATCCTGCCCGCCGTGGAGCGGGGCTTCCGCCTCATGGGGGAGGAGCTGGAAGTGGACATCCGGTGCGAGCCTGGGGTGGCGGAAAAGCTGGCCGCCGCCAGCGGCGGAGACGTGCGCAAGGCCCTCAACGCCGTAGAGCTGCTGGTGAATGCCGCCCGGGTGTCCCGGGACGGAAGCCTGTCCGTCTCCCTGGAGGACGCCAGGGTGGTGGCCCAACGGTCCGCCATGCGGTATGACCGGGACGGGGACGATCACTACGACATCGCCTCCGCTCTCATGAAGTCCATGCGGGGATCGGACCCGGACGGGGCGCTGCACTACCTGGCAAGGCTTTTGGAGGCGGGGGATATGATCACAGCCATCCGGCGCATCCTGTGCTCGGCCAGTGAGGATATCGGCATGGCCTACCCCCAGGCTGCGTCCATCGTCAAGGCCTGCTGTGACAGCGCCCTTCAGCTGGGCCTGCCGGAGGCTAAGCTGCCCTTGGCCCAGGCGGTGGTCCTGCTGGCCACCGCCCCCAAGTCCAACTCGGTAGTGGCCGCCATCGACGCGGCCATGGCCGATGTGCGCGCGGGGAAAACGGGAGATTACCCCCGGCATTTACAGAACGTTCACGCGGACGGCGCAGGCTTTGAGCGGGAGCAGGGCTACCTGTATCCCCACGACTTCCCAAACCACTGGGTAAAGCAGCAGTACCTGCCCGACGCCATCCGGGACCGGGTCTATTACCAATACGGGCCAAACAAAAACGAGCAGGCCGCCAAGGCCTACTGGGACAAGATCAAACAGAACTGAAAGGGGGCGGCCGCCGTGCCAATGGATATTCATGTGGGGGATGTGCTGGAACTGAAAAAGCAACATCCCTGCGGCAGCAGGGAGTGGCAGGTGCTCCGGGTAGGGATGGATTTCAAGCTCAAATGTGCCGGCTGCGGTCACGAGCTGATGCTCCCCAGGAGCAAGGCGGAGAAATCGGTGAAGAAAATTAAGCGAAATGGGGAGTACGTGTAATGAAAGAATTCTGGAGCGCCCGCATCCGGGACGCCGTGCCCTATACGCCGGGAGAGCAGCCCCGGGACCGAAAGTTCATCAAGCTCAACACCAACGAGTGCCCTTATCCGCCCTCGACCAAGGTGCTGGAGGCCGTTCGGGCCGCAGCGGATGAGAACCTGCGGCTCTATCCGGATCCGGAGTGCCTGGACCTGCGCCGGGCCATCGCCCGGCGGGAGGGACTGAGCGAGGAGCAGGTATTCTGTTCCAACGGCTCAGACGAGGTGCTGGCCTTCGCCTTCCAGGCGTTTTTCGACCCGGACCGAGAGGTGGTGTTTCCCCGGATTACCTACAGCTTTTACCCGGTGTACACTAGCTACTTCGGCCTCAAGTGCCGCAGGGTGCCCATGAATCCGGATTTCTCTGACCCGGTGGACGAACTGTGCGGGAACAACGGCGGGGTGGTGCTGTGCAATCCCAACGCCCCCACCGGCATCGCCGTGGGGCTGGACGTGGTGGAGAAGTTGCTGAGGGCCAATCCTGACGTGGTGGTCATCGTGGACGAGGCCTATGTAGACTTCGGTGCCCAGAGCGCAGTTCCTCTGATTGACAAGTACCCCAACCTGCTGGTAGTGCAGACTGCCTCCAAATCCAGGGCCCTGGCCGGGCTCCGGGTAGGCTGGGCGATGGGGCATCAAAACCTCATCCACGGCTTGCGGTGCGTGCGGGACTCCATCAACTCCTATACCGTAGATAGGTTGGCCCAGGCGGGGCTTCGGGCGGCCATCGAGGACGAGGACTACTTCCAATCCATCCGCCGCCGGGTGATGGACACCAGGGCCTGGACGGTAACGGCATTGAAGGAGATGGGCTTTACCGTGTTGCCCTCCCAGGCAAATTTCCTGTTCGTCTCCCGGCCGGGCCGGAGCGGGAAGGAACTGCTGGACGGCCTGCGGGCGCGGGGCGTGCTGGTACGCTGGTGGGCGGACGAGCCGATCCGGGACTGGCTGCGGGTATCCATCGGCACGGACGAAGAAATGCGCGCGCTGGTGGGCGCGCTCAAGGAGCTGATCTGATTGCGTTATGAAGGAGACATCTACCGTCCCCCAGGGGAGTGGCGGAGCTATCTGCTCCAATGCACAGTGGGCTGTTCCTACAACGGCTGCACCTACTGCGGGATGTATAAAAACAAACAGTATCACGTCCGGCCCCTGGCCGATATTCTGGAGGACATCGACATGGCCCGGGAGCACTTTACCGACTTCGGCAGCTTCCCTCTGGGCGTGCCCAGCGTGACCCGGGTGTTTTTGTGTGATGGGGACGCTATCGCCATGGACACGGACGACCTGCTCACCATCCTGCGCCGGCTCTACGAGGCGTTTCCCCGGCTGGAGCGGGTGACCACCTATGCCGGACCCATCTCCACCCTGAAAAAGACTCCGGAGGAGTTGAAGGCGCTCCATGCGGGCGGGCTGGGTCGGGTCTATTTGGGGGTGGAGACCGGCTGGGATACGCTGCTCAAAAAGGTGAACAAAGGAGTGAACGCCCAGCAGATGCTGGAGGCCGGCCTGCGCCTGAAGGAAGCGGGACTGGAGCTGTGGGCCATCGTTATGCTGGGCCTGGCCGGACCGGGGGAGGCGTCCGCCACCCACGTTCAAAAGACGGTGGAAATGATCAACGCCATGGCGCCCCGGCATCTGTCCGCCATGACCTATATGCCGGTGGAGGGCACCCCCATGTATCAGGACATCCTGGCTGGGCGGTTCACCTGCCTGACCCCCAGGGAGGCCCTGTTGGAGACCCGGGGACTCATCGCCGGGCTGACGGTGGATCCACTGCACATCACCGCCAATCACCCTTCCAACTATCTGCCTATCAAAGGCGGCCTGCCTGAGGACCGGGACAGGCTGCTGGCCCTGGTGGACAGCGCCCTGAACGGGGAGACAGACATCCGAAAGGGGCGCCCTAGGATCCTATAAGGCACGGAAAGACAAAAGAGCGATATTTGAGCGCCTCATAGAGCTGCTCTGAATCATAAAACAGAACATGCTGTCAAGGAGAGATCTCGCGTTTCTGAATCCTTGGCGGCATGTTCTGTTTTATTTCCTTTTGAACCTTATAATTGGACAAAATTACCACGCAAAAAAGTGTTTGTCCCCACCCGCGTATCCATTTTCTTCATGATATAGTACCAGCTATGCGTTAATAGAGCGACACGTTTTGCTCTCTTTTCCTACTCTGTGACGGAACAACTGACATGGGCTGTGTACCCTTTGCGCGTTCAGGTGCAGGCTGTCTTGTTTCAGAGTGTAAGCAGCCTGCGATCCAGCTGGCGAGGATGGTGCCCCCCTTTTTCGATCCGCCCGCCTGTTTAGACTTTTTTTGAAGAGGCTTGCCCGTATAATGCTTGTCAGGAGGGATAGCCATGACCGTGGTATACATAGACCTGCTGTTTTTGCTCAATCTGGTGGCCAATTACCTGTTGCTGCTGGCGGGAGGAAGGCTGGCGGGGACCATTCTGCGCCGAGGCTGGATGGCTCTCGGGGCGGCAGTAGGTGCTTTGTACGCATGTGTACTGTTCCTGCCTGGCTGTCAATGGCTGTCCGCATGGCCTTGCCGCATCGCTGTGGGGGTGGCTATGGCTGTGGCAGCCTATGGGACAGGTCGACAGCTGCTGCGGGGGACGCTGCTGTTTTTCGCCGCCTCTGCGGCTCTGGCAGGGCTGGTGCTGGCAGCAGAGCTGCTGGGCAGCGGACCGCTGACCATGCCCAATGGAGTGTACTATTCCCAATTTGACCTGCGGCTGCTACTGGTACTGTTTGTGCTGTGCTATTTTATTCTGTCTGTATTTTTCCGACGGCTGGGCCGGCACAGCGGGGGAGAGCTGGTGAAACTGGACATGAAACTATTTGGCAAGGAAATTCACTTAACAGCTCTGAGGGATACCGGGAACACGCTGACTGACCCGGCCACCAACCGCCCGGTGGTGGTAGCTGATTACAGCGCGGTAAAGCCCTGCCTGCCACAGCAGGCTGACCCAAGCCGTCCAGTGGAGAGCATCCGGCAGTTGCACACTGCGGGGGTGAAGGGATGCCGTCTGCTGCCGTTCCGGGCAGTAGGGACGGAGATGGGGTTGCTGTTGGCGGTGCGAGCGGATAGCGTCAGCGCGGATGGAAGGTCCCTGGGGCCGCTGTTGGTGGCGCTGTCCCCCGGCCCGGTGAGCGACGGCGGGGGCTATCAAGGACTGATTGGAGGACTGTGAAATGAGATGGATCGTTCAGGTTCAGGGGTTCTGGCGGCTAAGGCTGCTGCTCGCCCGATGGGGCATTTTGCAGCCTGGAAAAATTATGTACATCGGGGGCAGCGACGTTCTGCCTCCACCCTTAAGCCGAGAGGAAGAGGCTGCGTATCTTGCTAGGTTGGAGGGAGAAGGAGCAGACCGGGAGGATGCCCGGGCTGCGCTCATTGAGCACAATCTGCGGCTGGTAGTGTATATCGCCCGACGGTTTGAAAACACTGGAGTGGGCATCGAGGATCTGATCTCCATTGGGACCATCGGGCTGATCAAGGCGGTGGGAACCTATAACCCGGGAAAAAACATCAAGCTAGCCACCTATGCCTCTCGCTGTATTGAAAATGAGATCTTGATGTATTTGCGCAAGATTTCCACCCGGCGCAACGAGGTTTCCTTTGACGAGCCGCTCAACACCGATTGGGATGGCAACGAGTTGCTGCTCAGCGACGTATTGGGTACTGAGGGTGACATGGTGATGAAGCCCATCGAGGAGGATGTAGACCGGGCCTTGCTATTTGAAGCGGTCAGCCGCCTATCAGAGAGGGAACAGACGATCATCACCCTGCGTTTCGGGCTGAATGGGAAACAGGAGCGAACCCAAAAGGAGGTGGCAGACCTGCTGGGCATCTCACAGTCTTACATCTCTCGGCTGGAAAAACGCATCATCTCCCGGCTGAAAAAGGAGATCCTGCGGATGCTGTGAAGCGGACGGGCGGGAAGGATACTTTGAGCAGAGATCCAGCCCACCGCTCAAACCGATACGGCCTGCCCAACCGTATCTTTTGACCGGGCTGAAAATTCCCCCTTGACAACCGGAAAAAAACTGGTATAATAGTCCATGCTGTCGCTGAGAAGTGCAGAAAAGATACGGTATGACCGACTTGGAGTGGTATCGAAGTGGTCATAACGAGCACGATTGGAAATCGTGTAGTCGGTAACACGGCTCGAGGGTTCGAATCCCTCCCACTCCGCCAAATCGGAGCAAGCGTTGTATCGCTTGCTCCGACTTTTTTGTAAAGACAGAGTACGCTCATTCTGCACTGAGGACGGGGCATAATCTTTTCTGCAGCCGACCGCGCTCTAGCGCCGGAGGCTCTGTTCACTTTATAGAAGGGAAAAGGCCAATTGGGTGACTCTATTCTACAAGTTGCGAAAAACGAAAAAATAGGGTTGACTTTTTCCGTGAGTTCTGCTATGATAACCCTTGCGTTGAGGCTGATCATTCGGCTGCGGCGATTTTTTATGGGGGTATAGCTCAGCTGGGAGAGCGCTTGAATGGCATTCAAGAGGTCAGCGGTTCGATCCCGCTTATCTCCACCAAGTACAACTGAATATGGCGTATCTGAAAGACTTCTGTTGGAAGGGTATGGGGGTATAGCTCAGCTGGGAGAGCGCTTGAATGGCATTCAAGAGGTCAGCGGTTCGATCCCGCTTATCTCCACCATGGGATACGCAAAAAGGCTTGTTTTCATGAGAAAACAAGCCTTTTTCCTTTCCTGCGATGAAAATAGCATATTCGGGCCATCTCAGTCATCCAACAAGGGGACGTTCCGTGTGAACGCCTCCTTGTTGTGTTAACGCGACCGATTTGAGACGTATTTTAATTTTGGTTCTTTGCCTGATATTTCTCTCCCCACGCGCCCATAGCGTCCGTGATTGGTTTCAGACTTTGACCCAACTCCGTTAGGCTGTATTCTACTCTCGGCGGGACTTCTGCGTACACTTTGCGATGGACGAGTCCGTTGGCTTCCATATCCCGAAGTTGAGCGGTTAACACCTTTTGCGAAACATGGCCGATGGACTTTTTCAGTTCCCCGAATCGTTTGGTGCCGGTCAGCAGATCCCGCAGAATAAGAATCTTCCATTTATCACCAATGAGCATGAGCGTGGTTTCCACAGGGCAGGCTGGCCATTCTTTGATTGGCTGCATAAGTTCAAACCCTTTCTATAGTTTCTTTTTGGTAACTACAGCACAATAAGGTGCTTACTTTACAACATGGACTTACGGAGTTAGTATAATCCTGCAAGGCAAAAATTGCAATCCCATATTCCATATCAGGAGGTATTTACCATGAATGAAGTCGTAAAGTTTTTGCAGGAAAATCCCGTGCAGTATCTAGCTACTGTAGGCCGTGACGGAAAGGCCAAGTGCCGACCCTTCATGTTTGCCGGTGAAATGGACGGTAAGCTGTGGTTCTGCACGAACAACACCAAGGAAGTCTATAAGGATATGCAGGTCAACCCAAACATCGAGATTTCTGTTTCCAGCCCGGCCTATGCGTGGATTCGCCTGAACGGCAAGGCCGTGTTCAAGAACAACATGGCCGCGAAGGAAATGTGCATCCAGAATCCCATTGTCAAAGGTCAGTATGGCGAGGCCACCAACCCCATTTTTGAGGTATTCTACCTGAAGGACGCTCATGCGGTGATTGCCGATTTTTCCGGCAATCCGCCCAAGGAGTATGACCTGTAAGCACAATGCCCCAACAGCTCCGCAGGCACTCTGCGGAGTTGTTTCCATTACAGGGAGGTTCCTCATGCAGACAAGAGACTATTTGAAAACCATTGTGGAAAAAATCCATTCCGCCGTCTTGGCCACTGTGGACAGCGAGGGTCGGCCTGTCACCTGCGCCATTGACATCATGAACTACGACGAAAACGGCCTGTACTTCCTGACTGCTAAGGGCAAGAACTTTTATGACCGGCTGAAAGCCAATGAAAATATCGCCTTTACTGCCATGAAGGGTGAAGATACCCTTTCCTGTGTGGCGGTATCGGTACAGGGCAAAGCAAAGGAGATTGGGCCAAACCGCCTGCCGGATCTGTTTCGGAAAAACCCCTACATGGAGAAGATCTATCCCGATGTGTGTGCCCGCAGCGCCCTTACGGTATTCCAGATTTATGAAGGAACCGGCGAATGGTTTGACCTTTCCAAACTGCCAATCGAACGTGACAGTTTTTCTTTCGGCGGGATGCAGGCAAAGAAAACAGGCTACTTTGTGACAGACAAGTGTATCGGCTGTAAGTTGTGCTATTCCAAATGCCCGCAGAAGTGCATCGATATTTCGACAAAGCCCGTCACCATCCAGCAGAGACACTGCCTGCATTGTGGGAACTGCTATGAAATTTGTCCCGCAAGAGCGATTGAACGGAGGTAGGCGATGACGCAGGAAGGACGACTCAACTTTCTGATCCGCTATCTGCTTGCGGAACAGGGAGGATATGCGGGCATCCGTGTGCCGGATACCTGTTTGGAAAAACGGCGGCTTTTGCGCAGCCTGATGAATGTGCGTCCACCTGTCCCGGCCAGTGAGGATTTCCTGAAGGTGCAGGACGCATACCTGTCCGAGCGACTTGCCGAACGAGGCGTCACAAAGATGACCGACTTAGTTCCGGTGCGCCCCGGCCTGTATCTCTGGCAGGGCGATATCACCACCCTGGCCGCCGATGCTATCGTCAATGCGGCAAACAGCCAAATGCTGGGCTGCTTTGTACCCTGTCATGGTTGTATTGACAACGCCATTCACACCTATGCGGGAGTGCAGCTCCGCATGGAGTGTGCCCATCTTATGGCAGAACAAAAAGGAGAAGAACCCACCGGCAGGGCAAAAATCACAAAGGCTTATAATTTGCCATGCCGTTACGTGCTGCACACCGTCGGCCCAATCATCTACGGACCTATCACCCAAACAGACCGTGGCCTGCTGGCAAGCTGTTACCGCTCCTGTCTTTCACTGGCGGCAAACAACGGTCTGAACAGCGTGGCTTTCTGCTGTATCTCCACCGGCGAGTTTCATTTCCCGAATGAGGTGGCCGCAGAGATTGCCATCCAGACGGTTAGAGAATGGCAGCTGCAAAATCCAGACAAAATCGAGGTGGTTTTTAATGTTTTCAAGGACAGCGACTATGCAATCTACAAGCGCCTACTGCAATAATATTATGCGGCTCAAAGAGGAATTGGACACGGCAGATGCGGTGGTGATCGGGGCTGGTTCCGGGCTGTCCACTTCCGCCGGATTCACCTATACGGGCGAACGCTTTCAAAGGTATTTCGGGGATTTTATTGCAAAATATGGTTTCCGTGATATGTATTCCGGCGGCTTCTATCCCTTTGCCAGTTTGGAAGAACACTGGGCGTATTGGAGCCGGTATATTTACGTCAATCGTTATCTGGACGCACCGAAGCCGGTTTACCAAGAGCTTTTGCGGCTGGTGCAGGACAAGAACTATTTTGTTCTGACGACCAATGTAGACCACTGCTTCCAGAGGGCTGGGTTTGAGAAACGTCGGCTGTTCTACACGCAGGGTGACTATGGCCTGTGGCAGTGTTCCAAGCCCTGCCACCAAAAGACCTACGACAACGAAACCGTGGTCAGAAAGATGCTGGTAGAGCAGAAGAATATGAAAATCCCCAGCGGACTGATACCGTACTGCCCTACCTGTGGTGCACCCATGTCTATGAACCTGCGGGCAGACGATGCCTTTGTGGAAGACGAGGGCTGGCACGCCGCCGCTCAGCGCTATGCAGAGTTTTTGCGCCGCCATGAGGGACAGCACATCCTGTTCCTAGAATTGGGCGTGGGTGGCAATACGCCGGTTATCATCAAATATCCGTTTTGGAGAATGACCTATCAAAACCCCAAAGCGGTCTACGCCTGTGTAAATCTGTCAGAAGCATACTGCCCAAGGGAAATCCAGAGACACGCGATTTGCATTGACAAGGATATTGGAAAAACAATCGGACAAATAAGCAAATACACGTCAATTTGAGGTGTATTTTGCCGAAATAGGATGTTTTTAAATGGATGAAAGCACTCAGATTTTGCGCTTTTATAAATGGTATGATACAATACAAAGGTAGGAATTTTGATTTTTGAAGAACAAAACCGCTATGTAAGTATGTAAAGTGATTCTGAACCGGAACCCATACCAGGACGGAATTGAAAAGACGTGTCGGGGCATCACTTATTGAGAGCGGTATCCCGGTAGATCCCTTGAAATCTCAACATTTTTTTCGTTTATCCATCACTGTGTTTTTCGTCCTGGGTCTTTAGCGTTCAAGAGGTCAGCGGTTCGATCCGGCATATCTCCATCAAGAGATATGAAGAAAGGCTTGTTTTCACGAGAAAACAAGCCTTTTTCTTTTTTTGTGGTGAAAATGGAAGCCTATGCCGTCTGGCCGCTGTCTCAGAGGGGCGTTCCGTGGGAACGCCCTTTTTATATCCAGAGGCTGGACACCGGGAAAAGCTGACGCAATCGAGCGACGGCTATCGCAGAAGCCAGATCTGTCCGTCCGGCATCTCCATCCAGGCCCCTGGAATAACATCTAGGATTGAGCCGTCAGGATACCTGCGTACCACGACTTCTTCCTGGTAAATCTGGCCCTCCATCTGCTCGTCCCACCGGGAGAAATACAACTGGTCATCCTTCCGGAAACAGAAGCTCTCTGTTTCGCCAATGGCAAAGGCAAACGATTCCGGCCAGATAATTTGAAATTTTCCGTCATTTGCTTGGCGGGTAAGCATCAGAGGCGTCTGATGCAGCAACAGGTTATAGCAGTCCTCTACCTCCGTCAACGGTAGGAGCGCGACCGGGACAACGGTCTGGCAGGCGTCGTCGTATTGGATAATACGGATCCGCCCGTCCGGAAAGTCAATCAGCAGAATATAGATGCTCCCGCCGCAGAAAATCGGCCGCCCAAAATACTGTCCAGGTTTTCCCTGCACCGGCTCCACCACCCGGCCATCTGGATAGTGGGCAAAAATCAGGCGGTTGCAGGTGGCGGGATGGTGGTCCCGGTACAACTCTTCGGCTTCATACAGGTCACCCGCGGCATAATCGCTGCCCCAAAACCATTCCCGGGTACCCTTCAGCGGTTCCAGACAAAAAATACCCTGTGTGTGGATTGTTTTGATGGCCGTTCACCTCACAAAATAGAAATTTCAGGCCTATTGTACCATCTCAATGGGCTGCGTGCAACGGTAAACGGTCCGGAAGGGGGCAGGAATCAGATGACTGAGAATAGATTGTCCTGGAGTTGTTACAATAGCGGTATCAAACGATTAGGAGGACACCAAAATGAGAAGAAGCTGCACCCTGACGCCTGAACAGATCTGCGGCTGGGCGTGCGGGCTGAGAGAGCAGGAGCACAGCCCGGGCACCATCAAAAATTACCTGCGGCATGTGCGGTCGTTTTCAGCCTGGCTGGACGGCAGGGAAGTGACCAGAGAAGCTGCCGGGCAGTGGAAGGCTGCGCTGGTGGAGGCGGGGTATGCGCCTGCCACAGTCAACGCCATGCTGGCTGCCCTGAACCGTTTCTTTGTGTTCCAGGGGTGGGAGGAGTGCCGGGTAAAAGCCCTGCGGCTCCAGAAAAAGCTGTTCCGGGAGGCAGGGCGGGAGCTGGTCCGGGCAGACTACGAAAAGCTGCTGGACGCAGCGGAGCGCCAGGGCCGGCCCCGGCTGGTGCTGCTCATGGAGGCGATTTGCGCCACAGGCATCCGAGTCAGCGAGGTGAAATACCTCACGGTAGAGGCGGCCCGGCGTGGAAAGGCGGAGATCAGCCTCAAGGGCAAGATCCGGACGATTCTGATTCCCAACAAGCTGTGTCGGAAGCTGCTGAAATACGCCCAAAAGCAAAAGACCGCCTCCGGTGAGATCTTTCTCACCAGAAGCGGAAAAAGCCTGTCCCGGAAGCAGATCTGGGCGGAAATGAAGTCCCTGTGCCGGGAGGCGGGGGTAGCCCCTTCCAAGGTGTTTCCCCACAACCTGCGCCACCTGTTCGCCAGGTGCTTTTACCAGGCGTGCAGGGATGTGGCGAAGCTGGCCGATGTGCTGGGCCACAGCAGCATCGAGACGACCCGCATTTACCTCATCTCCACCGGAGCGGAGCACGCCCGGACCCTGGACCGCCTGCGCCTGATTTCCTAGAGGAAACGCTCAGGACAAAATGGATATTCCGTCTTTTCACCTGAAATAGAAAAAGGACAAAATGGATATTCCGTCCGTTACACGAAATTAAAGCGGGACAAAATGGATATTTTGTCCTAAATATGCGCCAAAAGTCTGAACAAGCAAACTCTGATACATATTTATAGTATCATAACCCAAAGCTTTTTGCAAGAAGTTTCCATGTCTTTGGCATAACAAAGCGAGCCAATCCAGGGAAATATTGGATTGGCCAAGTTCTCGCGCCCATTTTTGTCCCTTGAGTCACCCGCTCAAGGGATTTTTTTCTTGCCAGCCTTAAACAGCCGCCTTGACGATCGAGTTAGAGAAGGCAAAATATCCATTTTGTCTTAAAACGAATGGCGGGTGATGGAGATTGCAAGGAAAAACGCTGTATGACCGCTGCCGACAGACGGGAAAACAGGCATTGCTGGACCAGTGGCACCCAGACCGCAACAGCGGCCTGACCCCTGGTCAGGTGACTGCCGGCAGCCACAAAAAGGTGTGGTGGCGATGCAAAATGGGTCATGAATGGCAGGCAGAGGTAAGATCCCGGTACCTGGGAACGGGCTGCCCCTACTGCGCGGGGAAAAAAGCTGTACCAGGGGAGAGCGATCTTGTCACCCGGAAGCCAGAGCTGGCCGCCCAGTGGCATCCCACAAAAAATGGGGCAATAACCCCGGATCAGGTCACCCCGGGCAGTCACAAAAAAGTGTGGTGGGTGTGCCCAAAGGGGCACCAGTGGCAGGCTCTGGTCATGGCCCGGAGCGCCGGGGAGGGCTGCCCGGTGTGCGCCGGGAAGGCTGTGATTCCGGGAGAAGGGGACTTGGCCACCCTATTTCCAAAGCTGGCTTCCCAGTGGGACTGGGAGAAAAACGGGGCGCTTACTCCGGATACCCTCTCGCCTTACAGCAACCGTAAGGTATGGTGGAACTGTGAAAAGGGGCACTCCTATCAGGCAGCGGTGGCCGCCAGAACCCACAGGGGGAGAGGCTGCCCCTACTGCGCCGGAAAGAGGGTGCTGGCCGGATTTAACGACCTAGCTACGCTTTACCCCCAGATTGCCGCCCAGTGGCATCCTGACTTAAACCAGGGACTTACCCCAGACAGGGTGACGGCAGGGAGTCGGCGGGAGGTATGGTGGCGGTGCCCGGAGGGACATGTGTGGAAGGCCCGTATTCACAGCCGGACGGGAAAGCAGAAATGCGGCTGTCCAGTATGCGCCGGGCGGGGGCGGGCTGCGGCCCGGAGCGTTCCACCGGCAGGAAGCTACAGAAAAGCCCAATTTTTTGCAAAAGGAGGAGACAAGTGATATGAAACGAAGGTTAAGGCGCATGGTAAGCCTGGTATGCGCACTGGCGCTGTGTCTGGGGCTGCTGCCCGCCGGGGCCCTGCCGGCCAAGGCCGCACCGTCCGCTCAGACGGTGGAGGGCGTGTCCCCAGTGGGCACCACCATCAACGTATTTGACTACTGGGTGAACACTGAGGGGGAAGCCGGGCGCGCGACAGACACCTCTCCAGGTAAAACCAGCGGCATCAACGCGGGGGGCGCGCTGAAATTCGGCGCGGAATCTGGAGGCAATGGAAGCAACATCAATATTTACACCGGCCAGGGGGCGGGTCCCTACCGTGACGGCAGCCAGGGCATGGTGGAAAAAACGCTGAACGAGAATGGTTTTCCAGTCCTGAGAAACGGTCTCTCCGCCGGGAACAATATCACAGTGTCTGCGGGGAACCAGAACTTGGACTACCTGTTCAGCACGACCAGCGCTCAGGGCAAGGTGGTGTACGAGGACGCCAAGGGCCTGCTCCAAATCGACAGCGACGGCTACTATTATTATAACGCGTCCCAAGGGCAGACAGAAGCAGAGGGCGGAAGCTATGAAACCGCCAACTTCGCGGTGCTCGGCCAGGAGAACGGCGTCAACCAGTTTACCCTCTATGACACCTGGGGAGTAAAGGGCGGCAGTAACTCCGCTGACAAAGGGCAGGGGATGTTCTTTCCCTTTGACGGCAACGCCACACAGGATACGACCACGGACACCGAGCTTCACAATTACTTCGGCATGACCATGACCACCCAGTTCATCCAGCAGTACGGCGGCTACACCCGGCCAGAGGGCGATAGCAACCGCAAGCCCATCACCTATGAGTTCTCCGGCGACGACGACGTGTGGGTGTTCATCGACGGGGTGCTGGTGGCTGATCTGGGGGGCAACCACGATGCGGTGAAGGTGGAGATCGATTTTTCCACGGGCACCGTGAAACTGAGCTGGAAGGATGCAAACGACCAGGGAAGCGGGCTGGAAGGCGATTTTGAAGTCAAAGAAACCGCCTATTTCGAGGATATTTTTGCCGGTACCGGAGTAGAGCTTGAATCTGTGGCAGACGGAACCGATGTGGGTCCGGGACGGCAGAACGCCCAGACCCTGCCCGACAACAGCTACCACACGCTCAAGTTCTTCTACCTGGAACGGGGCGGCGCATCCAACATGTCCATGAAGTTCAACCTGAGTACCATTCCCTCCACAGACGTCGTCAAGGTGGACCAGAATGGCGAAGCGGTGTCTGGCGCGGAATTTGCGCTGTATGCGGTCAAGGGTGAGCAGTACCCCACCGCCACAGTGGACAACGCTGGTAATGTGAGCTGGAGCGATGGTGGTAGCGCATCTCCCGTCTTGCTGGCGGAAGGGCGCACCGGGAGCGACGGCGCGCTAACGCTGACCGAGATCGAAGACGGCAGCAGCACGGACAAACCGCTGTCCCTGCAGGCGGTATGGGACGAGCACCAAAAGAATTACGGATACGTCGGAGCCAACGGGCAGCGGCGGCTTAACCTGGTGCTGGTGGAAACCACAATCCCCAATGGCTACCGCTCTAACAGCGGCGGCCAGTACCAGCTTTACATGCGGGAACTGAACCTGGACAATGCTTATGTGAACAGCCAGAATCAGACGGTCCTTTTGCTGTCCAATGATTACTGGACCACGGGTGCGTACGCAAATCCAAAGGTGATGGTGCGCTCCGGTATGAGCGTCACACAGAGAAACGGTCAACAAACAGGATCACTGGGGGAAGACGGCGGCACGATGTTCGCCGTTATGATGCATAAGGGCAGCGACGATCAGTGGCACGTTGTCACCGGAGACCCCATCGAGGGCTGGGTGGAGGACGAAGCCGGCCTCAGCTCGGGCGGCGGCTCTAATGCGGTTGCAAGCGTAATCCATGCCTTACAAGATAAAACGGTGGATGTGTTCACGCTGAATGGCAGCGGCTCTTATTCCGTCACCATCGAGAATCTGCCCGGCGATATTGACAGCTACAGCGCGGTTTCCGGCGACAAGGCCACCTATGCCGTGGCGTATTATTACACCACCGGGAAAGTGGCAGACGGCAGACTGGATAGTAGTGTCACCAGCGAGAACACCTGGCTGGTGGATGATACGGCGTTTGAACGCATTTTTGCCGCCAATCTGTATGTACCCAATATTGAGAATAAGATCGTGGTCCAGCGGGTAGACGAAGGGGGCAACGCCATCAACGGCGTGACCTACGCGGTGTACGATGCGGGAGAGAATTTCGGAAACATTCCCGAGGGTATGTCCCTTGAAGCAATCGGTCAGGCAATCCGCAACGCTGGTTTTTCTGACGCGGTCACCTTGGATGGCGATAAGACCATCAACCGGGTTGGAAACCAGGTCGAAACCAGTTCGCTGACCAAGGAGACGGATGGCATTACGATGGGCGGCGCGCTGGTGATGTCAGGCGGGCAGTTTGACGTGCAGGACCAGACCTCTAACTGTTACATTCTGGTGGAACAGTCGGTGGCAAATGCCACCTATGCCAACGGCGATGGCCGGGCCATTGTCAACGGGTATGCGGACCCGGTCCTGTTCTATGTAGGCCGGGCGGGCCAAGGCGTATACGCCAACGCCGCAGACAGCGGCGACGGCGTGAGCGTGCTGCGGGGTGTGGGCGCGTTGGTGGAGAGCGTGACCCAGTTTGCCAATCACAGCCTGGGCGACGATACGCTGGCGCAAATTCAGGCGGAGCTGTATGTCAGGAGGGATGGAACAGACTGGGCAGAGGCGGACAGCGCTAACACCGGAGGCGGCGTGAGCGAGGGTCAGAATCCCATGAGCCTGACCTATCAAAGAGATGGCGCGTCCGTCGAATATGTGAATGAGAAGAAGGGCGAAAGCACCGCCCTGGCCACGAACGCGGGCTGGTCCAAGCTGAAGGTTACCCAGGGAAAGCGGCCTGCGGGCGCGCAGACTTGGACGGACCTGCAGGGAACCGAGCTCACCGACCTATTCTCCGGCACCGTCATCATCCGCATCGCCGCCGCCAGCACCGGGGACCTGTCGGTCACTAAGGAGGTGAATACGGCGGAAAACTCGGAGGCGGCTCCGGCGGACGATAGCTTTGCATTCACCGTAGAACTGAGCGACCCAGAGAACATCGAGGTAGGCAGTGAAACCGTGCCGGTAGACCTGGCGGACGACGCCAGACAGCTGGGGAGCGTGACTGGCAAGGAGTATTCCTATACAGTAACGGATAAAAACGGTAATTCTGTGGTGGAGAGCGGCACCATTGCGGTACAAACGGATAACACCATTACCGTGCAAACAACATCCAACCCATCTCAACTGGTGAAAGCCGATGATGAGACGGGCCAGCTCCTGGTTACCCTAAAGGCAGGACAGACGTTTACCGTAAAAGACCTTCCGGCAGGCACACGGTATACGGTGACCGAGACGGATAAGCCCTGGTATACCGGGAACATGGCGGTGACAGCCAACGATGCGGCGGTCACCGGCTCCAATGGGGCCTACGAGCTTGCCGCCGGGGTGAACCAAGTGACGGTGACCAATACTTACAATAAAAACGGCGTGATTTACGGCGACGACGAGGGCGAGACCTATCTGAACGTCCATAAGACAGTAACCGGCGAAGACGGCTGGGATCTAGCTGGCAACGGATTTACCTTTACGATGACTGGGGTTGCGGACGATAATGGCGTTGCTCCACCCATGCCAGAGGGGACTCAGGCGGGCAGCGGCAGTACGACGATTACCATTGGAAACGATACGCCGGAACATACAAGCGAGTTCGGGCCCATCACCTTTACGGAGGCGGGAACCTATACCTATCTCATCGAAGAAGCCGTTCCAGCTCGTCCGGTCGCCGGAATGACCTATGACAAGACGGTGTACCAGTTGACCATTACGGTGACGCAGAGCGGCGGGGGAGGAAAGACCTCCCTTGAAATTAGAACTGTGACGCTGAAACAGGCGGAGAAGGTTGAGAGCGGGATAGACTGGGAAAACGCCCGAGATGCGAAGGCAGTCGTCTTTGAAAATTCCTATGCCGCCCCCAGCGGAGTGCTGTACGGCAGCGCTGCTTTCAAGGTGAGCAAGGATTACGCTGAGGGCGAAGGCCTGGAGGACTACGATGGCCAGGTAAAGTTCACCATCACTGGAACAGGGACGGGCGCGGACAGTCAGACCATCGAAGCGCCGCTTCCGAATCCGGCCGAGGTCTCGATTTCCGGGGAAGGCAGCGCGAGCTTTGGCGACATCACCTTTACCCAGGCAGGCGAATATGTCTATACCATTCAGGAGACGGATCCCAATGTCACGGGGATGGAGTACGACAGGGCCGTATACACGGTGACGGTGAACGTGACGCTGGCAGACGACAACAAAACGCTGCATGTGGGAGCGCCCACTTATCAAACGTCTGACGGAGCATACGACTATAACAACGCCGCCGGAATGACATTTACCAACGTTTACACCCACCAGGTGGCGGACGGGACGCTGACCATAAGCAAAAAAGTGGAGGGCGGTGGCGCAGGGGAGCTGTTTGGATTTAAACTTGACTTTGGCACTTACAGCGGCACCCTGCCCTATGTGATTACCGGGGAGGATGGGACCCCGGTGGACAGCGGCACGTTGACCGTTGCCGGTGGAAGCGTCACGAAGGTGCTTCCCGCCGGAGGGCCTGAAGAGGACCCAGACCCCAGCGAGAGCGCAGACCTCAGCGAGAGCGCAGACCCCAGTGAGAGCGCAGACCCCAGTGAGAGCCCAGACCCCAGTGAGAGCGCGGACCCAAGTGAGAGCGCAGATTCCAGTGAAGCCCCCGCTGATTCCGGTGAGGCTCCCAGCGCGGAGCCTACGCCTGCGGCTTCCCCGGATCCTGACCCGGGCGCCGCCCCAGAGCCAGGCCCCAACGGGGAAAACGAGAGCGAGAGCCCCATTGCCCGGGCGCTTCACGTACTGGCGAGCTTCTTTGCCGGCGGCGGGGAGGACCAGGCGAATTCCGGCGGCCGCTTTGACAGCGGATTGACCTTGTGGCTGGGCCACGGAGAGTCCATTGCCATCGGCGACGATACCGCAACGCTGCCCGGCGGCACCGTCGTTACGGTAACGGAGACGGAGTGCCAGGGCTATCAATCTACGCATGCTCATGGGGTGCAATATAACATCGACGGCGATACAGTCGTGGAGGTTACCAACCGTACCAAGGCCGCGCCCGGCCTGAGCGTGACCAAGCGGGCGGACCGGAGCAGCATCCAAGTGGGGGAGACCGTGACCTATACCGTCACTGTGAAGAATACCGGCAATACAACTTTAACTGGGATCACCGTCACAGATACGTTTGACGGGGCGGGACAGATGGACTTCCATCGGTCCGATGCCGTGACAGACAACGGAGACGGTTCCTTTACCATCGCTGCGCTTGCCCCAGGGGCGGAGGTGACGATCACGGCTTCCTATACCGCGGTTCCTGCGGACGAGGGTAAGACGCTGTCCAACACTGCCGTAGCTACCGCCGGAGACGGCACTAGGGGTGAGGATACGGAACATGTCCCGGTGGACAAGGACGAGCCAATCATCCCGCCTCCGGTGCTCTCAGGCACACTGCGGATTCAAAAGACGGTGAGCGGCACCGGGGCGGACTGGAATGGCTCCTTCCAGTTCCTCATCACCTTGAGCAGTAAGATCAGCGGCAGTTATGACGGAGTGTGGTTCGACCAGGGCCAGGCTGTGGTCACCATCCAGGCGGGCCAGACTCTGACCATTACCGGCCTGCCCTATGGGACGCGGTATACCGTTACGGAGTTGGACAGCGGCGCTTATACCGTCACATCGGAAAACGCTGCGGGCACCATTGGTACCCCCAACCAAATTGTATACTTCCACAACCATTTGGACGGGCCCAGCGGCCTGAATACCGAGGACCACTATGCCTACCTCATTGGCTTTACGGACGGGACAATCCGGCCGGAGGCCAGTATCACGAGAGCCGAGGTGGCAACGATTTTCTTCCGCCTGCTCACCGATGAGGCTCGGGAACGATACTGGAGCCAAGCTAACCCATATTCTGATGTGGCGGCGGAGGACTGGTACAACAACGCCATATCCACGCTGACGAACATGGGGATTTTGGAGGGCAAGGGAGACGGAGCGTTCCACCCCTTGGACACCATTACCAAGGCAGAGTTTGCCACGATTGCGGTGCGGTTCTTCGACCATACGGCGGAGTACCGGGAGGGCACGTTTGTGGATGTGGACGCAGCGGTGTGGTATGCTGATTATGTCCAAGCCGCAGCGGACAAGGGCTTGATCGAGGGCAACGGCGCCGGATACTTTGAGCCGATGCGGAACATCACCCGTGCGGAGGCGGCCACCATTGTGAACCGGACGTTGGGACGCAGGCCGCATGAGGATCACCTGCTGCTCTGGGCGGAGATGATCGTATGGCCGGACAATGCCAACCGGAACGCCTGGTATTACGAGGCCATGCAGGAGGCCACCAATTCCCATGACTATGTGTGGACCAATGAGGACAGCGAAAGTGTGGAGCAGTGGACCGAGAAGCTTCCTGAACGGGATTGGGCCGCACTGGAGCAGATCTGGTCCAATGCCAATTCTGCGCCTGGCGGCGAGGTGATGGAGAAAAACACCTCCCATTGAAAAGGGGGGTAGCGCTGTAAAGGACACAAACATGAAAAAGGACGGTACGGTGTTCAAACCGTACCGTCCTTTTTCTGCGGTCGGAGCCAGGGAAACTCCGGCTCTCAATTTTTTGGTCAGGGGTGAAAAACATAGCGGTCCAGCCGCTCCATAGCCTCCTGCACTCGAGATAGGGGCAGAGCCAGGTTCATGCGGATGGAGCAGGGACCGTGGAAGGGACGGCCGTCCTGCCAGGCCACGCCCACATCCCAGCCGGCCCGCAGTAGCTGGTCCAGAGTCTTGCCGTTGTCCCGGCACCAGGCGGTGCAGTCCAGAAACAGCATATAGGTCCCCTGAGGCCGAGCCGCCTGGACACCGGGGAAATGCTGAGCGATGTAGCCTAAGGCATAGTCCACGTTGCCGGTGAGGACGTGGCGCAGCTCGTCCAGCCACTCGTAGCCCTCCGGCCGGTAGGCGCCGATGAGGGCGTGCATGGACATCACGTTCATGTCGTTGTAGTGGCACAGGGAAGATTCCCGTTCCACCCGTTCCCGCAGGGCCTTATTGTAGATGATGTGGTAGCTGCCGATCAGCCCGGCCAGGTTAAAGGTCTTGGAGGGGGCGTACAGGGCCACGGTGCGCATCCGGGCATCCTCGGACACGGACTGGAGAGGAATGTGCTGATAGCCCTCCAGAGTGAGGTCGGACCAGATCTCGTCGGAGATGACCATAACGTCGTTGTTCCGATAGATCTCCATGGCCTGTTCCAGCTCCCAGCGCTCCCACACCCGGCCGCAGGGGTTGTGAGGAGAACAGAACACGGCGGCATGAATTTGATTCTCCTTGAGCTTTCGGTCCATATCGTCAAAGTCCATCCGCCACACGCCGTTCTCATCCAGCTTCAGGGGGCTGAGAACGATGCGGTAGCCGTGGCTTTCGATGCTGTTGGTGAAGCCGATGTAGGTGGGGGAGTGGACAAGGACTTTGTCTCCGGCGGAACACAGCACCCCCAGGGTGCTGATCAGTCCGCCCAGCACGCCGTTTTCATAGCCGATGCACGCCCGGGTCAGGCCAGTGACGTGGTTGCGCGTCTCCTGCCAGCGGATAATGGAGTTAAAATATTCCTCCGTGGGGGCAAAATAGCCGAAAGCGGGGTGCTGTGCCCGCTGGATCAGGGCTTGGGTGACGGTAGGAACAGTGGGGAAGTTCATGTCCGCCACCCACATGGGGATAGGGTCAAAACCTTCCTTGGGAGCGCCGGGGGCGGTGCCGTGGCCCAGGGCGTCAATGGCGATGGCGTCCTTGCCTCGGCGGTCGAGGACACTGGTAAAATCGTATTTCATCTGTATTTGGCGCACGTGCGCGCCAAGCCTCCTTTCCGGCTGACGGGCATAAAGGACCGTCAGCACATCAACAAATCAGCGAACCTTAAAAGGTCCTGACATAGCGCAGGTCTACACAGACAGCGTCCGGCGGAAAGGGGATCTCCGCATGGGTGCCGTCCCAGGAAAAGCCGTGGCGGGCGTAAAAGCGGCGGGCCTTTTCATTTTCCCGCAGGACAAAAACGAATTGCTTGGAAAAGCCCAGCGTTCGCAGGCGGCGGACCACTTCATCGAACAGCATCCCGCCGTATCCCCGGCCCCGCTCTTCCGGATGAGTGTAGAAGGAGACAATCTCCCCCCAGTCCTGATAAGCGTCGTTGGGGAACGCAGAGGGCTGCCCGGCGTTGAGGTTTTCTGTCCTGGCCGGACCGTAATTGATACAGGCCACTGGAGTATCCTCTCTGTAAAGGAGCAGACCATGACAACGGCCTGTCTCGTAGTCGGTCCGAAACTGTCCCACCCAACGCTCGTCGGTGATCTCCCGGGCCATGTACTCGTCAGGGACATATCCTCGGTAAGTATCCCGCCAGCCCAGAGCGTGGATCAGGGACATGGCCCGGAAGTGATCTTCCGTGCAAGCGTCCACAAAAGAAAGATCTTCAGACAAGATGGTCACCTCCGTAATTAGATGGGGACACAGCCCCCGCAGATTTAGGAAATGCACTCCCTGAAAAGCGGGGCACAGTTCCCCAGTTGGCGCTGTGAAAAAGAGCGGGGAAAAAGAAGCCGTTACGTCAAGGGTGCGCTTTTAGAGATGGGCTACACCACGCCGACCAGCTCCCGCTCACGGTCAGTTTGAGCGGAAGCGCGTTCCCGCTCCTGCTTGGCCAAGGCTTTGGCGTTGGCCAGCATGAGCTTGATGCGGTTTTCCTGGTTGATTTTGGTAGCGCCGGGGTCGTAGTCGATGGCCACAATATTGGAGTTGGGGTAGTCGTCCTTCAGCTTACGGATCATGCCCTTGCCCACGATATGGTTGGGCAGACAGCCAAAGGGCTGAGTGCACACGATGTTGGGCACCCCGGCGTGGATGAGTTCCAGCATCTCCCCGGTGAGCAGCCAGCCCTCGCCCATCTTGTTGCCGTCGCCCAGATAACCCTTGACCAGCTGATGCATATTCTCAAAGGTGCCGGGGCGGCGGAAACGGGTTTTGGCGATGGCGGCGATCATATCCTTCTGGCAGGCCTCGATATAGCCCTTAAAGACTTGGCAGATCTTCTTTTTTAGCCATAGGCCGCCGTAGATGTTTACGTCCACCTCCCGGTTGAAGATCTTAAAGATCATAAAATCGGTCAGGCCGGGCACCACGGGTTCTGCCCCTTCGCTGAGCAGAAAGTCCTCCAGGTTGTTGTTGCCCAGGGGAGAGAATTTGACATAAATTTCGCCCACGACACCCACCCGGACCTTTTCCTCGCCGGATACGGGAATGGCCTCGAAATCCCGGCAGATATCATCAAAAGCCAGGCGCATCTGCTTGCGGCTCATGCCCTTGCCCTTTTGGAAGCCCTCGATGAGACGGCTCTGCCAGTACTCCACCATTTTGTCCGTCTCTCCGTGGGTAAGCTCATAAGGGCGAACCTGGTTGGCCAGACACACGATCAGATCACCGTACATCATGGCGTAGATCATCTTGCGGATCATGGACAGGGTCAGAGTCCAGCCAGGATTTTTCTCCAGCCCGGACAGGTTGACGGAGATGACGGGGACGAATTCCAAACCAGCCTTGACCAAGGCCTTGCGCAGCAGGTGAATGTAGTTGGACGCCCGGCAGCCACCTCCGGTCTGGGTGATGAACAGGGCAATTTTGTGGGGGTCATAGCCGCCGTTTTTGATGGCGTCGATGAGCTGGCCGATGACCAGAAGGGCGGGATAACAGGTGTCGTTGTGGACATATTTCAGCCCCTCGTCCACGATGCCCCGGTGGTTGGTGGTGAGCATATCCACCTTATAGCCCTCCAGCTCCAGAAGCTGGCGGAACATACCGAAGTGGACGGGCAGCATCTGGGGCATGAGGATGGTATACTCCTCCTTCATCTCCTTGGTGAACAGCAGACGCCCGTCCTTATCATAGACTAGTTTTGCCATAGAATGAAGCTCCTTTCAGGAGAGGTCAAAGCTCGGACCAGTACATCAGTCCGGCGGAACGCTGGTAGCCCAGGGAACGCTGCAGAGCCAGAGACGGCTCGTTGCCGTCAAACACCTGGCCATAAGGGATATGCCCTCGGGACAGCTCCAAATTGGTGAGATAGGATTGCAGCAAGGTGGCGATCCCTTGACGGCGGTAGTTCGGCAAGACCTCCAACAGACCCACAGTGCCCTCAGCGTGAAAACCAATAAATCCGGCCAGGTTTGCCCCATCAAAGGCTCCGTACAGCGCCCCCAAGGCGATGCGCCCGGACAGATATCCGCCGTCAGTCAGCTGATAGTGAGCCTCCACCAGAGGCAGGTGGTCCATAGTCAGCGGACGGATCTGGAAGCGGGAGGGGGGGAGGTCCAGCGGTTCACGGGCGAGGTAGCCTACTTGCCAGCAGGAAGTCATGGACTGGTATCCGAAGCGCCGCCGGAGGGCGGGGAAGGAGTGCGCCTCATGGATGGTGACAAATTCCGGCTTTATAGGAATGAGGGAGCATAAGTGCTCTGCCACAGCCTCGTTTTGGGCAAACATAGTGTAGAGAACTCCGTTATCGTCCTGGTTGGACACGGCCACCAGCGCTCCCTCCGGCGCGGCGTACAGCACCCGGCCGGTGCCCCTGCGGACAGGTTCAGTCATATCAAGGTACAGCGCCGGGTCCCGTTCAAATACCGCCTGGCAGCGGGATAAATCAGTCATTGTATGCTCCTTTGCGACAGTGCGAAGCGCTGCGTATGCGGCGTTTTACTGGTTGTTCTTTTTGCGCTCGTCCATGGCCGCCATCAGGGACCTCACCCGGATCTTTACCGCGCCCAGATTGCTGATGTCATCGATCTTCAGCTGGGTGTAAAGCTTTCCTCCATCTTCCAGGATGGAGCGAACCTCGTCGCCGGTAATGGCGTCGGTGCCGCAGCCGAAGCTCACCAGTTGGATGAGCTGCATATCCGGCTGCTCACACACATACCGGGCGGCGTTGTACATCCGGGACTGGAAGGTCCACTGGTTGAGCACCTTCCGGGGGGCGTAGTCCTCATGGAAGGCCACCGCGTCCTCGCTGACCAGCACAAAGCCGAAGGAGGTGATCAGGTCGTTGATGCCATGGTTGATCTCCGGGTCGATGTGGTAGGGCCGCCCGGCCAGCACGATGATGGGGCGGCCTTCGCGCCGGGCCTGATCGATGTAGGCCTGGCCAGTGGTGCGGATGTCCTGCTTATAGGCGTCATAGGCGGCGTAGGCCCGCCGGATGGCGGCGGCAGCCTCCTTTTTGGGCACGCCGAAGGTGTCGCGGAACCACTGGGCGCCGATGCGCTCGTAATCCTTGGGACGATGCAGGCCCACATAGGGGTCCAGAAAGCGGACCTGTTTCAGATCGGGCACGTTGGCGGCCAGCAGCTCGGGGTAGTAGGCCACCACCGGGCAGTTGTAGTTGTTGTCCGAAGTCTTTTCGTCGAAGTTGTAGGACATGCAGGGGTAGAAGATGGCATCCACGCCCTTTTCCACTAGGGCCACCACATGGCCGTGGAGCAGCTTAGCGGGGTAGCACACCGTATCTGAGGGGATGGTGCGCTGGCCCTTGATGTACAACTTTCGGGAGGACTCGGGGGAGAGGACCACCTCGAAGTTCAGCGCCGTGAACAGCTCGAACCAGAAGGGCAGGTTCTCATACATATTCAGCCCAAAGGGGATGCCGATACGGCCCCGGGAGCCGTCCCCGCTGCCCTTGCCCTCCAGAGAGCGCAGCTTCTTGTATTTGTAGTTGTACAGGTCGGGCAGCTCCACCTTGGCCTTGCCCAGGGGGCGGGAGCAGCGGTTGCCCGAGATGAATCGGCGGCCGCCGTCAAAGGTGTTGACGGTGAGAGAGCAGTGGTTGGTGCACAGATTGCAGGTGACGGGTTTTGCTGTGTGGGAGAAGGACTGTAATGCTTCCACACTTAACAGAGTGGACTGCTCCAGCCCCAGATTTCGGGCGGCCAGGGCCGCGCCAAAGGCGCCCATGATGCCCGAGATGGTAGGCCGGGTGACGTTGCGGCCCAGCTCCTGCTCAAAGGCCCGGAGCACCGCGTCGTTGTAGAAGGTGCCCCCCTGGACCACGATGTGCCGGCCCAGATCATCGGCGTTGGCGGCCCGGATGACCTTGTATACCGCGTTTTTCACAATGGAGATGGACAGGCCGGCGGAGATGTCCTCCACGCTGGCCCCGTCCTTCTGGGCTTGCTTGACACTGGAGTTCATGAACACGGTGCACCGGGAGCCCAGGTTCACCGGATGCTTGGCGAAGAGACCGATCTTGGCGAAGTCGGCGATACTGTAGCCCAGGGCCTTGGCGAAGGTCTCGATGAAAGAGCCGCAGCCGGAAGAGCAGGCCTCGTTGAGCATGATGGAGTCCACCGCGCCGTTGCGGATCTTGAAGCACTTCATGTCCTGGCCGCCGATATCGATGATGAAGTCCACGTCCGGGTTGAAGTGGGCGGCGGCCCGGTAGTGGGCCACGGTCTCCACCAGACCCAGGTCACAGGAGAAAGCGTTTTTGATGAGGTCCTCCCCGTAGCCGGTGACGGCGGAACCCTTTATGGTGATGCGGTCCCCACACAGCTTATAGATCTCCTTCAGCTGCTCCAGCACGATGGCCACCGGGTTGCCCAGGTTGGAGTGGTAGTAGGTATAGAGCAGCCCTCCGTCCGGGGTGATGAGGGCCATCTTGGTGGTGGTGGAGCCGGCGTCGATGCCCAGATAGGCGTCCCCGGTGTAGGTGGCGATATCTGCCTGGGGCGGTGTGGAGGCGTTGTGCCGGGCGGTGAAGGCGTCGTACTCCGCCTGGTTTTGGAACAGGGGAGGCATGGTGTCCACCACCGTGGTGGCCCCGCGGCTCTCCTCCAGCAGCTTGAGCAGTTCCTCAAAGGGGCGGGACTCAAAATCGGTGGAGCACAGGGCCGCCCCCATAGCGGCAAAGCAGTCCCCGTCCTCCGGGAAGATGGCGTGCTCCTCATCCAGCTGCAAGGTCTTCACAAACCGCTCCCGCAGCCCCATGAGGAAGTGCAGCGGCCCGCCCAGAAAGACGATCTTGCCCTTCAGCTCCCGGCCCTGGGTGAGGCCGGCCACCGTCTGGTCCACCACCGCCTGGAAGATGGAGGCGGCCACGTCCTCTTTCCGGCCGCCCTGGTTCAAAATGGGCTGGATGTCGCTCTTGGCGAACACGCCGCACCGGGAGGCGATAGGGTAGATCTTCTCGTGTTTTAGGCTCAGCTCGTCCAGCTCGCTCACCGTGACGTTCATCAGCGTAGCCATCTGGTCGATGAAGGCGCCGGTGCCCCCGGCGCAGGAGCCATTCATCCGCTCCTCCAGCGCGCCGCCGAAGAAGATGATTTTGGCGTCCTCGCCCCCCAGCTCAATGACCGCGTCTGTGTCCGGTATGTAGGCGTTCACCGCCGCGGCGGTGGCGTACACCTCCTGGACGAAATCCAGCCCCGCGGCCTTGGCCACGCCTAATCCAGCCGAGCCGGTGACCACCAGCTTGACTTTCTGCCCGGTCAGCATATCCCGGATGGAGCGCAGCGTCTCGCAGGCCCGCTCCCTAGCCTTGGAATAGTGCCGCTCGTAGGAGCGGAACAGCAGCTTGTTGTTCTCGTCCAGCACCACCACCTTGACCGTGGTGGAGCCGATATCAATTCCGACACGCAGATCCATGCTATCACACCTCTTGCCCGTGAAAGGTCCACGGAAACCAATCCATGATATTTATAACTTACTTATTTTATAGGAGTTGCGTCGAATTTTCAACTGTGTTTTTCTGACAGAGACAAGAAATTTTGACGGTATTCTACTGTTGACAAGGTGTATTATCTGCATTATAATAAATAATGCAAAAAAAGGGGGGAGACCATGCTTTTACATCTGGATTTCAGCAGCGGTGTGCCCATCTACCAGCAGATCCGCAACCAGATCGTACTGGGCATTGCCAGCGGCAGCCTGCCGCCGGGACAGCGGCTGCCCACCATTCGCGGGCTGGCGGAAGAGGCGGGTATTAACATGATGACGGTAAACAAGGCATATCAGCTGTTGAAGCAGGAGGGGTATATTCAGACCGACCGGCGCAGCGGGGCTATGGTGTGCCCCCAGGTGGGAAGGACAGGACCCAGCGAGGAGACCCTGCGCGCTCTGCGGCTGCATCTGTCTGAGCTGCGGCTGGCAGGCGTGGGCAGGGATGAGGCGCTGGAGCTGTGCGCCAGACTATATGACGAGGGGGAACAAGAATGATTGTGAGGATGATTTTGTGGCTGTGCGTCATCTGGGTACCCGCCATGGAGTACATCTTCATGGCCAACGAGACAAAGTTCAAGAAAAACATTACTATCGGCGTGACCCTGCCCCATGAGGGCCGGACAGACCCCGAGGTGCAGGGGCGGCTGAAACGCTTTAAGGTTCAGCTGGGAGTGGTGTGCTTGGGATTGACGCTGCTGGCACTGGCGGGGTTGCTGCTACCGGCGGACATAGGGCTGAGCCTGACTTTGATGCTGGTGTGGGTTGACGCGGCCATTGTGGCGCCCATGGTGCTTTACGCTCTGTGCAATCGGGATCTGAAGCGCATCAAGGCGCAACGGGGCTGGAGGCGGCTGCCGGAGGCGACGGTAACGGTGGACCTGACTGCGGCGGCTCAGCCGGGGAAAGAGCTAAACTTGGCGCATTTTCTGCCCCCACTGGCGGTCAGCCTACTCCCCGTCGTGTGGGAGCTGGTGGCAGGGGAGGCGCTGTTGGGGGCGCTCATGCTGACATTTCCCCTGTGTGTGGCCCTTTTCTATATTCTGTACCGCTATGCATTCCGCCGCCGTTCTGAGGTGGTGGACGACAACGCCAGCCTCACGGAGACACTTACCCGGCTGCGGCGGCGGTACTGGCGCAGGACCTGGCTGTGGGTCAGCTGGTTTATGGCCTTGTTCGCCATGGGAATGGAGCTGTGCTTCTATGCGCCCCTGGCCGGGGGCGTGTTCGTCGGCGTGCTTACTCTGGGGCTGATGGTGGTGTGTTTCCGGCTGGAGTTCGGCCTGCGCCGGGCCCAGGAGAAGCTCACTGTCAGCAGCGGCACTGGCTGGTATGTGGACGAGGATGACAAATGGCTGTGGGGCCTGTTCTACTACGACCCCCACGACCGCCGGATCATCGTGAATAACCGTGTGGGCATCAACACCACTATGAATCTGGCCCGCCGGGGCGGCCAGGCGATGATGGGGCTGGTGGCAGCCCTACTGATTTTCATGCCCCTGCTGGGAGTGTGGATCATGGGAGAGGAGAACGCCCCAGTGGAACTCGCCCTCAGCGACACGGCCCTGACAGCAAGCCATGGGCGCAGCGAGTATGAGATCGCCCTGGACGATATCCAAGAGGTGCAGCTGCTGGACCAGCTGCCCGACGGCCTGCGCCGGGTGATGGGCACCGCCATGGACACAGTACAGAAGGGTCAGTATACCAGCGCGGAACTGGGCAGCCTGACCCTCTGCCTGGACCCCCGGACGGGCCCCTGGCTATTGGTGACCACCCGAGAGGAGACGGTGTACTTACTGGGGAGCAGTGCCCCAGAAGCGGCAGAAGAGATCGCTGTCAGCTTGGGGACATTGCCGTGAAGTTTGGCGGCTAACTGCGCAAGATAGAGCGGCGCCCGTTGACACACAGAAACGGCCCCGGCGGGCCGGCTGTATAGCCGGCCC
>OGYF01000777.1_pt1 | contig 30557 bp, 28 predicted proteins | sample 1576451 | NCBI WGS metagenome assembly OGYF01 (sample SAMEA3541505, study PRJEB24748) | human gut metagenome | biome: human gut; feature: human-associated habitat; material: faeces | place: China | collected 2012
TTATATTTGTATTTTTACCTATATTTTTAATCATATATTTTCTTTTACCGAGAAAATGGAAGAACTTATGGATATTTGCGGGCAGCCTGTGCTTTTATGCCGTATCGGCTGTGGACAAGCCTCAATATATACTGCTTTTGATCCTCTCGGTGATAGTCAATTTTCTCTTTGGAAAGTCTATAGAAAAGAGCGATAAGCCTAAATTCTTGCTGACTATAGGCATCGCCTATAATCTTTTATGGCTCTGCGTGTTCAAATACGCGGATTTCATCTTCGAGAATATCAATTTTATTTCGGAAAAACTGGGAGGAGACGGGCAGCTTCTGCATCCTTGGAACTTATTGCTTCCCCTCGGCATCAGTTTCTATACATTTCAGAGTATTTCGTATCTTATAGACGTATACAGGAGGGATGTCAAAGCCGAGACGTCTTTTGCCGATTTCGGAGCATACCTGACTATGTTCCCCAAACTGACCATGGGACCTATCGCCCGGTATAAAGATATGAGAGATGAATTGAAAAAGCGGGTTTCATCTTTTAAAAATTTTGATGAGGGCCTGAGGATCTTCGCCCTGGGCATGGGCTTTAAGGTCTTGCTGGCTAACCGCATAGGAAGCTGCTTCAGCGATATACAGGCAGTAGGCTTTGAGAGCATATCTGCGCCTGTAGCATGGATGGGGATATTCGCCTACAGTTTCCAGCTGTATTTTGACTTTTACGGCTATTCCATGATGGCAGTAGGCCTGGGAAGAATGATGGGATTCACAATACCCGTCAATTTTGAACATCCTTATGAGTCGGTGACTATGACTGAGTTTTGGAGAAGATGGCATATGACCTTAGGAAGCTGGTTCAGGGATTATGTGTATATACCTCTCGGGGGAAACAGACGATCTGCGCCGAGAGTGTATTTCAACCTCCTGGCAGTATGGCTTCTGACGGGATTCTGGCACGGAGCGGGATGGAACTTCATCATCTGGGGACTCTTCCTGTTCGTGGTGATCGCTATAGAAAAATCGGGACTTAAAAAGATCATGGACAAGATACGCCCTCTGGGACACTTGTATATGCTGCTCCTCATACCGCTGTCATGGATGATATTTGCGATAACCGATATGGGTCAGCTCTGGGTGTACTTAGAGAGACTGTTTGATTTTGCCGGTACCGGAAGCGATACTGTGTTTGAGGGAGACTTCGCTAAATATTTGGATATGTACGGAGTCTTGATGGTTATATGTTTTATCATGTGTACTTCGCTGCCGGAGAAACTTTTTGCCCTCATAAGAAACAGGGTGGCCGGCTCGGTGATCTTGTTTGTGATATTCTGGGCCTGCATGTACTTTTTGTATATAGGACTTAACGATCCGTTCATGTATTTTAGATTTTGAGGAAACTTATGAAAAATATATTAAAGTATTCATTTTCGATTTTAATAATGATCTCATGCCTTGTACTGTTCACCATAATGGCATTTAAAGTGCTCATATTAGAGGAGTCGCCTGTCGGAAAAGATGACGGTACACAAGCGCCTCCTTCAGAGGAGACCCAGGACGGAGAAGATAAACGGGAGGAACAAAATCCGCCTCAGCCTGAACCTGACGTTAAAGACCCTAAAGACGCTCCGTTTACTGCGGCAGATTCCACATATTTGTCTGACGCTCTGTTCATAGGCGATTCCAGGACTTTAGGACTCTCGGAATACGGACAGGTGCAGGGGGCTGATTTCTTTGCAAATACCGGTATGAGCGTGTATAATGTTAAAGAGAAGACGGTAAACGTTGCCGGCATAGGCAGTGTAAATCTCGACCAGCTTCTTTCCGGCAAGAAGTATGGAAAGATATATCTCATGCTGGGTATAAATGAATTAGGTTATAATCAGGATAATACCGTGCAGAAATATAAAGAGCTGGTAGATTATATAAGAGCGAAGGCTCCTGACTCTCTTCTCTTTATAGAGGGGAACCTTCATGTAGCCGCCGCCCGTTCTGACAGCGACAATATATTCAATAATTCCAACATCAACAGCTTTAACGAGAGGATCTCGCAGTTCATAGACAATAAAAAAATCTTTTATATAGATGTCAATGAGATCTTCGATGATGAGAACGGAAACCTGAGAGCCGAGTATACCAGCGATAATACTCACATTCTGGGCAAATATTATGTCAACTGGACTGAATGGATTCTGACAAAGGCTATCGTACAATAACAGCCTTATATATAACGACTGCCGGGCGCGACGGAGAGATATTGTATTATATTCTCACATTTTCCTAAAGAGATGACCGGCATCAGCCGAAAAATGCCAAAGAGCGATAGGAGGAGAAGATGAAAAAACTGCTTATAGTGGTCGACTATCAAAATGACTTTGTTACTGGTTCCCTTGGATTTAAGGGTGCGGAGGCTCTCGAAGAGCCTATAGCCGGCAAGATAGAAGAATACCGGAAGATGGGGACGGCAGGACAGATAATCTTTACGATGGATACTCACGACCGCCATTATATGGATACGCAGGAGGGCAGACACCTGCCCGTGGAACACTGCCTTGACGGCCAGGACGGATGGCAGCTTTACGGCAAGATAGCCGGCCTCAAAGGTGAGCAGGATCTGGTCTTTTCCAAGCCTACTTTCGGCTCATATGAGCTGGGAGAATATCTTCATACCCATAAGGAAGACTACGATAGCGTAGAGTTCGTAGGAGTTGTCACTGATATATGCGTAATATCAAACATCGCAGTGGCAAAGGCGGCTATGCCTGAAGTTCCAATAATAGTAGATGTTTCGTGTGTAGCCAGCAATGATCCAAAACGTCAGGAAGCGGCGCTCTGTGTCATGGAGTCAATCCATGTAGAAATTAAGAGGTGAGAAGTCATGACTTATTTAAACAATGCGGCGACTACAGTCGTCAAACCAAAAACGGTAAAAAACGCGCCGCCTGCATCTTGTCAGGATGCGAAGGACAGATTGTATAGACTTCTGGGCTGTAAGGGAGATATAATTCTCACGCAGGGCGGAAGGCAGGCCATCAGAGCTGCTGTAATGGGATTGGTAAAACCCGGTGAGCACATAATCTCCACAGATATGGAATACGGCGCAGTCCTTGATGTTCTCAGGGAACTGGAGGATGGCGGAAGTACAGTGACATACATACCGGTGAATCAATACGGCGTTTTAAGATATGATCTTTTAGAACAGGCTGTAACGGATGACACTGCAGCTATCGTGTGTTCCCACGGATCCAACGTCACAGGAAATATCACAGATATGGAAAAGATCGGCGCTGTAGCCAGGAAGAATCACCTGAAACTGATAGTGGACGGATGTCAGACAGTCGGGGCGACTCCCATAAATCTGGAGGACATGCAGATCGACGCTTTTTGCTTCACCGGACATAAAAAGCTGATGGCGCCTTATGGCACAGGCGGCATATGTCTCAAGAAAGGCGTCTCGCTGGACGAGCAGGTTCTTGAAGATCTGCCGGAGCCGGATGAGAAAAAGCTGGGAGGATTGTGCGCCGCCGTAGATTTCATACTTGAAAAAGGCATATATGGGATAAGTATTTTCCCTCACAGGCTGGCCAAGCGTTTTTTCGAGTCAGTGAGCTCTATGAAAAACGTTACCGTGTACGGGGATTTCGGCACCAATACCAGAATACCTACTGTAGCCATCAGCGTCGAGGGTTTTTCGGCCGAAGAAATAAAAGACTTCATGAGGAAGAACAAAATAGCTGTGAAAAGCGGAGATTTCAATGCTCCTCGCCTGATGAAAGCGCTGGGCAGAGAAGAGGAGAGTCTCGTCAGATTCAGCTTCGGCTATTTTAATACGAGGATGGAGGTAAACGATGCGATATGGGTGCTGATGGACCTTCAGGGGCTGGACGATCTGTACCTCCTGGCATAAGAGACAGCTGCAAGGATGAGGTAAAAGAGATATTGAAAGAACCTGGTTATTAAAATGTCCTCCGCAGCTTCTTAAGAGGCCGGCGGAGGACAGCTTTTTTATTCCATAGTATTTATCTCGTCGAACAACCCTTGCATGCGCTTATCCAGTTTGGCGCTGACTTCTGCGCAGGCTTTCAGTTCAAAGTTTATCTTCGTGGTGAGCTCCTTGCCTTTTTTGTATCTGAGTTGATGCTCGAGGCTGGCCCAGAAATCCATGGCTACTGTGCGTATCTGGACTTCGACGGGCACGCTTTCACACCCGTTAAGTAAAAATACCGGTACCGAGAGTACGAGGTGAAGGCTTCTGTAACCGTTATCTTTAGGATTTTCTATGTAGTCTTTTTTTGCGATCAGTGTAATATCGTTCTGCTCCATGAGCATATCTGCTATGGCATAAACGTCGTCTATGAAGTTGCAGACGACCCTGATGCCGGCGATGTCCATTATATTTTCCCTTGCGGATTCGATGGATATCTCTTTGCCGTAGCGCTGTAGTTTTTCTTCAATGCTTTCGGGTGATTTCAGTCGTCTTTCCATATGATGTATGGGATTATAGTCGTGACGTACGGCAAAATCTTCACTCAGGATTTCGATCTTGGTTCTGACTTCTTTGATGGCAGCTCTGTATGCGTGCCTGAAAGTTTCAAAGCCTTGACTTTCGGCAAGGTGAGTTAAGTCTGACACTAAATGTACCCCCAAATAGATATTTACATAACAATTATACTAGATTATAATTTAAAAAGAAAGGGCTTTCACATGAAAAACACATTACTTGGGAATACCGGATTATCCGTGAGCCCTGTGGGCATGGGGGTCTTGCCAATAGGACCCAATCAGCGGAATCTTCCGCTAAAAGAAGGCGCGCAGGTAATAAAGTATGCCCTCGGCAGGGGGATAAACTTTATAGATACTGCCCAATATTACAGGACATATCCTTACATACGTGAAGCTATGAGACAGCTAAAGGACGAAAGTAGCCTTGCGTCACGGCCTGTCATCTGTTCCAAATGTCTGGGCGCCGATTATGAATCCATGAAGGACGCTGTGGAAGAGGCGAGAGATGCTCTGGATATAGATGTCATAGATATATTTCTTCTTCACGAAGTGAGGAGCGGCCAGTTTGCAGAGCGGGCCGGAGCATGGGAATATCTCAACAAGGCTAAGACAGAGGGCCTCGTCAGAGCGATAGGAGTGTCGACTCATAATGTAGATGTGGTGAGAGAAATGGCATCTGTAGATGAATGTGACGTGGTATTTCCGCTGGTAAATTATGCCGGACTGGGGATACGAAACGGTGAAGGACCCGGTACGGCAGATGAGATGATGGAAGCCATATCTGCCTGCCATGACGCCGGAAAAGGCATATTCTCTATGAAAGTATTCGGAGGAGGAAATCTCACGGGGACTTATCAGAAGGCGCTGGACTATGTGTTTTCAAAGAAGCAGATAGACTCTGTGATGGTAGGTTTTTCTTCGGAATCGGAGATAGACGATATGATAGAGTATCTTGAGGGGAACATGCCTAAAGAATATAACCCGGATGTGTCCGCAAAGAGGATGTGGATAGAGGAAAGCGACTGCGAAGGTTGCGGCAACTGCATGAAAGCATGTCAGTCTCAGGCCATATTTTATAATGAAAGAGGCCTTGCGCAGATACGAGAAGACATCTGCCTTACCTGCGGATATTGCGCCGCCGCCTGTCCCGTTAGAGCTATAATAATGGTGTGAGGCTACAGAGAATTTTTATTTGAACGAGATTAAAAACATCTTGCGTGTCATATTAAAAAATAATAAAATAAAAGCCATAGGAGTGTTCTATGAAGAAAAAGATTATTATAAGTTTAGTTTTAATATTTGTGATGATAATTACATCATCGGCGGTGTCTGCAGGTACAGAAGTATCAAAATATACAGGTACAAGCTATACTCACAGCAGCAGCTTCGATAGCTCTGTCAGGGTCGACGCCATAGATGTGTCTCAGCATCAGGGGACTATAGACTGGAATAAGGTCAAGGCCGACGGTATTGATTTTGCCATTATCAGAGTTGGCGGAAGAGGATATGGCGAAAGCGGCAGATTATATTTTGACGATAACTACAAAGCTAATATAGAGGGCGCCAAGAAAGCGGGAATTTCCATTGGAATCTACTATTTTTCTCAGGCTAAAACCGAGGATGAAGCAGTAGAGGAAGCAAATCACTGTATCAGGTTATTAGGTGATTATGATATAGAGTTGCCTGTGTTTATGGATTATGAGCATGCAAGCGATGCGTCAAATCCCGGCAGAATAAAAGATCTCAGCAAGGAACAGCGCACCAAGAACGCAAAAGCCTTTTGCCAGGTAATAGAAAATGCCGGATATGAACCGGGTTTCTACTCAAACCTTTTGTTTCTGAGAAATTCGGTGGATGGAAAAAGTCTGAGCAGTATGTATACTATATGGGCGGCACAATATAATTATGAATGTAACTATGAGCATACTTATGAAATATGGCAGTATTCATCGAAGGGCAGCGTATCGGGAATAAGCGGCAATGTAGACTGCAATTTTTGGTACATAGATAAAACCCCGAAGGCTACGCAGAGCAAATCTATTGCAGGATCGAGCATAAAGGTGGAGAATATGCTCTACAGCGGAGCGAAAAATTATGAGGCTTCTGTACAAGTCACGGATAACGGTAAGACTTTGAGAGAAGGCGAGGACTATAAGGTGGCATATATTGATAACCGGAATATGGGAACTGCGTATGCATATGTCATAGGATGGGGAGAATATGCGGACCATCAGATAGTACCTTTTAAAATATCTGAAAGCAGCGGTATAGATGAGGCTGCGGGAGTTGAGAGCGATATCTATTCGATAAGCGATTATGTGACAGGAGTATCTTTAGAGACAGATATAGATACTTTTAAAAAGAATATAAAATCCATAGGAGAAGGATATTCTTATAAGCTCACCGACTCATCCGGCAGTGAGATAACATCAGGTGTTCTGGGTACGGGAGACAGGTTTACGGTCTGTGATGCGGCCGGAAAAGAATGTGGCAGCGCTGTGATCGTAGTACGCGGAGACAGCGACGGCGATGGAAAATGTGGTATATTGGACATTCTTATGATAAAAAAACAAGTCATGGGGATAGAGAGCTACTCGGGTGCAGAGCTTATGGCGTTAGATGTAAAACAAGATGGGAAAGTAAATCTCATAGATATGCTTTCTATGAAAAAGCATTATATGGGAATAGACTACATAGAGAATTGAGGAATAATATATGAAAAAAAGATTAGTATCTATCGCAGTCATATTTTTTATGATCAGCGGAGTCTGCAATATAGATAAGGGATATGCGGCATCTGTAGGTGTTAGCGTATCAGGAGCTTCGTGCCAAGTAGGCCAGAATGTAAATGTAACCATAGCATATTCAGGAGGGTATCCGGCTCTTGCCAAGTTCAGCCTTAGCTATGATACGAGCAAGCTGGAGTTGGTGAGTTCGGGTGGCTTGTATGCTAACGGCAATGCATATCTAATGGAATCAAATAATGCGGGAGCTGCATCCATATCGGCGACTTTTACATTTAGAGCAAAAGCCGCAGGAGATGCATATGTTTCTGTATCTACGATAGAGGGTGTTACTTGGAATGATGAAATGTTCGGAGGTAGCGCATCGGCTACTGTGAAAATTTCCTCTGCATCATCCGGAGGCGGCTCGTCTTCGACTTCAGGAGGATCCTCTTCGACTTCGGGAGGCTCATCCAGCAGCAATAAAAAACCTTCCTCAAACACCAATGGGCGAGGCGACTTTACAGATACATCTTTAGGAACGCCTGATGACCCGCAGAGCGAAGAGGAAGCAGTTGATCCTTCGGAAAAACCTGACCAGATACAAATTACAATAGGAGACAAGACATATATAATAGTAGAAGACCTGTCAGAGAAGAAAATGCCTGAGGGCTTTACAGCAGCTGATTCCAAATACGGCGAATATGAATGGAAGATTCAAGTAGCCAAGAGTGATGAGAGTAAATATACCCTTATACTCTTAAAGGACAGTGAGACAGACGAGGAAAGCTGGTTCTTTTACGATGAGGAGACAGGTCAGGTGACTTCCTCCACTTCTTTAGACGTCATGGGAACACTGGAATACGAGAGGCTGCTTTTAGAAAGTGAAGAACAGGCAGATGATAACGTAAACACATATTTGATCGTCCTGTCATGCATATTGGGTGCAGCAGTCATAGGTCTGGGAGGATATCTGATATATACAAAGAGGGGAAAGCTGAAAAGACACGATGACGATTGGGAATAAGCTGAAAAATCATAACTAAGCCGACTGGTGGCTATGATTATCCCTTAAGATACGAATATAAAATGCACCGTTATCTATAAGACGGTGCATTTTTAAGTACGGGTCATATTATCTATCAAACAGTTGTTTTCTACACTCCATAAAATCCCGTCAGAACCAATGCGCATACAGGAATACTGGCCACGGATATCAAAGTAGTAAGAGCTATACTCTCTGCCGCAAGCAGAGAGTTTTTGTTTTCCATCACCGCCAGAGCGGAGACTACCACGGCAGTAGGAAAGGAAGCTGCAAAAATGGTGGTGACTTTGACATCGTCTGAAATCGGTAACCAGTTTACTGTTAGGAACAGCAGGAGGGGCAGTGTGAACATCTTTAACGCGCTGACTATGACAAGATGTTTGTTCTTTATTATCCTGCCTATATTGCTTTCACCAAGCTGCATGCCGACTACCAGCATCGAAAGCGGCACGGTAACGTCTCCTATCAATGTGACGCTGTCGAAGAGCATCGACGGCAGATGAAGCCCGGCAAACAGCATGACTATGCTGACGATAGATATAATTGTAGACGGATTGCAGAACGTCTTGAAAAGCCTTTTAAGGTCAAACTTTCCGCTGCCTGCGTTCAGGTTAAAGACGAAGGGACCCGCCGAGTACATGTAAAGAGTGAGGCAGATATTTTGAAGTATCATCAGGTAGAGAATATCGCCTCCGAATATAGCGTTGGTGATCGGAAAGCCCATGAAACCGCTGTTTACAGTGGAGAAGGCCATCACATAGACGCCCAGGTCCTCGGCAGGCTTGACGCGGATTATTTTTTTACATAAAAAATAACCTGCAATGAAAGTGACGGAGAAAAAGAGCACGCCGCAGGCCAAAACCTCCGCAGTAGATCTCGCGGTGTCTGAATTGAATTCCTTTGACGTTACAGAAGAGAGTATCATACACGGAGTAGTTATCATCAGCAGCAGATCTACAAAAAATTTAGTAGCTCCGCTGGGTATGATCTTGGCCCTGTTCACGGCAAATCCCGCCGCCATTATTAAAAAGATAGATGTGATCTTCGAAAGTATTATAATCATGAAATCATTATAGCACCGGCGGTGGAAATTGTCATTAAGAATTCGTTATGAATTTTGACTTCGGGTGGACAAATAAATTAAACACTTCCCCTTGACAACAGCGGCATTTCGTATATAATTAGTTTGCATGGGAGTTTAGTATTCCTAAACTTTGAGTTTATTATAACGAAACGGGCCGAGCCTCAGAAGGCAAAGAGAAACTATTATACGAATAAAATAAGCGCTTTATCCGCTTGATGGCCCGATGATAAAACAGATAAAATGAAAAAAGGAAGAGAAGATGGACATAGGAGTCAAGATCAGAGAACTCAGAATACTCAACGGACTTACTCAGGAGGAGCTGGCGGACAGGAGCGAACTTTCCAAAGGGTTCATATCTCAGCTGGAAAACGATCTCACGTCGCCGTCTATCTCCACACTGGAGGATATACTCCAATGCCTGGGAGTTACTATAAATGAATTCTTTACTCAAGAAGATGCGCCTGCGCAGGTGGTCTTCGGAGAAGAGGACTACTTTGAAAAGATAGACGAAGAACTGGGAAACAAGACTGAATGGATCATTCCCAATGCTCAGAAGAATATGATGGAACCCATAAGGATGACCCTTGAAGCAGGCGGCAGCACTTATCCGGACAATCCTCACGAAGGTGAAGAATTGGGGTATGTGCTTCGAGGAGAGATAACCATAATCATAGGAAAAGAGAAACATCGGGCAAAGGCCGGAGAGGCCTTCTATTATACTCCCGATAAGAAGCATTATATAACATCAAAGAAAGGAGCAGAGATTCTGTGGGTCAGCGCCCCGCCGAGTTTCTAAAATATAGATGGCACTTATAGAACTGATAGATATTTCAAAATCCTTCGACAAAGAGCTGGTACTGGACGAGTTCGATCTTAGCATAAAAGAAAACGAATTTATAACGCTTCTGGGGCCGTCGGGATGCGGAAAGACTACTACGCTGAGAATTTTAGGAGGATTTGAAACTCCTGATACGGGAAAAGTCATGTTTAAGGGCGAAGATATAACGAGCTTGGCTCCCAATAAACGTCACATAAACACTGTGTTTCAGAAATATGCCCTCTTTCCCAACATGAATATCGCCGAGAATATAGCTTTCGGCCTCAAGATCAGCGGCAAGAGCAAAGACTACATAAAAGATAAGGTGGAGTACGCTCTCAAACTGGTGAACTTGAGCGGATACGAAAAGAGAAAGGTAGATTCCCTCTCGGGCGGACAACAGCAGCGTATCGCTATCGCAAGAGCTATAGTAAACGAACCGAAGGTGCTGCTGCTTGACGAGCCTTTAGGGGCCCTCGATCTCAAACTGAGACAGGAGATGCAGTACGAACTCATAAGACTGAAAAACGAGCTGGGGATAACTTTCCTCTATGTAACTCACGACCAGGAGGAGGCCCTCACTATGTCAGACAAGGTGGTGGTCATGAACCGGGGATATATTCAGCAGATGGGAACTCCGGAGGAAATATACAACGAGCCGGAGAATGCTTTTGTTGCGGACTTTATAGGCGACAGCAACATAGTAGACGGAACCATGCTCGAGGACAGAGTGGTCAGAATCTGCGGAAAGATATTTCCATGTATAGACGAGGGCTTTGGAAAAAACAGGCCTGTAGATGTGGTGATTCGTCCGGAAGATATAATCATAGGAAACCCCGGAAGCGGTATCATGGACGGCGTGGTGACTTCCAACGTGTTTATCGGAGTCCATTATGAGATGTGTATTGAAGCAGGCGGATTTGAATGGCTGGCTCAAAACACTGTCAGCTATCCTGTAGGCAGCCGCGTCTCTATAGATGTGATACCGGAGAACATTCAGATAATGAATAAACCTCAGTCTGAAGATGAGGAGGCGCTGGCTCTGGATGAATAAAAGAATTTTCAGCGGTCCGTTTCTCGTATTCATGTTATGTGGCACTATTATACCCCTTGGGGTCATAGCTTTTTACGGCATGACTGACAGAAGCGGAAACTTTACATTAGACAACATAACGGCTATAGCCACCGGCGAACATTGGCAGGCCCTCATGCTTGCTCTGGGCCTGGCCCTGATAAGTACTATAATATGCCTTGTAATAGCTTTCCCGCTGGGGCTCATATTAAAAGACAGCAGGCTGGGCAAGAAAGGCTTCATGGTGTTCATTTTCATCTTGCCTATGTGGATGAATTTCCTGCTCAGGACTATGGCGTGGCAGGTACTCCTTGAAAGAAACGGAATCATCAATCAGGTTCTGGGATTTTTCGGCATACCTGCGCTGAATATCATAAATACCCCTGCGGCAGTAGTCTTAGGAATGGTTTACGATTACCTGCCTTTCATGGTATTGCCTATTTACAATGCGCTTATAAAGATAGATAAGAATATCATCGAGGCGGCCTATGACCTTGGCGCAAGCCACGCTCAGGTGCTGGCTAAGGTCATAGTACCTCTCAGTGTTCCGGGGATAGTCAGCGGAGTGACTATGGTATTCGTCCCTTCTCTGACTACATTTGCAGTTTCTAATATGCTGGGAGGAGGAAAGGTAAATCTGATCGGTAACATCATAGAGCAGGAGTTTACCGCCAGTTCCAACTGGAACCTTGGAGCGGGACTTTCCCTCGTGATGATGATATTCATAGTCATAAGCATGGCGTTCATAGAGAAATTTGACAGAAACGGGGAGGGCAGCGTCATATGAAAAAAGCTTTAAAAGGCCTTTATCTAACTCTCATAGTACTGTTTCTGTACTTGCCTATAGGCACTCTCATGGTATTATCCTTTAACAGCGGCAAGACCATGAACGCTTGGACCGGCTTCTCGCTGGACTGGTACGAGGAGATGTTTCAGAGCCAGCAGATAATGGAAGCCCTCAAGAATACGCTTACCATAGCGTTCTGGGCTGCGACCATAGCTACAGTGATAGGTGTGGCGGCCTGTATAGGGCTTAATTCTATGAGGGAAAAGAGCAGGTCGCTTCTGATGGGACTCAACAATATACCTCTTTTAAATGCAGATATAGTGACGGGAATCTCCCTGATGCTGTCGTTTCTCCTGTTCGGTATTTCGCTGAACTACGGAACGGTACTGTTTGCGCATATAACCTTTTGCATACCGTATGTAATACTGTCGGTCATGCCCAAATTCAGACAGCTGCAGAACCACACCTACGAGGCAGCTTTGGATTTGGGAGCATCTCCCGTTTATGCGTTTTTCAAAGTGGTGCTGCCTGACATAATGCCGGGCATAATATCGGGATTTTTACTTTCCTTTACCATGTCGGTAGACGATTTCGTGATAACTCATTTCACCAGAGGAGTAGGAATAAATACCTTGTCTACTTTGATATACAGCCAGGTGAAAGTAGGTATCAGACCTACTCTGTACGCTCTTTCTACAGTTATCTTCGTGACGGTGCTGATCATACTTATCGTTGTGAACATAATAAGCAATAAAAAGGAGGAAAAGAGAATATGAAGAGATTTGCGGCAGTAATACTTACGGTGGTGATGATGACGACTTTAGTCGTCGGCTGCGGAAGCAAAGATGCAGAAAGTGAAAAAGGTACTCTGAATGTCTACTGCTTCGGAGATTATTTCGATCCGGAATTGGAGGAGAGATTCGAAGAGGCCACGGGCTATGATGTGGTGGTAGACCTCTTTGACACCAACGAAGAAATGTATCCGGTGATCAAGAATAATACAGCCGATTACGACGTGATCTGCGCGTCCGACTATATGATAGAGAAACTCCTTGGCGAAGATCTTCTGGCAGAGATAAATTATGATAATGTTCCCAATGCAGAGAATATAGCGGACAATATCAAACCTTTCATGGAAGGCTTCGATCCGGGAATGAAACATTCGCTGCCTCATACGTGGGGAACTTACGGCATTATGTATAATAAGACCATGGTGGATGAGGAAATAGATTCGTGGGATGTCCTGTGGGATAAAAAATATGATGACGAGATCGTCATGCCAAACTCCATGAGGGAAGGTTTCATGCTGGCCGCCAAGAAACTGGGATATTCCATAAACACTACCGATGAGAGCCAGATCGAGGCTATGACCGACGCTCTCATAGAGCAGAAGCCGCTGGCTTACAGCTTTGACAACGACAGAGCCAGAGAGATAATGATAGGGGATTCGGCGGCTATGGCCGTCATAACTTCCGGTGAAGTTCTCTATTCTAAAGAATACAATGAAAACCTCGAATTCGTTGTTCCAAAGGAAGGCACCGAAGTCTGGACCGACTGCTGGGCTATCCCTTCTACAGCTAAAAATAAGGAAGCAGCCGAAGCGTGGATGAATTTTATGCTGGACGGAGAAATAGCCGAAATAAACTTTGAATATCTGACTTATGCCATTCCAAATGTAAAGATAGCAGATCTCACGGACGACCCTGTCCTCAATCCTTCAGAGGAAATACTGGAAAGATGTGAGACTCTTAAAAATCTGGGCAGCGATGTGGACGACATGTATAGTTCTTATTGGAAAACGTATAAAGCGGCGTGATAATTCTTACGATTTTATTAAGAAACCGCTAATATTGCTATATGGATTGCGCTGGATACCGAAAATATGTTAAAATTGCAAGGTGTGGCTTACCACACCTTGTTTTAATTTTGTGAGGAAATGTATATGAGAAATAAAAAAAGAGATAAGTTTGGCGACAGACGAGACGGAGTATGGATCAAAGAAACGGACCCGATGCATGCATTTGTTCCTTACTTATATCCCAACAGAGCAGATAATGAGGCTTTCATAAGCGAGAGAATAGACCTGGAGGAGATCAATCGTTACATAGAGGAAAAAAACAGCGCCGGCCTGCAAGATCCGTATAAATTGTTTCATGTCCTGCTTGCCGCTATAGTAAAAACTCTGACTCTGAGACCTAAGATGAATAGATTTATCAAGGGGTACAGAATCTATCAGAGAAAGACTCTTACGCTGGCCTTCGTGGTGAAAAAGAAATTTGCCGACGAAGGAAAGGAAGCTCTGGCCTTTGTGGAATTTGATGAAAACGACACTATCGAAACTATAAGGGGAAAGCTTTACTCAGAGATCAACCAGTGCAGGGGAGAAAAGATGGACAACTCCACCGCCGGCATGGATCTTCTGACTAAGATGCCCAGATTTCTGCTGCGCTTTGTAGTATGGATGCTGCATAAGCTGGACTTTTACGGCAGGGTGCCCGAAGCTCTGATCAAGACTGATCCCAATCACGCTACATGTTTTATAACCAACCTGGGATCCATAGGCTTAAGATCGGGCTATCATCATCTTTCAAACTGGGGGACAAATTCTATCTTCGTAGTTATCGGAGAAAAGAAGCTGAGGCCTGTCTATGACGATGAGGGCAACATGAGAATGAAGGAGACCATGGATCTTGGCCTTACATTGGATGAAAGAATCGCCGACGGGTATTATTATTCCAAGACAGTAAAATTGCTGAAATATTTATTGAACAATCCGGAGCTCCTTGAGCGTCCGGCAGGGGAGGAAGTAGATTATGACAAACGATAACAACATGAATGTAAAAGCGCCGTGGATCAAAAGTTTAGGAGGGATACCGGCGCATCTGGACTACTACAAAGGATCTATGTACGACAGAGTGGCAGAAGTTTCTGAGAATTTTCCCGATCATATCGCCTACGACTTCATGGGCGGAAAAGTGAAGTACAAGGACTTTATATCCAAGGTGGACAAGTGCGCCAGAGCCTTGGCGGCCATAGGCGTTAAGCCGGGCGAAAGCGTCACCATCTGCATGCCCAACGCGCCTCAGTCGGTCATAATGTTCTATGCGATAAACAAGATAGGCGCCATAGCCAACATGATACATCCGCTTTCCAGCGAAAAGGAAATCGAGTTTTGCCTTAAAGAGTCTGCCAGCGTAGTATGTCTGACTTTAGATCAGTTCTACGGAAAATTCGAGAACATCAGAAAGAATGTGCAGCTGAGAAATCTCATACTCACCAGTGTTAAAGACGTTCTCAGCCCTATAAAGAGAAAGGGCTATTACCTGGTAGAGGGTAGAAAGATCAAAAAGGTGCCTGCCAATGCCGAAATAATATGGTGGGAGAAATTCCTTCTGGACGGAAGAAAATATCACGGGCCGTTTCATACGGTGTGTAAGGCGGAGGATCCTGCGGTGATCCTTTACAGCGGAGGAACTACGGGAACCATGAAGGGAATTCTCCTTTCCAATCTGAATTTCAACGCTTTGTCTCAGCAGATAGTGGCCACAAATCCTATGTTCAGACCGGGAGACAAGATGCTGGCAGTCATGCCTATCTTCCACGGCTTCGGACTGGGAGTATGCATACATTCCATGCTGGCAAACGGCGGAAGATGCCTGCTGATACCTAGATTCAACCCGGAAAGCTACGCTAAGCTGCTTAAGAAACATAAACCTAATTTTATCGCAGGAGTACCTACTCTCTACGAGGCTCTTCTCAGAATAAAGAGCCTGGACAGAGTAGATCTGTCGTGTCTGAAAGGCGTTTTCAGCGGCGGCGACTCGCTGTCCATAGAGCTGAAGAAAAGATTTGACGCTTTCCTTAAAGAACACAATGCCAGCATCCCGGTGCGCGAGGGCTATGGCACTACAGAGTGCGTCACCGCCAGCTGCCTTACTCCTATAAACAGAGAAAAAGAGGGAAGCATAGGACTTCCGTTCCCTGATACTTTCTATAAGATAGTCAGACCGGGAACAGAGGAAGAAGTTCCTTACGGAGAAGAAGGCGAAATCTGTCTGGCGGGACCTACCGTGATGATAGAATATATAAACAACCCGGAAGAGACGGCCAACACTCTCAGACGTCATAAAGACGGTATGACCTGGGTACACACCGGAGATCTTGGTATGATGGACGAAGAAGGGTTCGTATATTTCCGCCAGAGGATCAAGAGGATGATAATAACCAGCGGATATAATGTGTATCCGTCCAGGATAGAGAATGTACTGGACGCTCATGAGCTGGTACACATGAGCTGCGTCATAGGAGTGCCTGATCCGTATAAGATGCAGAAAGTGGTGGCCTTTGTGATGCTTAAACCTGACGTTAAGATTTCTCACGATGAAGCCGAAAAGATTCTTATGGAATATTGCAGCAAGCACATCGCAAAATATGCTATGCCTGCGTATATAGAGTTCAGAGATAATCTGCCTAAGACTCTCGTAGGAAAAGTAGCCTACAGGATCCTTGAAGAAGAAGAGCTGAAAAAGTACGCATAGGCGACATTTAAATCTCAGCAGAACTCATCGGCTGATGACCATCAGGCCATCGGCATGATAAAGCCCCCGATCATTCGGGGGCTTTGAGGTTTTTGAAACGTATTCTGCAAGTATGGTGATTACAACGTATGTATGTACTTTTCCCGCTCTTTTTCGATTTCTACCCTGTGATGAGGCGTATTTATGCCGGGAGCTCCGCCGGTATGAAGAAAGACGACTTTCTCTCCTTGTTTTATCCGGCCCTCTCTTACCATTTCAAGAAGACCTGCGAAAGCTTTTCCCGTATAGCATGGATCGAGGATGACAGCTTCCTTTTCGGCCATATAGTACATGGCGTCTCGGACTTCTTTGCATGGATTGTTGTAAGCTCCCCGGTCGTAATCTGTGATGAGGCCGAAGCTTTCTTGAGAAGGAGCAAAATTCGACAAGCTCGCTTCATATTTCAGACCGAAGAGACCGGACATTCTGTTGTAGTAGTCCAGGGCCATGCCCGGCGCGTCTTGCTTTGGAGATATACATATGCCGGTCAGGTTCATCGGCAGATCTTCATTGACTATTGCGGAGAAGAGACCCATGTAAGTTCCCATGCTTCCTACGGCCGTGACCATGCGGCAGTCAGAAATACCGGCTTCCCTGATTTGATCTGCTGTTTCCACGGCACATTCATAATATCCCAGAGCGCCGATTTCGTTGGAACCGCCCAGAGGAATGAAATAGACCTTTTCACCTTGAGATTCGTAGTGGGCGGTCACTTCTTCTACGGCTATGTCATATAATTCATCTTCGCTCTTTCCCTCTTCCTGCGGCTTTATCCATACGTCCGAGCCCATGATACCGTCCAGGAGAAGGTTTGCCGACAATTCGCCGGGATATTCTCCTACGCAGATGATAGCTCCCGAGAGCCCGTATTTGGCGGCTACGGCGCATGTAAGGCGGCCGTGATTAGTCTGGACTCCTCCTATAGTCAGAAGCCGGTGGGCTCCCTTCATCAGCGCGTCTTTGAGAAGGTATTCAAGCTTACGCAGCTTATTTCCTCCCATAGCAAGGGGAGTAAGATCATCACGCTTTATATAGAGCTCTATACCCAGATCTTTTGAGATGCTCGGCAGGTATTCGACAGGCGTGGGAAGATGTAGAAAATTTTCCTTTTCGTAATTCAATAACATGACAAATCCTCCTTTTAATTTGTTTTCATTTTACCACAACCGTGCTATAATGGAAAAGTATTTTATCACTGTAGAAAGTATGCCGATAAAATCTCATCGGACTTTCTGTTTTTGAAAGGAGTGCAATCATCATGGCGTTTATGGATAAACTTGGACAGATGGCCAATAAAGTGGGCGAAGTAGCGGGGGATACTTTCGATTACGGAAAAGCCAAAGGCAAGGTAGTTCTTGAAAAAGGAAAGATAAAGGACGTTAAGGAGGCCATGGGCGATTATGTATATGACGCCGTCAGCTCTTCCGGAGAAATAGATATGGACAGAATAAAAGCCTTTTGCGCCGAGATAGACCAGCACGTTGCCAACATTGAAGATCTGCAGGCGGAAGCAAGACAAAGCGGAGATAACTTGTCCGAGACTTTCGGCGGCAGGGAAGAAGAATAATGCTGGGAGTCATAGTAAATACCCTTACTGTATTGGTTGGCAGCAGTATCGGCCTCTTAGCAAAAAAAATCATTCCCAAGGACTGGTCAAGTTTTATAATATGCGGTATGGGTCTTTGCACCATGTACATAGGAATAAGCGGATCCTTCGAGGGACAAAACACTCTGGTAGCGGTGGTATCTATGGCCGTAGGGGCGGTTATCGGTCTTTCCATAGGCATAGATAAACGTGTCAACAGCGGCGTTTCAAAGCTGGAAAAACGTTTTATAAAGAAACCGTCTCAAGAAGGCGGAGCGTCTTTTACGGAGGGTTTTGTAACGGCCAGCATGATATTCTGCGTTGGAGCTATGACCATATTGGGCTCGCTTCAGGCGGGCCTTACGGGAGACAACACCATGCTCTTCACGAAAGCGACGATGGATGGAATAGGGGCGGTTTTCTTTGCGGCGTCTTTAGGCTTCGGCGTTCTGGCAGCCAGCTTTTTCGTACTGATATTTCAGGGTGCAATAGTGTTGCTGGCTCAGTTTGTCGAACCGTTCTTGAGCGACGCAGTCATAGCCGAGATGACTTGCGTAGGGTCGCTGATTCTCATAGGACTGGCGCTGAATCTGATAGGCGTGGCTAAGATAAAGGTGATGGATTTCACCCCTGCCATATTTATGCCTATCGCTGTGGTACCGATGTTCGACTGGATCGGAGGGCTGTTTTAAGATCAGGAGATCTTTTGAAGGGGAAGAAAGGATTTTTAATACGGGGAAAATAATTGTCTGATGGAGGATATATGGAGAGAGAATCATTCAAATCCCGGATGGGATTCATTCTTGTGTCGGCGGGATGCGCCATAGGGCTTGGAAACGTATGGAAATTCCCGTATATATGCGGTCAATACGGAGGCGCCGCATTTATTCTTATTTATTTGATATTTCTTGTGATATTGGGTATCCCGGTACTGACCTGCGAGTTTGCAGTAGGACGGGCAAGCCGTAGAAGCGTAGCCGGAGCTTTTGAAAAACTTGAGCCCAGAAAGACCAGGTGGCATGGCCTCAAGGCCATAGGCATCATAGGATGTTATATGCTCATGATGTTTTATACCATGGTAGGCGGATGGATGCTTTATTACTGCCTGCGCAGCGTAAGGGGAGATTTTGACGGAGCAGATCCCCAGATGATCTCAGACGCTTTTTCCGGTATGCTGGCAGACGCGCCTACGATGATTCTCTGGACTGTCATAATATGCGTCATCGGATTTGCCGTCTGCTTTTTCGGATTAAAAAGCGGCATAGAGAGAATCAGCAAGCTGATGATGATAGCTCTGCTTGTCATAATGGTAGTTCTGGCCATAAATTCTATCACCATGCCAGGATCGGGAGAAGGCATAAAGTTTTATCTCGTACCTGATATAGATAAAATCATAGAAAACGGCATAGGAAACGTGGTGTTTGCAGCCTTAAGCCAGGCGTTCTTCACTCTGTCGCTGGGAGTGGGAGCCATGCTGATATTCGGCAGTTACCTGGATAAAGACCAAAAACTGATCGGAGAAGCAGTCAGCGTAACTTCGCTTGATACATTTGTGGCTCTGACGGCAGGTCTTATAGTGATACCTGCATGCTTTTCCTTCGGTATACAGCCGGATTCGGGACCGAATCTGATATTTGTGACGCTGCCTAACATATTTGCCGGTATCGCCGGAGGCAGAATCTGGGGAGGCCTGTTCTTCCTGTTCATGTCCTTTGCAGCGCTGACTACTATAATAGCCGTATTTGAGAACCTGTTAGCCTTCAACAAAGACTTGTTCGGTTGGAGCAGAGGAAAGAGCGTTGCCATAGTAGCGCCCCTCATGGTTATTCTGAGTATGCCGTGCGTCCTTGGATTCAATCTGCTTTCAGACATTCAGCCTCTGGGGCAGGGAAGTACGATAATGGATCTGGAGGACTTCATCGTGTCTAACAACCTGCTGCCGCTGGGAAGCCTGGGATATATACTCTTCTGTACCCGCAGCAACGGATGGGGCTGGGATAATTTTACCGATGAGGCAAATACCGGCAGAGGACTTGGAATCAGCAGGAGCCTCAAGGGATACGTCTCTTACGGTATACCTGCCATAATAATGGTCATATATCTGAAGGGATATTACGACAAGTTTGCGCCTATGGGCAATGTAACTCTGATTTGCTGGATGATAGTGGCGATCTTGCTCCTGACTTACGTTCTGTACTGTTCGGGAATAATAGGAAAAAGAAATAATTAGAAATCTGAAAAGGATGCGCCGCTGAGGCGCATCCTTTTCTTTCTATTCACAATTGTAACTTAAAAAGATGTGCCGTAAGGCACATCTTTTTTATACTTTTCTTTCAAACACGTCGTGACATCTGCTGCAAGTGACTCTTATGCGTCCTCTTCCCTTAGGAGCCCGGAGCACCTGTCCGCAGGAGGGACATTTAAAATACTTATAATTCTTGCGGTCCCGGCGCATATAAGATTGAAGCGGAAGTTCCACGCAGGAAACATACCAGGAGTTTTCTGCGCTTCGTCTTACGATATTCCTGGAAAAAGCTCTGAAATATGAATAGAACATGATAGCAAGGCCGATATATCTGACTATTCTGCCGGGAATAAATATATCTGCTATGATCAGAATCATCGCAAGAAAAAGAAGCCCTCTGCAAAAAGCGTCAAACCCATTTCTTCCTATCATGAACTGAAGCATCCTATATCTGAAATTACCCATTTTTCAAGCCTCCATTAAGTCTATATATTAAATTTAATCTTCCCGAAAGGCATTGTCAATGGGGTTTGAAAATAAACCATGAAAACTTCACAGTTTGATCTACTAATTCTTCAAACTCTGCATAGGAGCGGGGATCCTTCCGCCTCTTGCTATCATCTTGGCGGAAGATTCAGGACGAAGTTTCATCACCGGACCTTGTCCCAAAAGACCTCCGAAGTCCAGTTCCTCTCCTTCTGAAAGGCCTATGGCAGGAATGACTCTGACGGCAGTTGTCTTTGAATTAACCATGCCTATAGCAGCTTCGTCGGCGATTATCGCGGATATAGTAGAACTCTGAGTCTCACCGGGAACTATTATCATATCCAGACCTACAGAACATACTGCGGTCATGGCTTCCAGTTTCTCGATAGAGAGAACTCCTTTTCTGGCGGCGTCGATCATACCTGCGTCTTCTGTAACCGGTATAAAAGCGCCTGACAGGCCGCCTACGCTGGATGAGGCCATCACGCCGCCTTTTTTTACGGCGTCATTGAGCATGGCCAGAGCCGCAGTGGTTCCATGGGTACCGCACTGCTGGAGGCCGATTTCTTCCAATATATATGCTACAGAATCTCCTACCGCTGGAGTAGGGGCGAGAGAGAGATCTATTATTCCAAAAGGAACGTCGAGCATTCTGGAGGCTTCGGTGCCTACCAGCTGTCCCATTCTGGTAATCTTAAAGGCAGTTTTTTTGATGAGCTCGGCAACTTCGTTTAGAGGAGCGTCCTCTGGCAGCTTTGTCAGGGCTGAGCGCACTACGCCCGGCCCGGAGACTCCAACGTTGAGAACCACGTCCGGCTCTCCCGGTCCATGGAAAGCGCCGGCCATAAAAGGATTATCTTCCGGAGCATTGCAGAATACCACCAGTTTAGCGGCGCCTATACACTGATTGTCTTTTGTCAGTTCAGCCGTTTTCTTGACGGCTTCCCCCATAAGTTTTACGGCGTCCATGTTTATACCGGCTTTAGTTGAACCGATATTCACTGAGGAGCAGACGAACTCCGTTTCGGCCAGCGCCCGAGGTATGGCCTCTATGAGCTCTCTGTCTCCTGCGCTGAACCCTTTTTGAACTAAGGCGCTGAATCCTCCGATGAAGTTTACACCGACTTTTTTCGCAGCCTTATCGAGGGTCTTAGCATATTTTACGGGATCGCCGCCGCTGGCAGCAACCAGCATGGCTATGGGAGTCACGCTGATGCGTTTATTGACGATGGGAATACCGTATTTTTTTTCTATGGATTCTCCAACCTCCACCAACCTGGCGGCCTTGGCCGTTATCTTATCGTATATCTTCTGGCAGGAGACGTCTATATCGCTGTCCGCGCAGTCTAAGAGAGATATTCCCATGGTTATGGTTCGAATATCGAGATTTTCTTCTTGGATCATGGTTATAGTTTCCATGATATCGTTAAAATTGACCATCATATTCTCCGTTCGTAATTTAAAATCGGAGCGCAAGCCGCCGGCAAATTCGCTTGTCATGGACGACGCGAAGGATTGCAATAAGCTCCGGAGGCTTCAGCTCATTCAAACCTTTGTTAAATCCTGTGCATAGAATTAAAGATATCCTCGTGCATCACATGTATGACCATATCAGGTACGGATTCTTTGAGAGCCGCCTCGAGATCGTAAAGCTGACAGGACATTTTACTTATATCTATGACCATCACCATGCAAAAATAACCTTCCAGAATAGACTGAGTGACTTCTAAAACATTGGTGTTTTTTTCTGCACAGGCAGTGGAAACTTTGGCCAGTATGCCTACCATGTCCTTGCCTATTACCGTTACAACTGCTTTCATTTTGAATCTCCTTTTAAAATTTTATTGAATAAGTGCCTTTCCTCATGTTTCCGTCGGCCTTGTAGCTTATACGAAGATCAGGGTAAGCACTGCTGAAATACTTCTTATTTACGGCTTTATGTCCTATCATGTTATTGAAGGAGTCAGGGTGCGAGACACAGCAAACAGAGGTATTCGGTTTGCATCCTCTGAGCTGAATGTCCAAATCCTCTTGCGCGATCTTTCCCTCAACCAGTTGACGGAAAGCGGGGTGAAAGGTACCTGCCTGCATATTTTTCCCATTTATGATATCGCTGGACTTTAAACCTACTCGTATGATGTTTATTCCTGCAGAGTCGAGGATTCTGTACATAGCCGCAGTACGTATTATAGCATCTTCTTGCTGCATAGGGCAATACCGGCCCTGTAAAAACATTTTGTGAAGTTCAGTATCCGGTATCACAACAGTAGGATATAGTCTGGCGATAGAAGGGGAGATGGCCACAGTTTCCCTCGCCGAATATAGGTCCAACTCGCAGGTATCCCCCGGCAGCCCGATCATAAGCTGTATCCCGAGGATAAAACCGTACTCTTTTATGAGACGGCTGCTGCTGTAGACACATTCAGCGCTGTGACCTCTCTTTGAAGCCGTAAGAACAGACTCGGCAAACGATTGTACGCCCAGTTCTATGGTATCGACTCCAAATGCTTTCAAATTGTCTAAGATCTCACAGTCAATATAGTCGGGCCTGGTTGAAAGGTGGATTTTTTGTATAACTCCTTCATCTTTATACCTCTTCGCCACCGATAAGAAGGCCTTCTGTTCATCCATAGGGATCCCGGTAAAGGAACCGCCGAAAAACGATAGCTCTATCTCTTCGATATCCATCTTCGACAGTGTAGACATATATTTTGACACAGTCTTGTGAACATCTGCCGGAGTCAGAGGCGCTATATGCGCCGTTATTTTCCGCTGATTGCAGAAAACGCAGTCGTTGTTGCAGCCCTTATGGGGTATGAATATGGGAATTATAGCGTGTTTCTTCACGTTACTTTTCCTCTATGATCGAACCGATGTCAGTCAGGCGATAATCTTTAAAGTATACTATATCGAGACCTCTGCTCTCGATAAATTCACGTATAGCCTCATAATCGCTGTGGCGAGTTATATCCCCGTTGAATATTATGGTATTTCCGACTTTACCCGAGGCTCCTCCTAAGAACCCGTAAGGCTGCCCCTCGAGGATAACCTGGCTCCTCTCTATGAGAAGTACGTTCATCCCTGCGTTGGCGGCGACTTTCCATATGCCTCTGTCGGCAGTTATTATGGAGTCTTCGTCAACTACTACGCAGCTGCATTTTGCGTAACCCTGCTTTACATTGAGCTCGATTTGTCCTTCTTTGCGTACTGCTTTGAGCAATTCGGGAGCGGTATACTTCAGATTGTGGATGAAGTATTTACCGGTGGAGCATCCGTTGAAAATGGCGTGGGCGGGATAATGCGGATTGAGAATAAATAATTCGCCGTGATAGACCGAATCTCTGAGCGCACACATGTATATATCCGGATGTGTGGCTATGGTAGGATCCATTTTGACCGTTTCTTTGACTTCTTTCACCTTATGACCTGCGTCGTGCAGGTATTTTTTAAGTATAGTGTTAGCTTTTGAGCTGATATAGACCAAACTCATGACTATATTATACACTAAAAGTTACAAAAGTTATAGTGATTTTATTCTATAAAGCAACAAATTTCATCTTATTGTGATATAATGAACCCACCGATTACTATAATTGAGGCGGCGTTGCCGAGAGGAAGGGTTCATTGAATCGCTGTGACTAAGCCGGTTTGCGATATAATGAACCCACCGATCACTATAATTGAGGCGACGTTGCCGCACCCGCTACCGCGCTTGTTGCGGCGAAAAACGGCGCATGCTGTATTCTACAGAGAAAAGCGTAAATTCTACAACAGAATTTGTTAAAATGGTTGTAGAATCGTAATAATAAATCAGAATTTACAGCATACCCGCCTTTGCAGCGTCATTCAGGCTGTTTTTTTTCCTAAAATGCTGTAGAATCAGTATAAAGGGCTAAGAAAATACAGCATGCGGTCGGCCGCTGCGGCGTTTGTTGCAGCGAAAAACAGCGAATGCTGTGTTCTACAGAGAAAAGCACAAATTTTACAACAGAATTTGTTAAAATGGTTGTAGAATCGCAATAATAAATCGGAATTTACAGCATACCCGCTTTTGCACCGTCATTCAGGCTGTTTTTTTCCCTAAAATGCTGTAGAATCAGTATAAAGGGCTAAGAAAATACAGCATGCGGCTCTGAGACAGCAGAACCAGCAATCTGAGACAGCAGAACCAGCAATTTGAGACAGCAGAACCAGCAATTTGCAGCGATCACCGAGGGCTAACGCCGAGAGGAAGGGTTCATTGAATCGCTGTGATTAAGCCGGTTTGCGATATAATGAACCCACCGATTACTATAATTGAGGGGCGCTGCCGGCATTTCATTATGCCCGCTGGCCAAATGAAATTTGCGGGATCTGGGATAAAATAATTTTATTGATAAAAAAAGGAGATATTTATGGTTAAGATTGGTAACGACTGGGACGAAATGATACAAGAAGAATTCCAGAAAGAGTATTATATAAAACTGAGAGAGTTTCTGTCTAAGGAATATCAGGAGAATACCATATATCCGCCGGCAGAAGATCTGTTCAATGCGCTCAGATACTCATCTTACAGCGATACTAAGGTGGTAATACTGGGACAGGATCCTTATCACGAGCCGGGACAAGCTCACGGCCTTTCCTTTTCAGTAAATAAAGGAATCACGATTCCGCCGTCTCTGGTAAATATATATAAAGAAATAGAATCTGACCTAGGAATAACTCCGCCGGGACATGGGTACCTGGCAGACTGGGCAAAACAGGGAGTGCTACTTTTGAATACTGTGCTTACAGTGAGAAAAGGTCAGGCCAATTCTCATAGAGGCAGGGGATGGGAGATATTCACCGACAGGATAGTAGAACTTTTAAATGAAAGAGAAAAGCCTATAGTGTTCATATTGTGGGGAGCCAATGCCAAGTCTAAGCAGGAGATCATCACAAATAAGGAGCATATGATAATAACCGGAGCCCATCCGAGTCCGCTTTCTGCATGGAAAGGTTTTTTTGGGGGAGGATATTTCAGTAAGGCTAACAGATTTTTAGAACTGACGGGACAAAAACCTATTCAGTGGAGGTTGGAGTGAGTCGATTTCGAGTCGAAAATGTCGAATATTACTCAAAAATGAATCAAACTGTTTAATGTAGTCCTCCTAAAATGAAGTGGTTTTTAAAGTTTTACAGCTTCGTCAAATCTGGCATAATAATTGCTTTAAATAATATGCGAAGTCTTAACACCAATATATTAGGAGGACATAATGAATTTTTTAAAAGGACTTTTAAAGTTTTCGCCTGTATTTCTGCTGGCAGGCCTCATGATCGCCCAATATGACGCGCTCATCGCAGCGCCTATCGCGGCGATCTATGCTTTCATAGTAGCGGGAATCACTGAAAAGATAAAATTTCAGGACTCTCTTAACGCCGCAATGAAAAGCGTAAACAATATCCTCATAGCACTTTTCATTCTCATGTTCGCATATGCCATGGCAAGCATGTTCATGAGTTCAGGCGTGGGAGCTTCTGTAGTAAATATTGCCCTTTCCTTGGGTGTGACAGGCAAATCTGTCGCTGTAGTGGGCATCCTGTGTACGGGAATTCTCTCCGTAGCTACGGGAACCTCGTGGGGGACGTTTGCCGCATGCGCTCCGATATTCATGTGGCTCAGTCATATCGTAGACGGAAATCCGTATCTCACGGTATGCGCCATAGCAGGAGGCGCATGCTTTGGAGATAATATCGGATTGATTTCCGATACTACCATAGTTTCCTCCGGAATTCAGGGGGTGCAGGTAGTAGACAGAATAAGACATCAGGGAGTCTGGTCCGTGGGATGCCTCATTCTGGCAGCAGCGGCTTTCTACATCGCCGGTATCACTATGGGTCTTCCTACAGAATCTGTAGACGGAGCGGCAGTGGTGTCTCAGATACCGGACAACGTCTGGGACGTACTGGCGCAGGAGAGACCTGCGGCTATTCCTCTACTGGAACAGATAGCCGGCGGCGTGCCTATCTACATGGTGATTCCTCTCGTTCTCGTAATACTCCTGGCCATATTGGGTCTCAACACTTTTGTGTGTATAGGCGCAGGCCTCGTTTCGTCATATGTCTTAGGAATATTTGCCGGAACTACAGGAAGCATCAACGATTTCCTCAGCCAGTGCATGGACGGATTTGCTGAAGCGGGAAGCTGGGTAGTCGTAATGATGATGTGGGTAGCGGCTTTCGGAGGCGTTATGCAGGAGATGAACGCCTTTGAGCCTTTAGCTAAGTTCGTAGTAAAGTGTTCCAGAAAGGTGAGACATCTGATGACATGGAACGCACTACTTTCTTTGGTGGGAAATATGACGCTTGCCGACGAAATGGCTCAGATCGTCACCATGGGACCTGTCATCAAAGATATACTGGACGAGAATGTCGAGGGAAGCGAAGAGGATATGTACAAGCTGCATCTGAGAAACGCAACTTTCGGCGATGCCATGGGAGTGTTCGGCTCTCAGCTGATACCTTGGCACGTGTATCTTGCATACTATGTAGGAATCTCCGTAGGAGTATATCCTCTGGTAGAGCTGGTACCTCTGGATTTCCTGAGATATAACTTCATGGCATATATAGCGGTAATATCGCTGCTTGTCCTGACGTTTACAGGGCTGGACAGATTTATACCTATGTTTAAGCTGCCACAGGAACCTGCCGTACGGATCAAGAGAAAAAAGCCGGCCGAAGAGTAAATTGACCGAAATGAGATAGAACTCATGCTAAAACCCCCGTCCTCACAGGGCGGGGGTTTTGATATGCCGTCAAATTCTAAGAGCGATCTTTTCTATCTGAAAGAATATTCTATTATCTTATCGATCACATCTTTGTATTCCATGCCTATACCGGCCATCATCTTAGGAAAACGGCTGACCGAAGTGAATCCCGGTATGGTGTTGGCTTCGCTGAATACGATTTCTTTATCGGGAGTGAGGAACATGTCTATACGGGCAAACCCTTTGCATCCCAATGCTCTGAAAAGTTTTATTCCGGCTTGGTTTACTTTCTCCTCCGTTTCAGGGTCGAGTCTTCCCGGACTGTGTATCTTGGAGTCTACGCCTGTATATTTCATAGTGTAATCAAAGAAACATCCGTTGAACAGCTCAATTTCATCAACTCTGCCGACTATCTCATTGCCCTTGCCGTCTCCTATGACAGAACAACCTACTTCAAAGCCGTCTATCTTTTCTTCTATGATGACTTCATTATCGTATTGAAGCGCCAGCTCTAATGCGCTGACGAGCTCGCCCGGAGTTTCCGCCACGCTTATGCCGTAAGAAGAACCTGCGTTGACGGGCTTTACAAACAGCGGATAGGTGAGTTCCGAAACGGCTTCAAAGAGCTGCCGGTCCGTGACACGGCCGATTATACTGCAGGCTTTAGGCACCGCTATGCCTGCTTCTTCAGCTACTACGTGGGCGCGATACTTGTCCATGCACAGAGCGGAGGCCAGAGTGCCGCAGCCCATCACGGGAATACCGGCCATCTCTATCAGTCCCTGAACGGTACCGTCTTCTCCGTTTTTACCGTGAAGGACAGGGAATACTCCGTCGAGTCGGGTAAAAGCCGTGCCTTCTTTTCTCAGCTCTATCATGCCGTGAATGGCAGTATCGGGAACTATATACGCAGGGATACAGTGTTCTTTGTCCTCATGCCATTTGTCGCTTTTTATATTTTCAGCGTTGCCGTCATAGCGAAACCATCTGCCGTCCTTAGTTATACCTATGGGAACGATATCGTATTTATCTTTGTCTATATTGGTGAGGACCGCATACCCGGAATTGAGGGAAATCCCGTACTCGCTGGAACAGCCTCCGTACAGCACTGCGATTGTTTTCTTTTCCATGTTCAGGCTCCTTTTTTAGTTGCTCTTGAATATCTTGTCCGTCTCTTTTTTTATTTGAGATTTTCGGGATTGAGTCCTGCCAGCTCTTCTATTACGAAAAGACCGTCTTTTCTTATGAGGACGTCGTCAAAATAGATCTCTCCACCGCCGTATTCGGGCCTCTGGATCATGACCAGATCCCAGTGGACTGCGGAATGGTTTCCGTTATAAGCGTCTTCGTAGCATTTTCCCGGAGTGAGGTGGAAGCTTCCGCAGATCTTCTCGTCGAAGAGAGTGTCCTTCATAGGCGCGAGGACGTAAGGATTTACTCCGATAGCGAATTCTCCGAAATAACGAGCCCCTTCGTCTGTATCCAGCAAAGCGTTTATCCTGTCGGTATCGTTGGCAGTAGCCTTGACTATCTTACCGTTTTCTATTTCAAACTTTATATTTTCGTAGGTGAAACCCTGCTCCTCAGAGAAGGTGTTGTAGCTTATAGTTCCGTTCATGGATTCTCTGACAGGAGCAGTATAGACTTCGCCGTCGGGAATATTTCTGAGGCCGTCGCATTTGATGGCGGGAATATCTTTGATAGAGAATCTGAGGTCTGTTCCGGGACCCTTGATGTGGACTCTGTCTGTGCGGTTCATCAGATCTACCAGCGGATCCATAGCCTTGCTCATCTTCTTGTAATCGAGAGTGCAGACATCGAAGTAAAAATCTTCAAAGGCTTCCTGTGATTTGTTGGCCAGCTGAGCCATTGACGGGTTAGGGTATCTCAGGACGACCCATTTAGTCTTGTTTACTCTGTAATCGAGAGTCGGGCTTGTAAGCTTATAGTACATATTGAGCTTATCAGACGGGACGTCGGCCAGTTCCGAAGTATTTTCGCCGGCCCTGACTGCTATATATGCGTCCATTCCCTTCATCTGATAAAGTTGATAATCGTTTAAAAATTCTATCTGTTCCTCGTCTGCACAAAGAAGTATCTCCCTCAGGACAGAGCTGTCTCTGTGATTCACATAAGGCCTGGCCCCAAGCTTATAAGCATCCTTGATCAGCTGCCTCACCAGAGGTCTTGCACATTCCCCCTCATAGTCGATGAGTACTTTTTCGCCCTTCTTAAGATCGCAGGAATATGACGTCAGCACTCTTGAAAGTTCTTTTACTCTTGTATCCATAATTACCTCCTCTTTTATCTGATGTATGATTAAATCGACCGAGGACCGAAAATCCGGCATGCCATAGCGGCACAGGGAATAAGCCCCAAAGATCGATACGATTATTACACTATATTATAACCCAGAAATTAGGAAATTAAAAGGCAAAAGTAAATATGCAGACGACGGATTTAAAAGGTTGTTGCGCTTAAAATAAAATAAATGTAAAATGAATATGCATGTATTACTTTAAAATTATAAGAGGATTTTATGAAGACTGTATTTTTACTCAATCCAAAGGCCGGAAAGGGCAGGGGACTCGATAAGATAAAGGAAGCGGTAGCCCGAGCTTCACAGGAGCTCAATACGGAAGCGGGCGCCTATCTTACAAAGTCAGTAGGAGACGCAGAGAAATTTGCAAGGCTGGCCTCCCTGGAGGCTGAAACTAAAGGAGAGAAAGTCAGGCTAATAGCGTGCGGAGGAGACGGGACTCTGAACGAGGTGCTCAACGGCGTCATGGGTTTTGATTCGGCGTCTGTAGGCGTGATGCCTATAGGTACGGGAAATGATTTTGTCAGAAATTTTTCCGGAGCCGGAGATCATATGAGCGTTGAAGCCCAGATCAGAGGCCGGGTGCAGAAATGCG
>OGYF01000796.1_pt1 | contig 30248 bp, 29 predicted proteins | sample 1576451 | NCBI WGS metagenome assembly OGYF01 (sample SAMEA3541505, study PRJEB24748) | human gut metagenome | biome: human gut; feature: human-associated habitat; material: faeces | place: China | collected 2012
CTTCGCTCAAACAATACGGGCTCGTGCGTCTTGCTGCGCAAGCCGTTCCCTCGCTCCCCTAAGAAAGCTTTCAAACACTGCGGCGTGGCTATTGAAAGTCTGATTACAAAAATCAGTTGAATCACTTACTTTTACTTTGCTACAGCTCGAGCGATAGACAAATAACGTGCTTCTACGCACATTTCGGCGTCCCGTACCATCTGCAATTCTGCGTGGCAGAACAGCATAAACCCCGACTACAAATCATAGTCGGGGTTTGTTATTTGGTTTATGCCGAATCTGCGGCTCTTATTTCGGCAGGTTGGCGAACAGCTTTACATTGTCGAATGTATATGTATACTTGCCGTCCTCAATGCCGTGGATTATCTCGCAGACCTTGTCGTTATACGGAGTCGGCACACCGTACTTTCTGCCGTAGGCGCAGACAACGCCGTTTATTGCATCAACTTCGCACTTCTTGCCCTTTTCAAGATCCTGGAGCATGCTCGCCTTGAGAAGCCTGTGCTTCTTGATGCAGATCGGGATGAGCGCGAAGGATATCTTCTTCTTTATGCCGTTGCCCTTGTAGTCGAGGAGCTTGACGATATCCTTGCCTTGAACCGGCTCGATTTTTATTCCCGCCGCCGCGGCAACATCGATGCACTCTTTTATAAGGTTCTGACAGCAGACACGGGAGGTCTTGTTCTCTGCGGCGTCGCCGAAAGTGCCGCCGATAACGGCGGACATGCCGCTGAACGCGGCGTTGATGAGCAGCTTCGACCAGCGGACGCCCATGAAGTTATCCTCAACCTCGACGGGGCACATCTTCTCAAGCAGAGCCTTGACCTGCATGAGTTTGTCGTCCTTCTGACCGTTCATTCTGCCAAGACCGAAGCTCATGCTGTCGGGTTCGCTCGTAAGCTCCGAAACGCCCTTGCCGTGGAGCGTTGCGCCCCAAGCGACGGTGCAGCCCATCGTTCTGTCCTCGCCGACGACCTCGGAGACCGAGAGCTCCGGCAGTCCGTTCTGAAGCGTGCAGACGATGCAGTCATCGGTCATGTTCTTCTGAAGATTCTTCAGGACATTTACATTGTCGAGCTGCTTTGTCAGCAGGATTATCAGCTCGTATTTTTCGGTCATCTCGTCGGGAGTCAGCGCGTGAACCGGGACGGTCATATTGACGGTGCCGATTATCTTCGCGCCATCTTTGTTGAGCGCGTCAACATGTTCGCGGTTGCGCGTGATAAGATCAACATCCACGCCCGCTTTCGCGAGATATGCGCCGAGCACGGTGCCGAGCGACCCTGCGCCGTAAATTGCAGTTTTCATTCGGATCCCCTCTTTGATAAAATTTTATCGATATGATTATATCACGCAGAGCGGCGATTTACAAGAAAACTTTCGTTCCCTGCGGAGTATGTCCGCGAGAATTATTTTGATTTATCCCAATAGGGGTAATCGGTAAACACGAACTTTCCCTCCGCATTTTTCCCTGTCGGCAGCTTGACATAGATGATATCGTCAACCGAGCGTTTTCTTACGGCCATAACAACCGTGAAATTCCCGTTGCCGTCATCCTCGACGTGATGCATCCAGCTGTTATAGGAAACTTCTCCGTCGTTTTTCTTATATGCTACATATATGTTGTCGTTATGCTCTATCAAATCCCTGTCGGCGACAGCTTGGCTCAGTATTTTATCTGTAAACTCCTCGGAAAAGACCTCTAAAAATTTTTTGCGTACCTCTTCCATCGTGGTCACATATCGGTATTGGGGGAACATTGGAATATACTTTCTGAATCTTATTGTCACGGGCTTCTCCCCGGCGGAATATTCGCCCGCAAAATTCAGAGTCAGCCAGAGGCTTCGCGCCTTATCCGCCAAATCCCGCGCGTCGGTCTCATGCAGAATAGACCCGTCCTCGGGATAAAGCTCATACCCGTTTATGCCGTGCAGGCTTTCTATTATTTCTCGCTTGTCGCTCTCATAGGTCTCCCAAAGCGCAAGCGCGGCCTCGGAAACTTTTTCCGAGTATGCGTTTATCCGATAATGGTCGCGCGCCGTAACAAACAGGGTGTTTTCGTCCGAAACAAGCCGCCCCACTTCCACTCTGCCCTTGTAGGAGTCCGAGGAATAGCCGTTGCCGGTATCGATTATAAAGAACGTGAGCTCATCGCCGTCCGTTTTATCGACGGAAAACGCCACCATGCCCTCCGAAAAACTGGCGCTGACTACGCCTACCCAACTTTTGGGCAGCGAAATCGCATAGCTCCCTTCGGAAAACTCGGTGCTTCTTATTTTATTCGAGGTTATCAGCCTGTTAATCCCGGCTCTTAATGTTTGGTAATTTTTCGGGAAGTTATTGCTCCCGCTCGCCTCAATCTCCGTTCCGTCCGCCAAGACAGCAGAAAAGCTCATCGAGCTTCCGTCGAGAACATTGGGGGGATTTGCGCCTCGGAAGCCCGCCCATTCATCTATTCTGCAATTTCCGAACAGGGCGCACACCTCGCGGTAGAGATTCTCGTCCCCGTCAACCGAGCGGATGACGTCGCGGGATTCGAAAAAGCAGGACAGCTCGTTATCCCAGTCGTTCGAGCTCATATAATACTCAAGATGTACTCCGTCCTCTGTTTTGCATCCCTCATACACGGCGTTCTGTGCCGAGCAGTTGTTCTCCGTCAGCTTAAAGCTTTTAAATTCCATAGGATCGCCTCCGTAGTCATTGTTCTGTTTCGATGAGCACGCGGGAAAAATCAGCAAGAGAATGCACACGAGTGCAAAAGAAATAAAGCGCTTTTTCATTTTCCTGTTACCTTTCCTTGATATGCCGCACTGCGCCAAAAGAGCAAGGGCTTCGGTTCTCTTATATCCGTTATATTTTCTGTTCCGAACAAGTCACTCCTTTATAAGCTCATTTCTCAATATTAATTATATCATAACGCATTGATTTTTCAAGAAATAGCCGCAAACTCGGGAGTTTGCCTCCAAAAAAAGCTGCCGGGCGCAAAAAGCCCTTCAAAAATGCAGAAAAACTCCCGAACAGCAATGCTGCCCGGGAGCTGATATTCGTCTTGTAAGCGGTAAAAATTCAGCGCTTCGAGAACTGCGGTGCACGGCGAGCGCCCTTGAGACCGTACTTCTTTCTTTCGGTCATTCTCGGGTCTCTGGTCAGGAAGCCTGCCTTCTTGAGTGCGGGGCGAAGCTCTGCATCATACTGAAGGAGCGCTCTGGAGATACCATGGCGGATAGCACCTGCCTGGCCGGTCACGCCACCGCCGTTGACGCGGCAGATGACATCGAGCTTTTCGCTGGTGCCTGTAAGAGCGAGAGGCTGGCGGACGATGAGCTTGAGGGTCTCAAGGCCGAAATAATTGTCAATCTCTCTGTCGTTGATGAAGATCTTGCCGGTGCCGGCATAAAGACGGACTCTGGCGACTGATTTCTTTCTGCGGCCTGTGCCGTAGAAGTAAGGAACTGAATCGTACATTATTTATTGCCTCCCTTCATTAAAGAGCCCACTCTTCGGGCTTCTGTGCTTCGTGCTTGTGCTCAGCGCCTCTGTAAACGCGGAGTCTGGTCAGAGCGGTGCGGCCCAGAGTAGAATCGGGCAGCATACCCTTAACTGCAAGCTCGACAGCGAACTCGGGCTTTGTCTTCATGAGGGTGCTGTACTTGACCTCTTTCATGTTGCCGATATAGCCGGTGTGATGATAATACATCTTCTGGTTGAGCTTGTTGCCGGTGAGGACAGCCTTCTCAGCGTTGATGATGATTACATGATCGCCGCAGTCGGCGTGAGGAGTGAATGTGGGCTTATGCTTGCCGCGAAGAAGGACGGCAGCCTGAACTGCTACCTTGCCGAGAGGCTTACCGGCAGCATCGATGACATACCACTTACGGGTGATGTCGCCCGCTTTGGGCATATAAGTTGACATACTTGTTACCTCCGATTTCTTAATGCTACGATATATTACCACATCGCTCTATGCTTGTCAAGCACTTTTTCTTTAAATTTTAATTTATGTTTTGCTATCTCCGTTTTTCTCAAGTTTTCTCGTTTTTTCATACCATTTGCTCGCTTATGATTTACAAAAAAATTTTGCCGATAGCGCGATGAAATCGACAATCTACCGCTCAAATTGACTTTATCCCCGGCATAGTATATAATAAATGTATTATATAAGCTCACGGAGGCAGACATGAAAAAAGAAGAGATAAAGCGCATGAACGATCTCTATCACCTGTCGCAGGAGAGGGATCTGAGCGAAGAGGAATTCGCCGAATGGGAGGGGCTCAAAAAGCAGTATGTCGCCGATTTCAAGGCGAGTCTTACAGCCCAGCTCGACAATACATATATAATAGACGACAAAGGCAACAAGCGCAAGCTCGAAAAGAAGTCGGGCGACAAGTAATCTGCGCGGACACAAAAAAGAAAGAGTGATATTATGTTTTGCAGAAATTGCGGAAAACAGCTCGAAGACGGATTCAAGGTCTGCCCATATTGCGGCGAACCGGTGAGCCTCGCGGAGAGCAACGCCAGACGTGCGGCACAGGAGCAGACCGCCGCAGAAGATACTCAGCCCGTACATAATGATATTCCGAAAGAGCCGGCTCCCCTGCCTGCTCCCGCACCTGTTCAGCCGAAAGCGAACAAGAAGCCCGAGCAGGAAAGCGAAAGCACCGGCGGATGGAAAGTTCTCGGATTTTTCCTCGGCTTCTTCGGTCCGCTGCTGTGGTTCCTGCCGCTCGTCAGCCTCGTGCTCTATCTTATATGGAAGAGCGACAAGCCGAAGGTCGCAAAGGGCATCGGTCAGTTTACGCTGATAGGTCTCGCGGTCGGCGTGGGACTCGCAGTTATTATTGCGATAATCGTCGGAGTGCTGTTTGCGATAACCGCGTCGATGACTGTGTTTGAAATGATACGCAGCTTCTTCCACGGCTCGCTCGGCGGGATAAACGATCTTGTCAGAAGCCTCCCGTTCATCGACTGAGCAACATAAAAATATTGAAACCGCCCGTGTTTTTTCCTTCAGTAATTCGGGCGGTATTTTTTGCGCACTTTTGAATTTATTCATTGATATTCATTCAATATTCAACAATTATTCATTGATTCTTTTCCGCAAGCGGTAAAGCTTTCCTCCTTGCTGATGTGGATAACTATGTGGATAATGTGGATAACTTTTATGTTTTGATGACTATTCAGAATATATACGTAAAGTAAAAAACTTTACAGTTTGATTTTAATAACTATATGGAAATATTCTGCATAAGCCGCATATGCAGTGACAAAAAATTAACCCGGTTGCAGGAAAACTTGCAGCCGGGTTTTATGCATAAAATTTTACGCGTAATTTTTGTCTATTTTGCTAACCTCAGACGTTCGCGAGAGCCGCGTCGAGATCGGAGATTATATCATCGACATTCTCGGTTCCGACGGAGAGTCTGACGAGATTTTCATAGACTCCGCAGTCGTCGAGCTCCTGCGCGGTGAGCTGGCGATGAGTTGTGCTCGCCGGGTGCAGGCAGCAGGTGCGGCTGTCCGCAACATGGGTGACTATCGCCGCGAGCTTGAGGCTGTCCATGAATCTGACCGCGTCCTCTCTGCCGCCCTTTATTCTCAGCGAAATGACGCCGCAGGTGCCGTTGGGCATATACTTCTGCGCAAGGTCATAGTATTCGTCGCCCTCGAGGCCGGGATAACGGACGGACTCGATCTTCGGATGAGCCTTCAGGAACTTTGCAACGGCGAGAGCATTTGAGCAGTGGCGCGGCATACGCAGATGCAAGGTCTCGAGCCCGAGGTTGAGCAGGAATGCGTTCATCGGGGACTGAATTGAGCCAAGGTCGCGCATGAGCTGAGTCGTGCACTTTGTTATATATGCAGCCTTGCCGAACTGCTCGGTGTATACAACGCCGTGGTACGACTCGTCGGGAGTTGTAAGTCCCGGGAACTTGTCGTTCTGAGTCCAGTCGAAGCTGCCGCTGTCAACTATAACTCCGCCGACACTCGTCGCGTGGCCGTCCAAATATTTCGTGGTCGAGTGGGTGACTATATCCGCGCCGAACTCAAACGGGCGGCAGTTTATCGGGGTCGGGAAAGTGTTGTCAACTATCAGCGGCACGCCGTGGGAATGAGCCGCGCGCGCATACTTTTCAATATCGAGTACAACAAGTGAGGGGTTCGAGATAGTCTCGGCGAACACTGCCTTGGTGTTATCTTTAAATGCCGCGTTGAGCTCCTCCTCCGTCGCGTCGGGGCGAACGAAGGTGAAATCGATGCCGAGCTTTCTCATTGTGACATTGAAGAGATTGAATGTTCCGCCGTATATCGCGGATGCGGCAACGACATGGTCGCCCGCGGAGCAGATATTGAAAACGGAGAAGAACGACGCCGCCTGGCCGGACGAAGTGAGCATCGCGCCGACGCCGCCCTCAAGGTCGGCAATCTTTGCGGCGACGCAGTCGTTGGTCGGGTTCTGGAGACGGGTGTAGAAATATCCGGACTCCTGCAGATCGAAGAGCCTGCCCATCTGCTCGCTCGATTCGTATTTATATGTCGTGCTTTGGACTATCGGCACAACGCGCGGCTCGCCGTTTTTCGGAGTATAGCCGGACTGCACGCACTTTGTTTCTATATTAAAGCTCATTTTGTTCTCTCCTTTTTGTCAGTCTTTGAGAAAATGACCCATAAGGTCGAAGCCGGGATCAACAAAATTGCCCGTCTCGGAGGCAGTTTTTTCATTTATACTCGAAACGCCGCTGTCAAGCTCTTTGCCTTTACGGTAAATCAGATACGGCACGGGGTCGGATGCGTGGGTGCGGGTCGATATCGGGGTCGGATGATCCGGCAGAACCATGACTTTATAATCGTCCTGAGTGTTGAGATAGTCAAGGATTATAGGCATTATACGGCTGTCAATAAGCTCGATTGCTTTGACTTTATTCTCGGGCTCGTTTCTGTGGCCGCACTCGTCGGGAGCCTCGACATGGATATAGACAAGGTCCTGACCTTTACGCCATTCGTCGATTGCAGCGTTCGCTTTGCCCTCGAAATTCGTGTCAATATAGCCGGTTGCGCCCTCGACTTCGGGGGTGTTCATGCCGGCGCAGATGCCGATGCCCTTGAGCAGGTCGACTGCCGAGACGATGCTGCCTTTCACGCCGAACTTCTCTTCAAAGGACGGCAGAGCAGGACGGCTTCCCTCGCCCCAGAGCCAGATAGAATTTGCAGGGAGCTTGCCCTCGGCTATTCTCTTCTTGTTCACGGGGTGATCTTTAAGAAGGTCGTAGCTCTCGCGCATCATGGCAATAAGCTTTTCGGCGTTCGGAGAAGTCGAAAGATACTCGCCGATAACTCTGCCGGAGATATCATGCGGAGGGGTCATCTTGCCGAGATCCGTCGTGCCGTTATGTACGATAAGGCAATGGCGATAAGCCACGCCGCTGTAAAAATCAAATTCGCTGCTGCCGAAATGCTCCTGCACGGTCTCGATTATCTGCGCCGCCTCTTCGGTCGAGATATCGCCGCCGGAGTAGTCGAGCATGGTCTTTGCGCCGTAATCCGCCTCGTCGCTCAAGGTGACAAGGTTGCAGCGCAGAGCGATATCCGTTTCGCTCATCTTGACTCCGATGCTGACCGCCTCAAGAGGCGAGCGGCCGGTGTAGCACTTCTTCGGATCGAATCCGAGCACACTCATATTTGCAACATCGCTGCCGGGTTTGAGTCCGGCGGCAACGGTTCTGACAAGTCCGACTTCGCCCTTCGACGCGAGCGCATCGATATTGGGCTTCTTTGCGACTTCCATCGGCGTCTTGCCGCCGAGAGCCTCAACGGGATAATCCGCCATGCCGTCGCAGAGAACTACAGCATATTTCATATATCTTCACCCTTTCAGAGAATTTATGCACAAACGATGCATATCGGGCGCGGCAAGTTCGGTTAGCATATGCATACTCGCCCGCCGCTGCTTTAATTATATCATAAAGTATCAGCGCATTAAAGCAAAAATTAAGAGAGAATATACATATATACTATATAAAAAAGAGTGCAAAATGACGAAAAATTATTTGTCAAAATGCGTGTGCAGCATATAATTGAGCGAGGCACAATGATATAATCGATTTGGAAGAAATATTCAGGAGGAGGATACATATGACGAGAAAAATATTCGCGCTTTTGCTCGCGTGCCTGCTGATTCTCATGAGCTTCACGGCGTGCGGCAGCAAAGCGCCCGAAGCGGACACAACTGCGGCAGAAAACACAACTGCGGCAGAAGTCAATGCGCAGACGAGTGCAGAAGAAACGAACTCCGAAGCGGTATCCGAATCCGCAGAGGAGAGCACTGCTCAGAACACGCAGAAACCTACGTCAAATAAACCGGCATCGAAGCCCGCAACGACGGCAAAATCGAATAATTCCGGTTCAGCTTCAAAAGGCAAGCTTGAAGTCAGCGCAGGAAGCGTAAAAAGCATCGCCGGCGCAAAAGTGCTCAGGGCGTGGAAGCTCAATTCAAACGGAGTGAATATAGAAATCCATCGAATAGCCTATGGACCGCAGATAACTCAGGCTTTCAAAAAAGCGAACGCGGACGGCGCTATCGACTACGACAAGACAGTTACTTATCAGCCGGTAGTCAATATAGCGATAATCACCTGCTCGCCCGAGCACATCGGCGTTGCATCGAGCCAACAGCTGCTCGGCACGAATGTCGGCAAGGTCGAAGATATGGGCAGAAAGAGCGGCGCGCTCATAGCAATAAACGGCGAGGCAGGCTCAACATATAAAAAAGGCGCTCCGACAATTCGCAGCGGCTCGATTGTTTCGACGGACGGCAGCGGGCAAAAGCGACTGCTGATCTACAGAAACGGCACATGGAAAGTCGAAACGCTCACAAACGAGAACTGCAAATCTTATATCTCGCAGGGCGTTTACAATTCCCTGCGCTATCAGTGGCAGGTCATAGCAAACGGCAAGGCGACCAACGAGCACGACACTTATTATCACAACCGCACGGTGTTCGCGCAGATATCGGAGAACAAATATATCATGGCCGTCGGCGAATTTATGCCGCTCGACAATATGATGAAAGTCCTCATAGCATACGGCGCGAGAAATGCGTTTTTGCTAAACGGCGGCAACTGCTCGTCGATGTATGTCAAGGGCATCGGCAACACGACCGGCACAAAAGCGACTCAGCTCAAGAATCTCAACAAGCCGTGCGTTATCGAGAGCGAATTTTTCGCGGCAAACGGCATGCTCGGGCTCAACTCCGCCGGGAAGCAGAAGCTGGGCGGACCTTGCAACGAGCTCGACATAGTATATGTAAAATAAAGCAGAAGGGGTGAGACGATGAAAAAAGCTTTCAGAGCGGCTGCAATTGCGGCAATATTGCTATTCACACTGACTTTTATCAGGAACGCAAAAATCAAAAGCGCATCGGCTCACCTGCTGTTCTCTTCGTCCGTCAGCGTCGGTGGCAATGAATCGCGGGAAGTCACGCTCAAAAGCGGCGACAGAATAGCCATCGGCTCATATCTCGGCGAGCCTATTGTCTGGAGCGTCATCAAAACTGGCAACAAAACTCTGCTCATGAGCGAAAAAGTGCTGTGCTTCAGGGCGTTCGACCCTTCTGAGGACGGCATCGGCAGTTCCGATTATCTCGCCTCTCCCCTGCGCGCATGGCTCAATTCGGAGAGCGGATTTTTAAATCCGGAGAATTTTTCAGAGTTTGACCTTTCGCTCATATCGCCTGACAAAAACGGCGATTCAATATTCCTGCCGTCAAAAGATATGCTCAAAAATATAAAAACCGCCGACCGCCGCAGAAGCCCGACCGAGCAGTGCGTCAAAAATGACAGCTCGCGCTATTTAACTCTGCGCAAATACTGCTGGTATTGGACAAGCGCCCCGGTTTCGACAAATCAGAGCAGCGTGACGGCGGTCACCACGACCGGCGGATTCTATAAAACGCTCGCGGCGGACGAGCTGTGCGGCGTATGCCCGGCGATGTATCTTCGCAGCGGTATTCTCGTTCTTTGCGGAAGCGGAACCGCCGAAAATCCGTACGCGTTGGCGGGAGGTGGCGAAAGATGAGAGAAAAGCTGAAAGAATTTCAAAATTCTCCGTGCTCGATAATCGCCGCATTCTCCGCCGCCGTGCTGTTTTTCTGCACGGTGTTCACTCGGCTGATTCTCAAAACCGACGACGGTCACTTTCTCGGCATACTCCACCGAAACGGTTTCACGGTAACAAGCTGGCTGCACGAGCGGTACACGACCGTGTCCGGGCGGATAGTCGGCGAATGGCTGATGATAAACTTTCTGCGCCTGCCGCTCATTTTCTGGAAGCTGTTCATCGCCGCGCTGATAATATATATAATGTATTTTCTCTGCCACCTGTCGGACTTTTTAGGCGAAAAGACAGATATAAGACAGAGATATATCTTCGCCTGATCGGTGCCGTTGGCAGTATTCCTGCCATGCCTCAACCTGTCGGTGTTTTGGTTTGCGGGTTCGTTCACATTCCTCGTTCCGTTCGCCGCCTTGCTTATCACGGTGACTCCGCTCACATTCGAGGTGTTCGGCGGGCGCGTGAATCCCATGGCATATGTCGCCGCCGCGATTGCTTCTGTCGTCGCGGCATCTCAGGAGCAGTTATGTGCCGCAGTGCTCGCGCTGCAGGTGATTCTGCTGATTTTTTCTGCATATCAACGCAAACTCGGATTCCGTCAATTCATCCCGCTCCTGCCGAGCGCAGTTTCCGCTGCGGTGTTAGTTCTCTCGCCCGGACTTCGCGGGCGCGGAGCAATGGAAGCGGCGTCGGGTTTTGAAAGATTCTCTAAAATGAATATATTCGAAAAACTGCTCTGCGGATTTTCAAATTATTTCGCATTTTCATTTTTCTTCTCGCTGATAACAACTGTCGTTTTTCTCGTTCTGCTCGGCGCATCGGTATATGAAGCGTTCGGCGGCTCGCGGAAAATAAAGAAAATCACATCAGTCTTTGCAATATTCGCCTCGGCGCTGTGCGTCGGAGTCAACGCCGCATATATTATTATCCGCCGCACCACCCCGGACAAGGGCTTTGAAAAGATGTTCAAGAGCGGCAATTATCTTCCGCTCGAACTCGCGGTTATCGCGCTCTGTTTTGTCTTTCTCTTTAGTATTTTTATTCTTATAGCGGCTCTCATCAAAAAGAACAAAAAGCTCGGGTTCACCGTCGGCGTGCTGTTCAGCGCCGCTGTCTGCTGCGCCGAAGTGCTCGGATTCTCTTCGTCCGTCTACGCCTCCGGTCAGCGCGTGTTTTACTACACCGAGATGTTCACGCTCATCGCCTGTGCAGCGATGTATTCTTCACTTTCCGATAGCAAAGCGAAAAAATTCGCGGGATATGCAGTCCCGACAGCCGCATTTATTTTCTATATTATCAACTGCTTTACCTACACATTCCTTGAGATACCCATAATGGGCTAAAGCGAATTGTAAAGCGATTTGCTTTACAATTTACACACCTATTTTTTAGCGCAAAATCAAAGCTCCCGTGCGACTTTCCCGATATATCAACACATTCGGGGACCAATGGGAGCTTTTGTTTTTTTGTTTATAAATCATGTAAAGCTTAACAGCTTGTCATCAATGACCGTGCGGAACGACATCGAGTTTATCATGTTCCTCGCCGAGATCGGCGCGCAGGAGCGCAAAGAACACTATCGCGAGCAATATTTCGGCGCACCAGATGGTCTTGCCGCCGAGATAGCCGCAGAGAAAAGTTGAAGCGACCGCGCCCGCGACAAACGAGCCTATCATCAGCAGATGCGCGAACATCTTGCCGCGCGCCTCTTTATTACCGCTGCGAAGCCACTTGACGAGGTTCGAGCCGACCTGGCGGACATGGTTGGTGCAGAAGGTAGTCGCCATCGGAATCTTTTTCGCCTGGCGGAATGTGTTGAACTGCATCGAAGCGATAAAATTCACAGCCACCTGGCAGATCTGCGGCGGTGCATCGTCCGGGACGAAGCCGAGCGCAAATATCCACGCCATTTCAAACGCCACGAACGCCGTGTCCCAGCGGACTATCTTACGGCGGTTTATATGCTTGGGCAGAAATTCCGAAATGACCGTGCCGAGCAGATACGCCGAAGCGGGCAGGAGATAATACAGCGCCTTGCGCCAGTTACCGCGCCCGAGCTGAACCGCCATGAGCACGAAGTTCGCCGTCTGCGCGTTGCAGAACACGCCGCCCTTTTGAACATAAGTATATGCGCCGAAAAATCCGCCGACCGCTATCATGACGGCAAAAATCCAGAGCTTTTCGCATTCGAGAAGCTCTTCCTCTTTTTTGAGAGCCTTTTCTTTCATCGTTCACCACACCGTTTCTTTTCTACAACGCATAAGTTTATCACTGCTCCACGTCTCTGTCAAGGAACTGGAAATAGCCGCAGCATCTTGAAAAAAAGCCGTTTTCATGGTACTATTTAGGGTATTATATACCATTATAGAATGCAGTATAAAACAAGAGGAGAATAGCATGTCAAAGCTTTTGAAGTATTTGAAAAAATACAAAATTGAAAGTATTCTCGCGCCGTTTTTCAAGCTCATTGAAGTGGCGTTCGAGCTGACTGTTCCGCTGATAGTCTCAACTATAATCGATGTCGGCATAGAGAACGGCGACAAGGTTTATATTATCAAACGCTGCCTGCTGCTCGGTCTGCTCGGCATACTGGGTCTTTGCAGTACGCTTGTAGCGCAGTATTTCTCGGCGAAAGCGTCGGTCGGCTTCGCTTCCGATATCCGCCACGCGCTTTTCAAGCATATCGGCAAGCTCTCTTATTCCCAGCTCGATTCGCTCGGCGCGCCGACGCTCATAACCCGCCTGACCGGCGATATAAATCAGGTTCAGACCGGAACAAATTTGACCCTGCGTCTCGTCCTGCGCTCGCCGTTCGTCGTATTCGGCGCGGTGATAATGGCGTTCACGGTCGATGTAAAATCGTCGCTCGTGTTTGTCGTTGCGGTGCCCGCTCTCGCCGCGGTCGTGTTCGCGATAATGCTCGTGTGCATCCCGATGTACCGCAAGGTTCAGCAGAAACTGGACGGTCTGCTGAGCAAGACGCGCGAAAACCTGCTCGGCACCCGCGTCGTCAGAGCGTTCTGCAAAGAGGAAGAGGAAATTGCGGACTTCGACGCCAAGAACAGCGCCCTGACCGAGATGCAGACGGCGGTCGGAAGGATATCCGCTTTCATGAACCCCGCAACCTTCGTGCTCATAAACCTCGCGATAATCGCACTGATATATGTCGGCGCAATACGCGTTGATTCCGGCGCCATTTCGCGCGGCGCGGTCGTTGCGCTCTATAACTATATGTCACAGATACTCGTTGAGCTGATAAAGCTCGCGAATTTAATCATCAGCGTCACAAAGGCGATCGCCTGCGGCAACCGCATACAGTCGGTGCTCGACATAGAGCCCGCCACCGTTCCCGGAACAGTTACCGAAGGCGACAAAAAATGCGAATACTCCGTTGAGTTTGACGGGGCATGCCTGTCATATAACGGCAGCGAAGAATCGCTGCACAATATCGACCTCAAAATAAAGCGCGGCAGCTCGATAGGCGTTATCGGCTCGACCGGCTCGGGCAAAACCTCGCTCGTCAATCTTATTCCGCGATTCTACGATGTCACCGGCGGATGCGTGCTCGTTGACGGCGTTGACGTGCGCGACTACGACACAAAGGCTCTGCGCTCGAAAATAGGCGTCGTCTCGCAGAAAAAAGCCCTGTTCGCCGGCACTGTCAGGGACAATATCCGCTTCGGCAAGCAGGACGCCACAGACGAAGAAATCTGGCAGGCGCTCGAAACGGCGCAGGCAAAGCAGATGATAGAGGACAAGAGCGGGCAGCTCGACTTCGTCCTCGAACAGGAGGGCAAAAATCTCTCGGGCGGTCAGCGCCAAAGAATGACTATAGCCCGCGCCCTCGTCAGAAAACCAGAGGTGCTCATCCTCGACGATGCGGCGAGCGCACTCGACTACGCCACCGGTGCGGCGCTGAACAAGGCGCTGAGAAACACCGACTTTGCCCCGACTGTCATCACTGTGTCCCAGCGCGTTGCGGCGATAAGAAACGCCGATACCATAGTAGTCCTCGACGAGGGCGAGATAGTCGGCATGGGCACGAACGACGAGCTTCTGCGCTCGTGCGAAGTCTACAAAGAAATTTTCGATTCCCAGCTTGAAAAGGAGGATGCGTAACCGTGAAGAACAAAACCGTTTTCAAGCGAGTTATCGCGGTCATCGGCCGCTCGAAGCTTCTGCTGTTCCTTTCGCTCATCCTCTCCGTTGCAAGCGTCATTCTCTCGCTGTATATCCCCGTCCTCGCCGGACGCGCGATAGACGGAATAAAGCTGCACGGCAACGTTGATTTTGAAGTCATAAAGAAGTGTCTTTTCGGCATTCTGATCTGCGCCATCGTCGGCGGAGTGCTCCAGTGGGTGATGAACATCATCAACAACCGCATAGCCTATAACACCGTGCGCGATATACGCTCAAAGGCATTTTCGCATATGCAGACCCTGCCCGTGGCGTTCGCTGACTCCCACCCCTACGGCGATATTGTCAGCCGCATAACGGCGGACGCGGAGCAGTTTGCCGACGGACTGATTCTCGGCTTCTCCCAGCTGTTCACGGGCGTTGTCACGATAGCCGTGACGCTCGTTTTCATGCTCACTATATCGCCGCTCATCACTCTCGCGGTCGTGGTGCTGACCCCGATATCGCTGTTCACGGCGCGTTTTATAGCACGCCGTACTTATTCGATGTTCAAAAAGCAGTCCGAGACCCGCGGCGAGCAGACCGCGCTCATCAACGAAATGATACAGAATCAAAAGACCGTTCAGGCGTTTTCATATGAAGACAGAGCGGTTGAAAGATTTGACGAGAGCAATGAAAAGCTGCGCAAATATTCGCTCAAATCCATATTCTTCTCATCGCTTACAAACCCGACCACCAGATTTATCAACAATCTTATCTACGCCGTAGTCGGGCTCATGGGCGGAATATTCGCCATCGGCGGCATGGTGACCGTCGGCGGATTCGTCAGCTTCCTCGCCTACTCAAACCAGTACACAAAGCCGTTCAACGAGATTTCCGGCGTCGTGACAGAGCTTCAGAATGCCCTCGCCTGCGCGGCAAGAATATTCGAGCTCATAGACGAAAAGCCCGAGGAGTCGGACGAAAATTGCTCGGCGCTCAGCGACCCCGAGGGAAGCGTGGAGTTCGACAATGTCCGCTTCTCATATGACAAGAGCAAAAAGCTCATCGACGGCTTCGATTTCTTCGCCCCGTCCGGCAAGACAATAGCCGTTGTCGGTCCGACAGGATGCGGCAAGACTACGCTTATCAATCTCCTGCTCCGCTTCTACGACGTTGACGGCGGCAGCATAAAGGTTGACGGCGAGAATATAAACGACATCACACGCCACAGCCTCAGACACCATTTCGGCATGGTGCTCCAGGATACCTGGATAAAGAACGGCACCGTCCGCGAGAATATAGCGTTCGGCAAGCCCGACGCCACGGACGAAGAGATAATCGCCGCCGCCAAGGCGGCACGCGCTCACAGCTTTATAAAGCGACTCAAAAACGGCTACGACACCGTCATCGGCGATGACGACGGACTCTCCGAGGGTGAAAGACAGCTGCTCTGCATCGCGCGCGTCATGCTCATGAAGCCGCCGATGCTCATCCTCGACGAGGCGACTTCATCGATAGACACCAGAACGGAATTGAAAGTTCAGGATGCGTTCAATACACTCATGCAGGGGCGCACCTCGTTCGTCGTGGCGCACAGACTCTCGACCATCCGTCACGCCGACTGCATTCTCGTCATGAAGGACGGCAAGGTCGCCGAGCAGGGCACGCACGAGGAGCTGCTCGCGAAGAACAGATTCTATACGAAGCTCTACAACAGCCAGTTTGCGCAGTGAAAAAAGGGGTTGTCCATGCGGCAACCCTTTTTTCATTGCTTCGTGTTGACATCGGCAAAAAGTGTGATATAATTATAACAGCTGTTATAAAACAAGCGTTTTATAATTGTTATTGGAGGACGCCATGGACTACATTCGCCTGTCACCCGAAAATCTCGAAAGCGAGCACATATGCTGCGCCATATCAAACGCCAAAGATCCGCAGGTCATTGCAAAAAAGCAGTGGCTCGCCGAAAGGCTCGGCGAGGGTATGGTATTTTTAAAAGCCGACGCGCGCGGGAAGTGTTTTATTGAGTATATCCCCGCCGAAAACGCATGGGCGCCGATAGACGCGCCCGGCTATATGTTCATCGACTGTCTCTGGGTCTCCGGCTCTTTCAAAGGGCACGGATATTCAAACGACCTGCTCAACGAATGTATCAGCGACAGCCGCAAAAAGGGCAAATCGGGGCTTTGCATACTCTCGTCGGCAAAGAAGCGCGGTTTTCTTGCCGACCCGAAATATCTGAAATATAAGGGCTTCATAAAAACCGATTCGGCAGAGCCGTATTTCGAGCTGATGTATCTGCCGTTTGATCCGTCCGCGCCCGCTCCGCGCTTTCGTGAGCAGGCAAAGAGCGCTCAGACTGACGGCAGCGGGTTCGAGATATTTTATACAAGCCAGTGCCCGTTTACGGCGAAATATGTTCCGCTAATTGAAAACATGGCAAACGATATGAATCTGCCGCTGAAAGCCGTGCATATCTTATCGCGCGAGCAGGCTCAAAACGCGCCCTGCGCCTACACCGCATTTTCGCTGTTCTATAACGGAAAGTTCATAACGCACGAGATACCGAGCGAAAAGAAATTCGCGGCGATTTGTGAAGAGTTCGTAAAATAAAATACCGCCGGATTGACCGGCAGCGTAAAATATACTAATATAGAAAAGGGAAAAGATATCTGTCCGCCCCGGCGGACGAAAAGGAGACATTATGCTTAACATCAAAAACCTGACCAAAACCTACGGCGAGAAAAAGGCTGTTGACGACCTGACGCTGCATATCGCGCCCGGCGAGATATACGGCTTCATCGGCCACAACGGCGCGGGCAAGACCACAACGCTAAAATCCGTTGTCGGCATTTTGCAGTTCGACGAGGGCGAGATAACGATAAACGGCATCTCGATAAAAGATGACCCGCTCGCCTGCAAAAAAATCATAGCCTATATCCCCGACAATCCCGACCTCTACGAATACATGACGGGAATAAAATATCTGAACTTCATCGCTGATATTTTCGGCGTCAGCGCCGACGACCGCCGCGAGCGCATACATAAATATGCCGATATGTTCGGGCTGACCGCCGACCTCGCGCAGCCCATCTCAGCGTATTCCCACGGCATGAAGCAGAAGCTCGCGATAATCTCCGCATGGATCCATGAGCCCAAGTTAATCATCATGGACGAGCCTTTCGTCGGTCTCGATCCCGCCGCATCGCATCTGTTAAAAGGCATGATGCGCGAGGTCTGCAACTCCGGCGGCGCAATATTCTTCTCGACCCATGTGCTCGAAGTTGCCGAAAAGCTCTGCGACAAGGTCGCGATAATAAAAAGCGGAAAGCTCATCCGCTCCGGCACAATGGAAGAGGTCAAGGGCGACTCCAGCCTTGAGAACGTGTTCCTCGAACTGGAGGGAGAAGAATGCTGAAAACACTGATAAAAAAACAGCTTCTCGAACTCAATAAAAGTTTCTTCGTTGACCGCAAGACGGGCAAGGGCAAGTCTGCACGTTCGGCGACGTTCTCGATAGTGCTGTTCATATTGCTCATGATTTTTGCCATCGGCGGAATGTTCTGCTATATGTCATATTCGATGCGCCCGCTGATAACCTATGGCATGAGCTGGCTCTATTTTGCCATTATGGGCGCTACCGCTGCGCTTTTCGGCGTTTTCGGCAGCGTGTTCAACACATATTCGAGCCTCTATGACGCAAAGGACAACGACCTCCTGCTCTCGATGCCCATTCCAGTGCGCGATATCATGGCGGCGCGCCTCATCGGAGTCTATCTCATGGGGCTGATGTATTCCGGCGTTGTGGTAATCCCCGCCGTCGGCGTGTATTTCATAACCGCGCACCCCGGAATATCCGGCATAACCGCCGTTATAATGGCCGTTATGGTGACTGTTCTCGTGCTTATACTGTCGTGCATACTCGGCTGGGTCGTTGCAAAAATCGCAGTTAAATTAAAAAACAAGAGCATTATAACAGTTATAGTTTCAATAGCGTTTCTCGGCGGCTACTACTATGTCTACTTCAGGGCGAACGAGATAATCACCGGCATCGTTGCGAACAGCGCGGCTGTTGCCGCAAAGGTGCGCACGTCCGCCTATCTGCTCTATATTTTCGGCAAGGCGTTCGCGGGCGATGTTCTGCCGACAATTATAATTTCACTCATCATTCTCGCTCTGCTCGCCGCGACGTGGCTCATAATGTCGCGCACATTCTTAAAGCTTGTCACGAGCAGCGGAAAGACCGCAAAGACAGTCTACAAAGAGAAGACGGTCAAGCAGCAGGGCACCGACCGCGCGCTTCTGCGCCGCGAGATAAACCACTTTCTCTCGAGCCCGTCTTATATGCTCAACTGCTCGCTCGGGGCGCTGTTTATGATAGCCGTCGCTGTTTTCTCGCTGATAAAAAGCGACTGGTTTATCGGCGTTGTCACCCGAATGGATGAGGATTTGCTGGAATATGCCCCGACCTTCGCTTGCTTACTTTTATGCCTGCTCTCTTCTATGAATATACTCACCGCGCCCGCAATATCCCTCGAGGGCAAGAGCCTTTGGATAGCCCGCTCGCTCCCCGTCACCTCGTGGCAGATTCTCGGGGCAAAGCTGAAGCTCCACATGCTCTTCACCGCCGTCCCCGCGCTGATATGCAGCATATGCTTCTGTATTGCCCTCAAGCCGGAGCTTCTCACGGCGGTGGTCATGATTATCCTGCCGCAGATATTCACGCTCCTATGCGCCGTTTCGGGGCTCAGAGTAAATATCAGGATGCCCAACCTCACCTGGAGCAGTGAGAGCGGAGCGGTCAAGCAGAGTCTCGGCATCATGCTTGCAATGTGCCTCGGCTGGGCGTATGTCATCGTGCTCGTTGCTGTCTATCTGTTCGCGGTGCAGGTGCTGCCGAATGTGTTCGCGCTGATGATCGCGACAGCAGTAATAGCAATAATAACCGCGATATCATTTGCAAGGCTCAAGCGCAAGGGCGTAAAGAGATTTGAGACACTGTAAGCAAAATTAAATATCAGCAGCCGTGGTTCGTTGAGAATCACGGCTGTTATTTTTTTGCGATAAATTAAAATATTTAAGTAAATATATAACAAACTACGCCGACAGCGCACAAAAAATTATCTGACATTCAGCGACTTGGGTTATCGCGGCTTCGTATCGGCTGCGCCGATATCGGACAGCCGCAAGGGCTGTCCCTACAATTTGCGCTGCAATTCCCGGGTAAAAGCGCGGTTCAAAATAAAAAAGCGGCAGACAAGCACACCTGTCTGCCGCAATTTTATTTAATTATTTCTCAAGATTAGCCTTGAGGGTGTTGAGCTCGTCACTCAGAGCCTTGGGAAGTCTGTCGCCGAACTTAGCGTAGAACTCCTCGATGCCCTTTGCCTCGTCCTCCCAGAGGGAGTTGTCAACGCTCAGGATCTCCTTGAGCTGATCCTCGCTGACCTCGTCCTCGATGCCCTCAAGGTTGATGTCCTCAGCCTTGGGCACGAAGCCGATAGCGGTCTCCTCTGCGTCGACCTTGCCCTCGCAGCGCTTGATGATCCACTCAAGCACGCGCATGTTGTCGCCGAAGCCGGGCCACAGGAAGTTGCCGTCGTCGTCCTTACGGAACCAGTTGACGTTGAATATCTTCGGAGCCTTATCCTCGTCGAGGCCTGCGCCGATGTCAATCCAGTGCTGCCAGTAATCAGCCATGTTGTAGCCGCAGAACGGAAGCATAGCCATGGGATCGCGGCGGACAACGCCGACTGCGCCGGCTGCTGCTGCGGTGGTCTCGGAAGCCATTATCGAGCCGACGAACACGCCGTGATTCCAGCTTCTTGACTGATAGACCAGCGGAGCGAGCTTAGCTCTTCTGCCGCCGAAGACGATAGCGGAGATCGGAACGCCTGCCGGGTTCTCAAACTCGGAGCTGATGCACGGACAGTTGACAGCGGGAGCGGTGAAGCGGCTGTTCGGATGAGCGCCCTTTTCCTCGCTCGTCTTACCGTTCCACGGTCTGCCCTGCCAGTCGATGGCGTTCTCGGGCGGATTCTTGTCGAGACCTTCCCACCAGACGGTGTTGTTATCAAGGTTAAGCGCAACGTTTGTGAAAATGGTATTCTTTCTTGTCGCGGCAAGCGCGTTGGGATTGGACTTCTCGTTCGTGCCGGGGGCAACGCCGAAGAAACCGTTCTCGGGGTTGATAGCATAAAGTCTGCCGTCGGGACCCTTTCTGATCCAGGAGATATCGTCGCCGACGCACCAGATCTTGTAGCCCTTGTTTCTGTATCCCTCGGGCGGGATAAGCATGGCAAGGTTGGTCTTGCCGCAGGCGGACGGGAATGCCGCGCAGATATATTTGACTTCGCCCTTCGGATTCTCGAGGCCGAGGATAAGCATATGCTCAGCCTGCCAGCCCTCTTTCCAGCCCTGATAAGAGGCTATACGAAGAGCAAAGCACTTCTTGCCGAGGAGGACGTTTCCGCCGTAAGCAGAGTTGACGGAGATGATTGTGTTATCCTGCGGGAACTGGCAGATATAACGCTTCTCGGGGTCGATGTCGCAGCTGCAGTGCAGTCCGCGAACCCAGTCGTTGCTGTCGCCCAGAGTATCCATAACCTTCTTGCCGACTCTCGTCATGATGGCCATGTTGAGAACGACATAGATGGAGTCAGTCAGCTCAACACCGATCTTCGAGAACGGAGAGCCGACAGGACCCATCGAATAAGGGATAATATACATTGTTCTGCCCTTATAGCTGTCTCTGGCTATATCATAGAGCATCTTATAAGCCTCAGCGGGATCCATCCAGTTGTTGGTCGGACCTGCCTGATCCGCGCTCTCGGCGCAGATGAATGTGCGGTTCTCAACACGCGCAACATCGTTGGGCTTGGTTCTGTGAAGCAGGCATCCGGGGAGGAGATCCTCGTTGAGCTTGGTCATCTCGCCGGTCTCGCATGCCTTGGCGCGCAGAGCGTCAAGCTGCTCCTCGCTGCCGTCGATCCACATGACTTCGTCGGGAGATACAAGAGCTATCTTCTCTTCGATCCAGTCGATCACTGTCTTGTTCTGTGTCAAATGTTTCATGATATTTGACTCCTTTCGTCTAATCTATTAAGAAAGGTACCATCTTTACCCAGTATATATTATACCCCAATAAACTCGGTTTTTCAATGACGAAACTGTTAACTTTCAGACCTTTTTTGATAAAAATTTATCAATTTCATCAATAGGCATCGAAGCTCGTGCATTGAGGGTCAGCGGGGCGATGTTTCCAGCCTTGAATTCATAGTAGCCCTGGGCGCCGACCATCGCCGCATTGTCGCCGCAAAGCGACAGCTCGGGCATGAACAGCGACCATGAATGAGCCTTGCAGATATCGGTCATTTCCGCTCTCAGGCGCGAGTTTGCGGACACGCCGCCCGCCAGAACTATCTTGTCGAAGCCGAAATTCAGCGCCGCCTTTTCCGTGTTTTCGCGCAGGCATCTGACGACCGCCTCGATATACGACGCGCCGAGATCTGGCACGCTTATCTCCTCGCCCTTTTGCTTTGCGTTGTGGATAATATTGACAGCAGCAGTCTTGAGTCCTGAAAAGCTGAAATCATATTCGCTCCCGTCAACATGCGGGCGCGGGAGCTTGTAGCTCTTCGGGTCGCCGTCCTTGGACACTCTGTCGAGGTTCACGCCGCCGGGATAATCAAGCCCCATGGCGCGTGCCGCCTTGTCCATCGCCTCGCCTGCAGCGTCGTCGCGCGTTCTGCCGATAATATGAAAATCCGTGTAGTCGCGCACCTCGATTATGTGGCTGTGACCGCCTGAGACGACGAGCGCGAGAAACGGCGGCTCAAGGTCGGGGTGAGTTATATAATTCGCCGCGATATGCGAGCGCAGATGATGCACGGGCACGAGCGGTTTGTTCGCGGAAAACGCGAGTCCCTTTGCAAAATTCACGCCGACTAACAGCGCGCCGATAAGCCCGGGCGCATAGGTCACGGCTATCGCGTCAACATCGCCGACATTCATCTCCGCCCTGTCGAGCGCCTCGCCGACAACGCCGGATATCGCCTCCGCATGGCGCCTTGACGCTATCTCCGGCACGACTCCGCCGTAGAGTATATGTTCCTTCACCTGCGACGCTATGACGCTTGAAATAACACGCCTGCCGTCCTCGACGACCGCCGCCGCGGTCTCGTCGCAGGAGGATTCGATTGCAAGTATCTTCATTTCGCTCACCCTCATCTGTCAAAAAACTTTGTCATTATCTCCGCGTCCTCGCGCGGATCGGAATAAAAATTCTTTCTTGTTCCGACTTCTTTGAAGCCGCGTTTTTTATAGAGTGCCTTCGCTGGGGCGTTTGAAGCCCTGACCTCGAGCGTTATCAGCACGCAGCCGCGTTTTATTGCGCCGCGCTCCGCCTCTTCGAGCAGCTTTTCCGCTATCCCGCGGCGGCGGAATTTTTCGGACACGGCAACATTGGTTATATACGCCTCGCCCACTATCTCCTGCACGCCGATATATCCGGCGACGCATCCGTTGGCAACCGCGCAGAGAAAATGAGCCTGATCGTTATCAAGCTCTTCCCGAAGCGACTTCTCGCTCCACGGATGCGAAAAACATTCGCGCTCGAGCGACACGACGCCGCCTATATATTCTTCCGTCATCGGGACCGTTTCAACTTCAAAAATACCGATCAGCTCCCGCTCTTTATCTTTTCGTAAAGCTCCGTCAGCGCGCCGTTTATCTTCTTCGCACACTCGCGGTAAACTTCGATATCGCATCCGTAGGGGTCGTCAACTCCGCCGGCGAGCACATAGAGTCTCTCGTCGGGAATCATGCGGTTGAGCATCTCATACTGCTCATCGGTCATGCAGACTATCAGATCTGCCTTGCGCGCGATGCTGCGGGTCAGCATACGAGATTTATGCTCCGAGATATCGACTCCGTATTCGAGGGCGACCGCCTGCGCGTTGTCGCTCGCGGGGCGTCCGTCAAAGGTCGCAAGCCCCGCGCTCGAGCAGTCTATACCGCTCTCCCCTTTTTCTTCGAGCAGTTTTTTGAACATCCCCTCCGCCATCGGACTGCGGCAGATGTTGCCCGTGCAAACAAAAACCAGATTCATGTTTCCTCCGTTTTATCAGCCTTTCGCGTCATACCAGGTGCGCCCGGAATGGACATCCGCAGTGAGTGCCACAGAGAGCTTAACAGCGTTTTCCATTTCCTCTTTGAGCAGGGCGCTCACGTGCTCTTTTTCGTTCTCCGGCGCTTCGACTATCAGCTCATCGTGCACCTGCATTATCAGCTTCGCCGCCAGATTCTCGCGCTCAAGGCGTTCGTAAACTCTTATCATCGCTATCTTGATTATATCCGCCGCCGTGCCCTGAATGGGCATATTGCGCGCCACGCGCTCGCCGAACGCGCGGGTGTTGGCGTTCGATGCGGCGAGCTCCGGCAGATATCTGCGCCGCGCAAACATCGTCTCGGCGTAGCCGTCTTTCTTCGCCTTTTCGACCACATCGTGCATATATTTGTCAACGCCGGAATAGTGCCTGAGATAGCCTTTTATATACTCATCCGCCTCGCTGCGGCTGACTCCGATATCTTTAGCGAGTGAGAACGCGCCGATGCCGTATACTATGCCGAAATTGACCGCTTTCGCGCGGCTTCTCATTATCGGAGTGACGAGCTGCGGCGGCATATCAAAGACCTCGGACGCGGTCACAGTGTGGATATCCGTGTTGTCGTTGAACGCCTTTATCATGTTTTGGTCGCCCGAAATATGGGCGAGAACGCGAAGCTCAATCTGCGAATAGTCCGCGTCAACGAGCACATATCCGTCCCGCGCGACGAAGAATTTCCGCATCTCGCGCCCGAGCGGAGAGCGCACGGGGATATTCTGAAGATTCGGCTCGGTCGATGAGATTCTGCCCGTTCTCGTCTCGGTCTGATTCAGAGTCGAGCGGATGCGCCCGTCCTCGCCGATAACCTTGAGCAGACCGTCGCAGTAGGTCGACCTGAGCTTTGAAAGCGTTCTGTATTCGAGGATATCGCGCACAGCGGGGTGCTTGTTTTCGAGCGATTCGAGCACCTGCGCGTCGGTCGAATATCCGCTTTTTGTCTTTTTTCTCGCGGGCAGCTTGAGCTTTTCAAACAGCGCTTCGCCGAGCTGCTTGGGCGAGTTCAGATTGAACTCGTAGCCAACTAGAGCGTATATCTCCTGCTCGATTTCGGCTATCCTCCCGCCGAGCTGTTTGCCAAATTCCGCGATTCCGTCGCGGTCAACGGCGAAGCCCGTCTGCTCCATTGAAGAGAGCACATGCGCGAGCGGAAGCTCGATGTCATGAAGCAGCTTCTGCTGTCCGTTTTCCTCAATTTTTTTGTCCATTGCCGCAAATAATCTTCTCAGCGACGCGGCGGCGCAGTCGTTTTCGTCGCCGTTTTCAACCGGCACTGCCGCCGAATATTCGCCCGCAAGGCGCAGCGCGTCATAGGACGAGGCGGAGGGGTTGAGGACATAGCCCTCAAGTTCCAGATCGCCGCACATATTCCTGCACTGAGCCGAACAGCCCTGTGCGAATGAATAGAGCGACTTTATGTCCGCCGTGTATTTCTTTATATTTTTATCTTCGAGCAGCTTTATAAAAAACGGATAAAAATTCTCGTTTTCGCAGTCGCACACGAGCACTTTTTCCCCGAGATCGAAGCGGCACTTTTCGCCGTCCCAGAGAAAATAGCTCTCGCCGTCAGATTTAAGGCGCGTCATCAGCTGGCCGAAATCATCCTCGGCGCAGACCGGGACGGGCTTCTCCTCTTTCTGCGGCTCGGAGGCTGTGTTTGATATCTCGAGTCCGAGGCGGTCGATGAGCTTGAACATCTCAAGATCCGCGAGCATTCTCGTGACCTTGAAATTGTCGGGGGCTCTGAGAATATAGCTCTGCGGGTTATTGTCGATCGGGATATCGCAGTTTATCGTGCCGAGCTTTTTGCTCAAGAACGCCATGTCCCTGTCTTTTTTCAGCTTGTCCCGCACTCCGGGTTTGATATCTATCGTGTCGATATTGTCGTAGATATATTCTATCGAGCCGAAGCGGGCTATCAAATCACCGGCAGTCTTTTCGCCGATTCCCGCAACGCCGGGGATATTGTCCGAGCTGTCGCCCATGAGGGCTTTTATATCAATGAGCTTTATCGGCTCAACGCCGTATTTTTCGCGCACTGCCTCAGGCGTGTATCTGTCGGTCACGGGTCTGCCCATCTTCGTCGCGGCGAGCAGAACATTGACGCTGTCGGACACCAATTGCAGGCTGTCCCTGTCTCCCGTGGCTATCGTGCAGACGGCGTCGCCGCTGTGGCGCGCGAGAGTGCCGAGAATATCGTCCGCCTCATATCCGGGCTTTTCAACTATCGGCACGCCCATCGCCTCAAGCAGCTCCTTGAGCACGGGCATCTGCTGCGCGAGCTCATCGGGCATACCCTTTCTTGTCGCTTTGTAGCCGCCGTACATCTCGTGGCGGAAAGTCGGCTGCTTGACATCAAAAGCGACCGCCACCGCCTGCGGCCGGCACTCGTCTTTGAGGCGCAGAAAAATATTCATAAAGCCGTAGATGGCGTTGGTAAATCTGCCGTCCTTCGTCGTGAGCACCTTTATGCCGTAAAACGCGCGGTTCAATATGCTGTTGCCGTCAATAACAAGAAAATTCATGTTCAGCCTCCGAGCTTTGAGTCTAAGATACTATATTATACCACACAAGCGGCGATTTGCATACTTTTTTATATCCTTTTTCCCTTTATATAAACGCACCCGAGCTCTTTCAAATCGGACGAAAGAACAGTGAAATCGGCGCGCTTGCCGACTGCTATACTGCCCGTCACATCGTCGACGCCTATCGCGCGGGCGGGATTTATCGTGCAGGATTTCACCGCCTGGCGGACTGGCACGCCGAAGCTGATTATATTCCTGAACTCAGCAAAAATATTCGTCGTGCTCGCGGCTATCGTACCGTCGGCGAGCAGAGCCTTGCCGCCTTTTACATATACTGTCGTGCCGCCGAGCTCATATTCGCCGTCGCCGAGACCCGAGGCGCACATGGAGTCGCTGACCGCGACGCTCCTATCCTCGCCGAGTATTTTATAGAGCAGGGCGAGATACGCCGGGTGGATATGCATCCCGTCGCTTATCAGCTCCGCCGTGGCGTTTTCGGCTCTGAGCGCCGCGACTGCCGCGCCGGGCTTGCGGTTATATATCGGATCCATGCCGTTTAGAAGATGCGTCGTGTGGGTTATTCCGTTTTTGTAGCCGAGCTCCGCCTGCTCAAATGTCGCGGCGGTGTGCGCGGCGGACACCGTGCATATCTTCGACGCCTCGTGCGCAAATTCTATAGCCCCCGGAAGCTCGGGTGCCAGCGACACAAGTCTTATTTTGCAGATTTTATCGAGCTTTCTGAGCTCGTCTATGTCCGGCTCATGCAGATATTCGGGATTCTGCGCGCCGCGCTTTGCATATGAGAGGAACGGTCCCTCCATATTGATGCCGTGGATATATGCGCCGCACTCCTTGCCGAGATATCCCGCCGCATTCTCAAACGCCTTTTCTATCCTGTCATATGGCAGAGTCATCGACGCGGGGCAGAACGAAGTTACGCCGAAACTCGCGAGAGTCCGCGACATGGTTTCGAGCGTATGCGGCTGAGCGTCGGAGAAATCCGCTCCCCCGCAGCCGTGGATATGTATGTCGATAAAGCCGGGCAGGATAACGCATCCGGAAAGATCATGCTCCTCCCCGCCGTTTAAATTTTCGCCTATTTCAGCTATTTTACCATCCTCAATGCGCACATCCGCGCGGCGCAGAGCAAACTCGGAATCGAAAATATCCGCATTCTTCAGTATCATTTTATATCCCTCCGTTGCGGCAAAAGGGGCTGTTTCATATTGAATCCAATACAAAACAGCCCCTTTGTTATTGATTATATAAATTACGCGTTGTCCTCGATGAACTTAACGATATCGCCGACAGTTCTGACATGATCAAGAACATCGTCGGGAACTTCAAGGTTGAATTCCTCTTCGATGGACATAGAGAGATCGACAAGATCAAGGCTGTCTGCGCCGAGATCTCCGGAAATAGATGCATCCTCGGTAACAAGATGGCTGTCTATCTCGAGCTGCTCGCAAATGATTTTCTGGACTCTTTCAAAAGTTGACATTTTTATTTCTCCTTATACTATAATTTTAAAATCAACCTTTTGTTTTCGAGGAAAGCGGAATTAATTTCCGTGCCTCTTATAGTATAGATATTATTAATATTATCGCCGTTTGTCAATACTTTATCTGTAAAAATTTTATTAATTTCACAGTGTGTATTTTTCCCCGATACAAAAGGCGTGAATATAGCCGCGCAGCGGGGAAAAAATAGATTTGAAAAAAATACTTTCGGGTGATGATATGGATATATTTCTCAGCTTTCTCAAGGCGTTCGCGGTCGGCGGCGCGATATGCGCGGTGGGTCAGATAATAATGGATCTGACAAAGCTCACACCCGGGCGCATACTCGTCTGCTTCGTCGTGGCGGGAGTCGTGCTCGGCGCAGTCGGAGTCTATGCTCCGCTCGCAAAATGGGCGGGCGCGGGGGCAACGGTTCCGCTGACGGGCTTCGGCTTCGCCATGGTAAAAGGTGTCAAGGAGGCTATCGCCGAAAAGGGCGCGCTCGGCATCCTGACGGGTCCTCTGACCGCATCGAGCGCGGGGATAACCGCGGCGGTGCTCTGCGGTCTTATCGCGTCATTTGTTGCGAGACCAAAGGAAAAATAAGAAAAAGTCACCTGCCATACACAATAGCGTATAGCAGGTGAAATTTTTTCAAAAAATCAGTTGGCTGCGGGTGCGCAGGTATCGCAGCAGGAGCAGGAGACATAATTCTCCGGCTCGTCGGCAGCAGCCTTCTTCTTGTCTATGATCTTCTTGACGGCAAACGCTATACCGACAACAGCGGCGGCAACAGCGATGATGATAGCGACGATCTTGATTATCTTCTTGGCCTTGTCCATGGTCTCACCTCCCGTTTGATTCTTATCGATTATGATTATACGCCAAACGCAGGCAAAAGTCAAACCATACGATAAAAATTTACAAACGGATATTATGCCGCATCAAAAAGAAAAATAGCGAAAAGAGTAAAAAATAAAAAAATTAACGGTCATGGCAAAAGCCAAAACCGTTAATAATTTGTTTGCAATCTTACGCCTCGTTGAGAAGCTTTGCAAGAGCGGACTTCTTGCGAGCAGCATTGTTCTTATGAATAAGGCCCTTGGCGGCTGCCTGATCGACCTTCTTTATAGCTGCGGTGACAACTTCCTTCTTATCTGCCGCGTTGGTCTCAGCAGCAGTGTGAGCCTTCTTTATGGCAGTCTTAAGGGCTGAATTGCGGGACTTGTTGCGGGCGGCCTTTGTATTGTTGACGATGACACGCTTCTTAGCTGACTTGATATTAGGCATTTTTGCACCTCCTTCATCATACAGTTAATAATCTTATCATAGACTTTGCCAAAATGCAAGAGAAAAAGAAAAAATTTTTGCCTTTCGCACCCCTGCGAAAGCGAAACGGAGACGAAAAAATGAACTTCAGAACAGACCTTGCGCTCGAAGTGCGCGAAAATCTCGAGGGCAGCAAAATCGACGGCGTGGAATGCACGAGCTTTGAAAGCGCGGGCGCGGAAATAACCCGCTTGCGAGTCACGGACAGGCGCGGCGAAGAAATATTGGGCAAGCCGCGCGGAGAATATATAACCGTGCAGTCGCAGTCGTTCGCGCGCTCCTCGCGCATAAGCGACGAGCTTATAGATGCCGTGGCGCAGGAGCTCTCTCGCCTGCTCCCGTCCGAGGGCACGGTGCTCGCCGCGGGGCTCGGCAACACGAATATAACCCCCGATGCGCTCGGCCCCAAATTTATCGGCGGCGTGTTTGTCACAAGACACCTAAAGCGCGAGCTATGCGAGCAGCTGGGGCTCGGCAGGCTGCGCCCGGTCGCGGCGATAGCACCCGGAGTGCTCGGTCAGACAGGAGTCGAAACAGGCGAACTGCTGCTCGGCGCGGTGAATGTGATAAAGCCCTGCGCCGTGATAGTCGTCGATGCACTCGCCGCGCGCAAGCTCGGCAGGCTCGGGAGCACAGTTCAGATATCTGACAGCGGAATAATCCCCGGCTCTGGAGTCGGCAACTCCCGCGCCGAGATAAGCCGAAAAACGCTCGGCGTCCCGGTCATATCCGTGGGCGTTCCGACGGTCGTTGATGCGCACACACTCGCCCGCGATGTGTCGGGTAATAACACAAATGAACCTGCCGAGGACGCAAAAATGATGGTCACACCGAAAGAGATAGACCTGCTTATCGAGCGCTGTTCGGGACTGCTCTCGCTCGCCGTAAACCGCGCTTTGCAGCCGGAGCTGAGCATAAAAGACCTCATCGAGCTGACAAGCTGACAATTTCGCCTGAAATTGTTACAGAAATGTTACAATTTAATCTTTCTTTGTAACCATTTTGTATTCAACTGTAATCGTTTTGTGGTGGCTTTAGCCCCCTGTTCGGTATATACTATGTATCGTAGGAAAGAGAAACTACGAAACGGTTAAGGAGGACAACAAAATGGTATTACAGGCATTAGGAATCATCTTGGTATTGGCAGTCGTCATGTCAGTGGCGGCAGTAAGCAGTTCGACCTCCGGCAGAACTGAACCGTAAAAGTGTTCTGAACGGATAAAAAAACAAAACAACTTCTCGATTGCCGCCGCTTGTGCGGGCGACGGCAAATCAGTTCCCCATCGCCCCCAGAGCTTCCGGTGCTCTGGGGGTTTCCCATTTTTATGTGATTTTTAAGCAGTGCAATTCGTAATATCAGCGATAGCCGAGACAGAATCGTGACAATTTTGAAATGTCGATAACTTGCCCTTACCTTTGCGACCCACCACAATCAAATAATATCTCCTTTCCGCGTTTCGGCATTTTCTTTTTATTTGAAAAAGAAAACGCCTGCAAAAGAAAAG
>OGYF01000799.1_pt1 | contig 30180 bp, 28 predicted proteins | sample 1576451 | NCBI WGS metagenome assembly OGYF01 (sample SAMEA3541505, study PRJEB24748) | human gut metagenome | biome: human gut; feature: human-associated habitat; material: faeces | place: China | collected 2012
AAGTCCGGATACGGTTTTTCTCTTTACTGGAGGTAACAGTTACACCAAACCAAGCGTTGTCTAATGAGGTGGAAAAGACGATGCCCTCCGGTCTCTTAGTCAAGAACAGATACTGATGCTGTGGGTTTTCAGTCATCTTGGCAAATATCTGTTCCCGCCACTCTGACTTCCAGTGGGAAAAATCGCTCATGCCGGTGAGTAGAAAATTCTGTGGGCGCTTTTTCTCCATCAGCCGCAGCTTATTGGGAAAAAACTCCGGCTTTTCAAAGTCGTCAATCATGTGAAACCGACGAACATTGTTTCTGGCGTAGCAGTAGCTGCAACCAATAGTACAGCCAATCACCAGATTCATGTTCTGAATACAGTCTTTGATACAAACAGCCACCGCTGACACCTCCTTACCGTTTTAAGATTTAGCCTTCTGCCGCAGGTGCAACTTTCCCGAAGCCGTTCCAGGCATACAGGCCCTTCTTGTCCTCATTGCCCAGGAACTTGTCCACCTGACAGATGTGCAGGATATGGTCGCCAACTTCCACCGACTGCTGCAGGGTGGCCACCATCGCCAGACGAGTATCCACCGGAATCTGGATGTCACTGCCCTCCACAGCCATCATCTCGATGTTGTTGGCGGCCACCTTGTCGGTCTTGGCACCGGTAGACGCTCCGCAGGCCATCACCACCTGAGCAAGACTCTCGCCAGGAACGGTGACAATCACCTTGCCGGTCTCCCGTACCCGCTCACCGGTGTGGGACTGTTTTCCTGTGGCGAAGCCCACCATAGGCGGATTGAAGGAGAGGTAAGATACAAAGCAAATGGGAGCCAGGTTTGTAGAACCGTCCTCCTTTTTAGAACAGATCAGTGTCAGCGGATTGGGGGAGGTCAGAACAGTAGCCTCCATAATGTTCAGTTCTTTCATGTCATTCAGACCTTTCTAAGAAATCTCAGTCGTTGACTGCATGGCCAACCAGTGATATATTTATTATATCTGATAGCAATTTTCGTTCAAGTACGCAAATTATTTGTACCTGGTATCAAAAAATATACTACAAAAGACGAGGAAAGATCCAATCATGACTTATGAAGAATTCAAAGAAAAGGTTAGCAGTGTCATTCTAACCGATGATGGAAACTGCCCGGTCACGCCGGTGGTTCAAATGCTGCAGGGCAAATGGAAACTCCAAATTCTCTATGAACTATGCATCAAGTGTCCCATGCGGTTTGGGGAACTGAAAAAGATGCTAAAGCCAATTACAAATACGGCGCTGACAAATGCCCTCAAAGAGTTGGAAGCCGATGATTTGATACAACGAATCCAGTACAATGAGATGCCGTTGCGAGTAGAATACTCCCTAACACTGAAAGGGCAAGATTTGTTGCCGGTATTTTATGCCATTATGCAGTGGGGAATAAAATATATCCCTTGAATTTCTAAAACAAATGATTTCAAAAAATTACTGGTGTAATTTACCCTTGACAAATCTCATCACAATGCTCCTTTGACTTCGACCAGCAACTTTTTCATCAGTTTTGCTTTCCTTCTTCATCAGATGGGCAAAGCTGGCTGTAGTCATAACAAAGATCCTTTGCCCGAGCCCGATCATCTGATAGCTCTTTAGCATCATTCGCGTCATGAAGCATTTGCTCCAGCATTTTTTCCTTTTCTGTCATTCTGGCTCACCCTCATCTCCGAAAAGTCCGGATTTGTGGGACTTATCATACCATAACGCAAAAGCGTTTGCTACTGAAATTACCGACAGGGATATCTGCGTATTAGCAGAAAAAGTGACCGCGCAGGGAGTGCTGCTCGGCAACCTCAGAAAGCGGCAAATGAGCCCTTTTGACAAGCGGCCGTCCAGCGTTTCAGCAGCACGCAAAGCGCTCCGAGGGTAGTGATACCACCCCCACCTCGCACATTCAGAAAGTACTGCGCACAGAGTGAAAAAACAGCGACATCACCAAGTTGCAAACAGATTACGCAGCCCAGCGGGGCCGCGGCGCCTCGGAACAGCGACGCACATGAGCGCATCGCTGTCCCGGAGGCTCTTTGCGTTCTTCGGGAGTACCCTCGACCCAGACCTCAAAGGGGCAAAGTACGCCGTTTTACCCCCTGACCACGCAGGGGTTCCAAAACGCGTGAAACAGTCCGAGGGTAGCAATAGCGCCCCCACCCAAAACGCCCCGTGTTTCGGCGTGTAAGCGCTTGTGCGCGATCTTTCTCTGAAAACCGAGTGTGTACCCGCTTTCGGGAGTGAAAGCGAACATGGGGCGTTTGTGCCGGAGGTGTTGAAAACCGTATGACCGATGCATTGGAAACATTGGTATGACTGCATTTCCTATGCTTTTCACAGCTTTTTCGAGGATGAAAAAGGAGCAGGAGAAAGGCATTGGCGCTTTTCGCGCCAATGCCTATTCACAGCAGCCCGCAGTGCGAGCTGCCGCAAGGGTTTGCGGGTTTTGGAAATTGACGCTTTTTTCGAGGTTCCCAGAACGGTTTGACGCTAAATTTGAGAAAAGTCGCCGCAAAGCCCCGTGTCACAACGGTTTGCGGCGGCGCTTTGATAGAAAATCGGTACGCTTTATACCGTTGTAGTCGGCGGAAGTCTCCGTAGCAGCTCAAATCTTGCTACGCCATAAACAAAGATAAGCGGCGGTTGAGAATTGATAACTTTCTGATAATAGTGTGGCTTCCCCATAGCTTTTCTCTGCCTTTTACGGTATTGTGTACCGTTACAAAGGAGGTCGATTTTATGCCAAAACGACGAGCGAACGGGGAAGGGAACATCCGCAAACGAAAGGACGGTCGATGGGAGGGTCGCTACACTGTCGGCCACGATCCGGAAACCGGAAAAGCCATCATCAAAAATGTCCTTGGTAAGACACAGGCGGAAGTCAAGGAAAAGCTGAAAAAAGCCATCGAGGAAAACGTGGGCATCGACTATGGGCGGGCCAAAACCTACACCGTAGGAACATGGCTGGAAGTGTGGATGGAGAACTACGCCAAGGTGAAATTGCGCCCGTCCACCTTCAAAACCTTACAAGGCTTTCTGAAAAACCACATTAAGCCGCAAATTGGCAGCATCCCGCTGGCAGACCTCACTTCTCTGGACTTGCAGCGGTTCTACAAGCACCTGTTGGACGGTGGCCGGGTAGACTGCATTGAGGCCAAGAAAAAGCCGAAAGGTCTGGCTCCCAAAACGGTACGGAACATCCACCAGATGATCGGGTCGGCATACAACCTCGCCATGGAGCAGAAACTGGTGAGCAAGAATCCAACGCAAGGCTGCGCCTTGCCGAAGGTGGAACACAAGGAGATGAAAACGCTGACCGCCGACCAACTCAGCACCTTCTTCCGGGAGGCCAGGGACAGCGGCGTGTACGAGCTCTACTACCTCGACCTCGCCACGGGCCTACGCCGTGGCGAACTGCTGGGGCTAAGGTGGACAGATGTAGACTTCCAGCATGGCGTGCTGAAAATCCAACGGGCCATCTCGCGGCAGAACGGCAAGGTAGTGGAAGCATCACTGAAAACGAAAAACGCCTACCGCACATTGCCCCTGTCGGCAGACGCGATAAGCGTTCTGAAAATGCAGAAATGCAAAGTTGGGAACAGCGAATGGGTATTCCCATCGCCCACCGGAGGCCCCATGTCGCCGGACAGCGTGTTGCATATGCTCCAGCGGGTGCTGAAACGGGCAGGGCTGCCACGGATACGCTTTCATGACCTGCGCCACACCTTCGCAACGATGGCGCTGCAAAACGGCGTGGATGTAAAAACCGTGTCCTCGATGCTCGGTCACTACTCCGCGGGCTTCACGCTGGACACCTATGCCCACGTCACCACCGACGCTCAGCTCAAGGCGGCGCAAACCATGGGGAGCATCCTCTCCCGTGCGGTATAGGCCTTTCCGCTATCCGCTCCCGTTGGGGTCAGCGTTTGGGTCAGAAAAAAGCAGCGGGAGAAAACAACAACTTATGCAAACAAAAAGACCCGAAGCCTTACGGTTTCGGGTCTTTTTGGCACGCCGTGAGGGATTCGAACCCCCGGCCTTCTGGTCCGTAGCCAGACGCTCTATCCAGCTGAGCTAACGGCGCTTGTCTCTTGACGACTTTGATATCATAGCACATGATATCAGGAATTGCAAGGGCTTTTTTCATTTTTCCTGAAAAAATTTTTGCGGGGCCGGGGGAGGGGAAAATGTGCGCTGGACAGCGGGGGGAAGATGTGCTATAATATACGCCTAATAATATTGCATGATGGATGCAAGGAAGCGGCGAGAGAGTGCCGCAGCGAAAGGAGCCACCGGTTATGAGAGTCATTGATCTGGAGAACATCAACTACGCCATGCGAAGCGAGACGCAATTCGTGCTGCGGTGTGAGGAGGTGTTCCACGATAAGATCAGTGCGGCGGCGACTACCATTCTCTCCAACAAGGGCGAAAAGCCGCTGGTGGCGCTGACGGGTCCCTCCGGCAGCGGTAAGACTACTACCGCCATGCGTTTGCAGGAGTATTTGCAGAATCTGGGAGTCCATGTGTGTCTGCTGAGCATGGATAACTTCTTCCTGCCGCTGGATCAGCGTCCCCCGGAGGCCACCGACTGGGAATCCCCCTACTGCGTCAACGTGGAGCAGTTGGTGTCCTGCATCTCCCAGCTGGCCGACGGCAAGGAGGCGGATATCCCCTGGTACGACTTTAAGGAGGGCAAGACCGGCGGATATCGCAAGATGCAGGGCGACAAGGACGGCATCATCATTGCAGAGGGCATCCATATGCTCAACCCGCTGATCTTCGAGAAGATCCGGGGCATTGCCAACGGCATCTATGTGGCTCCTCGGACCCGTATCATCACCTATGACGACAAGATCGTCCGGCCGGAGCAGCTGCGGGTGGCCCGCCGGCTCATCCGGGACTACAACACCAGAGGCCACTCTCTGCGGGAGACCGTGGAGCGGGCGGCCAGCGTCAACCGGGGCGAGGAGAACTACATCAAGCCCTATAAGTCTAACGCCGCCATCCAGATCGACAGCTTCCACGACTATGAGCCGTGTATTCTGGCCAAGTATCTGCTGGAGATCCCCCAGTTCCGGCAGGAGCTGACGGACGAATTCATGGCGGAGAACGATCTGACGGATCTGATGAAGGTGGTGCGGGAGGTGCCGCCGCTGCACACGCCGTATGTGCCGCTGAACTCCATCGTGCGGGAGTTTGTGGGCGGCAGCTGCTACAAATATTAAATGGTGAGAAGCAGCTCTGTGGGCTGTGAGATATGTTGTTATCCGTGCCTTTTTAGAGAGGAGAAATGAAGTATGCACAAGATCATTACCATCAGCCGTGAGTTTGGTTCCGGCGGCCGTGAGCTGGGCAAGCGCCTGGCGGAGGAGTTGGGCATCCCCTGCTACGACCACCAGATCATCGAGATGATCGCCAAGGAGAACGGCTTTGACGAGCGGTATGTGGCCAATGTGTCCGAGAAGAGCATCGAGGCCGCCTATCCCATGACCATCGGCCATCGGTTTGCTATGCCCTCCATGGAGATCATGGAGCAGCCCATTCGGGTGGCGGCGGCCCAGCGCCAGATCATCGAGAACTTCGCCAAGCAGGGGGACTGCGTCATCATCGGCCGCTGCGCCGACGTGATCCTGAAGGACTATCACCCCCTGAACCTGTTCATCTACGCCGACATGGAGGCCAAGGTGGAGCGCTGCATCCGCCGGGCGCCGGAGGGGGAGCATCTGACCCGCAACGAGATCGAGCGGATGATCAAGCAGGTGGATAAGAACCGCGCCCAGTACCGCCAGATGTACAGCGATACCAAGTGGGGCGCCAAGGAGTCCTATCACCTGTGCGTCAACACCACGGAGAGGTACATGAAGGAGATCGTTCCGGGGCTGGCCGCCTATGTGCGGTGCTGGTTCAGCGAGGAATAAGCAGGACAGCGGAGACTGCCGGGAGGGAGAGCCCGCCGGCAGTCTCCCTTTGCGTCAACGGAAAGGAGCAGGCAATATGAAGCGCATTGCAGTTATCACCGGGGCCTCCAGCGGTATGGGACGCCGGTTCGCTGAGACCGTGGACACCTTCGGTCGCTTTGATGAGATATGGGTCATCGCCCGCCATGAGACGGCGCTGGAGGAGCTGCGGGAGCGGGTGCCGTTTCCTGTGCGGCCTATGGCGCTGGATCTGACGGACCGCAGCAGCTTCGGAACCTACGTCAAGGCACTGGCGGAGGAACCGGTGGAGGTGGGCCTGCTGGTGAACGCCAGCGGCTTCGGAAAGTTCCGGGCGGTGGTGGATACGCCGCTGGAGGTGAACCTGAACATGGTGGATCTGAACTGTCAGGCGGTGATGGCCCTGTGTCAGCTGACGATCCCCTATATGCCGGAGGGCGGGCAGATCATCAACATCGCCTCGGTGGCGGCCTTCCAGCCCATTCCGTATATCGACGTGTACGGGGCCAGCAAGGCCTTTGTGCTGAGCTTCAGCCGGGCATTGAACCGGGAGCTGCGGGGCCGGGGCATCCGGGTCATGGCCCTTTGCCCCTTCTGGACCCGGACGGCCTTCTTTGCCCGTGCCACCGTCAACGGCGGTGAATCGGTGGTGAAGAAGTATGTGGCCATGTATGAGCCGGAGCAGCTGGTGCAGCGGGCATGGCGGGATGCCAAGCGGGGGAAGGATGTGAGCCAGTTCGGCTTTGTGGCCCGGTTCCAGACGGGACTGACGAAGCTCCTGCCCCACAGTCTGGTGATGGATGTATGGATGCATCAGCAGAAGTTGAAGTGAGGCAGCGGGGATGAGGTATCTGTTTCCCACGGGGAAGGGCTATCAGCGGAAGTGGCTGGGGCAGGACGTGCTGTCCGGCGTGGTCATTGCCGCCGTGTCCATCCCCATTTCCATGGGCTATGCCCAGATCGCCGGGCTTCCGGCGGTATATGGTTTGTACGGATCACTGCTGCCGGTGATCCTGTTTGCGCTGCTGTCTACGTCGCCGCAGTTCATCTTCGGCGTGGATGCCGCCCCGGCGGCCATGATCGGCGGTGTGCTGGGAGGCATGGGCATCGCCATGGGCTCCGCCGAGGCGGAGCGGGTGGTGCCGGTGCTGACCTTCTATGTGGGGATATGGCTGCTGCTGTTTGCCCTGCTGCGGGCGGGGCGGGTGCTGCGGTTCGTGTCCACCTCTGTGATGGGGGGATTTATCAGCGGTATCTGCTGCACCATCATTCTGATGCAGCTGCCCAAGCTCATGGGCGGCACCGCCGGTACCGGAGAGCTGCCGGAGCTGGTGCGGCATCTGGCCGGGGTGCAGGTCCATCCCCTGTCTCTGGGGCTGGGGGCGGCGGCGCTGGTGATCCTGCTGGCGGCCAAGCGGCTGAGACCCAAATTCCCCATGGCCATCGTGGTGATGGGACTGGGGGCGCTGGCCACGGTGCTGTTTGACCTGCCGGGGCATGGCGTAGCGTGTCTGGGCGCAGTGGAGCCGGGACTTCCGGCGCTGCATCTGCCGGACTGGAGCGCTGTCAGCCTGACGGAGGGGCTGGGCAACAGCCTGCCGGTGGCGGTGGTCATCATGGCGGAGACGCTGCTGGCCGAGAGCAGCTTCGCCATGCGGGACGGCTATGAGATTCGGGACAGTCAGGAGCTGCTGGCCTTTGCGGCGGCCAATCTGGGAGCCGGCATGGTGGGCTGCTGCCCGGTAAACGGCAGCGTGTCCCGCTCCTCCATGAATGTGCAGTACCGGGGCAAGACCCAAGCGGTGTCGCTGGTGGCGGCAGCGGGGATGGCGGCGGTGCTGCTGTGGGGCAGCGGGCTGATCCGGCTGCTGCCGGTGCCGGTGCTGACGGCCATCGTTATTTCGGCCCTGCTGGGGGCGGTGGAGTTCGACATGGCCCACCGGCTGCTGCGGGCGGATCGGAAGGAGCTGGCCATTTTTCTGGCGGCCTTTCTGGGCGTGCTGGTGCTGGGGACCATCTATGGTGTGGTCATCGGCGTGCTGCTGTCCTTCGTGGATGTGATCCGGCGGGCCTCCCAGCCCAGCCGGGAGCTGCTGGGGGTCATCTCCGGGCAGCCGGGCTTCTACCCGCTGGGGCGCATGAGTCAGGCGCATCCGCTGGAGGGAGTGGCTCTGTACCGGTTCAGCGGTGGACTGTTCTTTGCCAACATCGACCGGTTCCAGAAGGATGTGGAGAACTGCGTGAAGCCCGGTATCCGGGCGGTGATCGTGGATGCCAGCGGCATCGTCAGCGTGGATCTGACCTCGGCGGAGCGGCTGGTGCTGCTGTACCGGCGGCTGGAGGAGCAGGGAGTACGGCTGTATCTGACGGAGCATATCGGACAGGTCAACGACGAGCTGCGGCGCTTCGGGGCCGGGGAACTCATCGAGGAGGGCGCTGTGCGCCGGACCCTGTATGCGGCGCTGGAGGACTGCGGCGCCGCAGAGGGCGAGGTGAAGCAGTGGATCCCGGAGGAGATGCGCCATGCGGTGCCGGAGCTGCTGCGGCAGACGCAGGAGCTGGAGTGGGCCTACGGCGAGGAAGCCCAGAGCAAGCTGGATGCCATGACGGGACAGGTTTTGCAGACGCTGGAGGAGACGAAGCCGGAGCAGCGGGAGCAGGAGCTGGAGTTCCTGCTGGAGCGAGGCCGGTGGCAGGGCGTTATCGATCGGGACGCTATTTTACAGCATCTGGAGGAGCATCTGGCAGAGCTTTCCCGGCTGCTGGAGCGGTCGGAGGATGCGGTGCTGCTGGAGCTGGAGCAGGAGCGGGAGCGGGTGACGGAGGCGCTGCGGCGTCAACACCCGGAGATCGCTTCGTATCTGGCGGCCCATCGGGAGGAGCTGGAGCAGCGGTTCCAGCGGAAGTATCCGGAGGCGGCCCGGCACATCCACGAGCTGCGTCAGCGGCTGCATCAGCTGCCTGAGGAGGAAACGAAGGAGCAGAGGTGACGGATATGGCGTGCTATATTTTCGGCGCAGGAGATTTTGACGGGCTGGAGGAACGGCCCGGTGCGGAGGACTATGTGATCGCCGCCGATGGCGGATACACCGCCTGCCGGAGGGCGGGGGTGGAGCCGCAGCTGCTGCTGGGGGATTTCGATTCGCTGGCGGAGGTACCGGCGCTGCCCCATGTGGAGCGGGTGCCGGTGGAGAAGGACGATACGGACATGATGCTGGCCGTCAAGCGGGGGCTGGAGCGGGGCGAGACACTGTTCCATCTCTATGGCGGCATGGGAGGCCAACGGACGGATCACACCGTGGCCAACCTTCAGGCACTTTTGTATCTGGCGGATCACGGGGCCGAAGGCTGGCTCCACGGACGGGGCGAGCGATGGACCGCCATCCGGGACGGCAGCATCGTGTTTCCGGCCCGGCCGGAGGGCATTTTGTCGGTTTTCTGCGTGGGGCCGGACGCTGAGGGCGTCACCATCCGGGGGGCGCAGTACCCGCTGGAGGGGGCAATCTTGACGGCCTCGGTGCCGCTGGGTGTAAGCAATCACTTTATTGGGCAAGATATTATGGTAGAGGTGACACACGGCAGTTTGCTGCTGGGGTTACATGATTAAAATTTGGAGGTAACAAACATGAAAAAGATGGTGACCGGCGTGCTGGCACTGGTAATGGTGCTGGTGATGGTGGGCTGCGGCCAGAAGGACAATGGCGTGGTAAACGGCGTGGCCAAGGACGGCACCACCATCGGTGAGGGCGCCAAGTCCTTCACCATGGAGGTGGTGGATAAGGACGGCGGTAAGGTGACGTTCACCGTCAAGACCGACGCCGACACCGTGGGCAAGGCCCTGCTGGATCAGGGCGTTATTGCCGGTGAGGACAGCAGCTATGGGCTGTACGTCAAGACCGTCAACGGCATCACGCTGGACTATGACACCGACGGGATGTACTGGGCCTTCTATATCAATGGCGAATATGCCCAGACTGGCGTGGACGCCACCGGTGTAGAGAACGGCGCAGTGTACGCCTTCCGGGCCGAGAAGTAACAAGCGGCCGGGATACCGGCCAGTGTGGAAAGACAAAACACCCCGGAGCGCTCTTATGGGAGTGCTTCGGGGGATTTTTTAATTTGGGGAAAAGGCCCGCCGCAGATACTTCTGCGGCGGGCCTTTTGGGCGGTTGTGGGGGTTAAAGGGCCTTGGTATACATCTCCTCCACGGAACCGAAGGAGGGACGCTTTCTGCCGCTGGCGGTGAAGCCGAGGGATCGATAGAACCGGATGGCAGGCAGATTGGCATCGAATACCCAAAGCAGGATGGAGGGGTATCCGGCGCTTTTCACGTCCCGCAGGACCTTCTCCAGCAGCAGCTTGCCATAGCCTTGATGCCAGTGTGCCGGCAGGGAATGGATGCAGATCAGCTCGGCGGCTCCGGACATATCGGGCTCTCTGGCGGCGTCCCACCATGCGATACCGTGGGGCGCACCGTCCCGCTCCAAAATGTATCCATGGGCGCTGCCATGGGTCAGCAGATGCTCATACATTCGGGTCACAGGCTCCGGGTCCGTATATTCGGAGAGGATGTCAGCGGGGATGATCTCCCGAAAGGCGGCTTTCCAGCTTTCGGTCTGGATGTGGGCAAGCTGCGGGGCATCTCCGGGTCTTACGCTTCGGATGTCAGCGGTGTGGTTCATGAGAGGGCCTCCTTTGCATTTGCTGAGGGGGAAAATTTCGGGTCAGAGGGCCAGAACGGCGTCGAGACACTGGGCGAGGGCGTATTCATAGGCGCTGCCGCCCCAGTGCCGCTGGGCGTAGCGGTCGATGTAGCCGCCGAGAAAGGCGAACACGCATTTCCGGGGCAGATGCAGGTCCAGCTGCTCATAGTCCGGGCCGATGACGGCGGTCTGCTCCGGATCGAACTCCAGAAGCGGTATCTCGCAGGGGATGATGCCCATGGCGTGGCCCCCTGAATGTGAAATCAAAGCGGGGGGATGGAGACTATGATACCACACAGGGAGGGGGACTGCAAGAGGGGGCGGGGAGGGGGCTTTCCGGTGATTTGGAGCGGGATGGAGGCGATGGAGGGAGAAAATTTTGCAGGCAGCGGAGGAGAGCAAGTGAAAAATGGAGGTGTGAGACGGGAGAGGGCAACAGCGGGTGCAACAAAGGCCGGTGATCGGGGAGGGATAGGAGGGGTGAGGAGATGCGGAAGCGGTTTTATCGGGATCGGGCCGTGGCGGAGTGCGGGCTGTGCGGACGGGAGATCTGGCCGGGGGAGGGGTTTTATCAGGTGAACGGGGAGATCTTCTGCCGGGATTGTCTGGAGAGGTATGCGGAGCAATTTTTTGCGGGGTTTTTCAGAGAAGGGACTGTGTGATGGGGAAGGAAAGAAATGTGCCGTGGGAGGAGATCCTGCGGCGGAGAAAAGAGGGGGAGACGGCCCGTGCGCTGGCGGAGGAGTTCGGCGTGTCCGTGGAGAGTGTCTATAAGCGAGGGGCAGCGGGAGCGGCTGGAGCAGAGGGGCAGCTTGCAGCAGGCGGCCCGGAACCTGTGCCGCAGTGCAGGGAGCATGGTGGCGCAGATGGAGGATATGGATGCCAAGGAGCTCAAGGAGCTGACGGCGCTGCTGCGGGAGCTGGTGACGCTGGAGGAGCGGACGGACAAGGGGCCGGAGACGGTGAAGGTGGTGCTGGCGAAGGAAGCGGAGGAGTGGAGCAGATGAGCGTGCAGGTGGTGAAGCTGGAGCGACCCAACCCCCGGCAGGAGGAGTTTTTGAAGTGTGAAAAGAAGTATGTGGCCTTCGGCGGGGCCAGAGGCGGCGGGAAGAGCTGGGCAGTGCGGACCAAGGCAGTGCTGATGGCCCTGAAGTACCCCGGCATCCGCATTTTGCTGGTGCGGCGGACCATGCCGGAGCTGGAGAGCAATCATCTGCGTTTTTTGCGCAGGCAGCTGGCGGGGGTGGCGGAATACAAGGCGGTTTCCCGGCAGCTGGTGTTCCCCGGCGGCAGCGTGCTGGAGCTGGGGTACTGCGCCTGTGACGGGGATATGGATCGGTATCAGGGGGCAGAGTTCGACGTGATCTGTATCGATGAGGCCACCCAGCTGAAGGAGGAGTGGCTGCGGCAGTTTGCGGCGTGTCTGCGAGGGGTGAATGAGTTCCCCAAGAGGATGTACTATACCTGCAACCCCGGCGGGCCGGGGCATGGGTACATCAAGCGGCTGTTCATCGACCGGCGGTACCGGGCGGGAGAGCGGGCGGAGGAATACGCCTTCATCCCCGCCAAGGTCACGGACAATCAGGCGCTGCTGCGAGCGCAGCCGGACTATCTGCGGCAGCTGGAGGCACTGCCCCAGCGGCTGCGGCAGGCGTGGCTGGAGGGCAAGTGGGATGTATTTCAGGGGCAATTCTTTCAGGAGTTTGTGGACGACCCGGCCCACTATCGGGACAGGCGGTTCACCCACGTTATCGAGCCCTTCGATATCCCCAGAGAGTGGAGCATCTGGCGCAGCTACGACTTCGGCTATGCCAAGCCCTTTTCCTGCGGCTGGTGGGCGGTGGATCACGACGGGTGCGTGTATCGGATCCTGGAACTGTATGGCTGCACCGGGGAGCCGGATGAGGGGGTAAAGTGGACGCCGGAGAAGCAGTTTGCAGAGATCCGGCGTATCGAGGACACCCACCCGTGGCTGAAGGGACGGGATATTTTAGGGGTGGCGGACCCGGCCATTTGGGACAGCAGTCGGGGAGAGAGCATCTATGAGACGGCGCTGAAGCATCGGATCTTCTTCATGAAGGGGGACAATCGGCGGATACCGGGATGGATGCAGATGCACTATCGGATGGCCTTTGACGAGGAGGGGTATCCGCAGCTGTATGTGTTCACCGGGTGTCGGGCCTTTCGCAGGACCGTGCCGGGGCTGCTGTTCTCCGAGACGGAGCCGGAGGATCTGGACACCCGGATGGAGGATCATGTGGCCGATGAGAGCCGGTATCTGTGCATGGCCCGGCCTATCCCGCCCCGGCGGGTGGAGACGGCACTGCCGGTGCAGGACGATCCGCTGAATATGCTGGCGAGGCGGTAATACCGGGAAAAATTTCCGGTGTTGCACGGGAACGTGCAACAGGAGGGGAAACTTCCGGCGGCGGTGGGCGGAGAAGTGAGGACAGGAAAGCTGTTTTGGACAAACGGAAGGGGAGAAATGCCATGAGCAAGACGCAGAAGACGGCGGGGGAGAAGCCCCGCATCGGAGAGCAGGAGGTGCGCCGGGCGGCGGAGTTTCTGAAGAAGTACCGGCAGGGGAAGGTAAATCTGGAGCGGCGCATCATCGACAATGAGCAGTTCTGGAAGCTGCGGCACTGGCCGCAGATGGAGAAGACGGGGGAGGGCGGCAATCCCGGCGACCCGCAGCCCACCAGCGGTTGGCTGGTGAACTGCATCCTCTCCAAGCACGCAGACGCCATGGACTGCTACCCGGAGCCTACGGTGCTGCCCAGAGAACCGGGGGACCGGGCGGAGGCGGCCAAGCTGACCCGTATCCTGCCGGCCATCCTGAAGAAGAATCAGTTCAAGCGGACGTATTCCAGCGCATGGTGGTACAAGCTGAAAAGCGGGTGCGCCGTATATGGCGTGTTCTGGGATGCGGGAAAGCTCAACGGTCTGGGGGACGTGTCCATCCGGCGGATGGATCTGCTGAACCTGTTCTGGGAGCCGGGGGTGACGGACATTCAGGACTCGGCCAACTTCTTCTCCACGGAGCTGGTAAGCCACGAGGTGCTGGAGGAGCAGTATCCCCAGCTGAAGGGAAAGCTGGGCGGCGGAGGGTTTACTGTGAGCCGGTTCCTGTATGACGATCAGGTGGATACCTCCGACAAGGCGCTGGTGGTGGACTGGTACTACCACATCCGTGAGAAGGGGCGCAGGGTGCTGCAGTACTGCAAGTTCGTGGGGGAGACGGTGCTGTATGCCACGGAGAACGACCCGGAGCTGCGGGAGCGGGGGTGGTATGACCACGGGAAGTATCCCTTTGTGTTCGATGTGCTGTTCCCGGAGGAGGGGACGCCCTGCGGATACGGGTATGTGGATCTGTGCAAGTCGCCTCAGAATCAGATCGACCTGATGAATCAGGCGATTCTCAAGAACACGCTGGCGGCGGCCACGCCACGGTTTTTCATCCGGTCGGACGGAGCGGTGAACGAAAACGAGTACGCCGATTGGACGAGGCCCTTCGTACACACCAACGGCAATCTGGGGGCGGACTCCATTGCGCCTATTCACACGGCGGGGCTGGACAGCGTGTATGTGGCCATCATGCAGAGCAAGATCGCCGAGATGAAGGAGACGGCGGGGAACCGGGATGTGGCCAACGGCGGAACGGCCTCCGGTGTGACGGCGGCCACGGCCATCGCCGCCTTGCAGGAGGCGGGGGGCAAGCTGTCCCGGAACATGATCGACGACGGGTATGAGGCGTTTTCCGATGTGGTGACGCTGGTCATCGAGCTGATCCGGCAATTTTATCAGCTGCCCCGGCAGTTCCGGCTGCTGGGGGCCATGGGCCGGGAGGAGTTCGTCAGCTACGACGGGCAGGGCCTGCGGGAGCAGGTGATGGACGACGGGACGGGGGTCTGCTACCGGGTGCCGGAGTTCGATCTGGAGGTGTCGGCGCAGGATGAGAATCCCTACAAGACCATGGAGTATAACCAGCTGGCTTTGCAGTTGTTTCAGATGGGCTTTTTCCGGGAGGATATGGCGGATCAGGCGCTGCGGTGTCTGGAGCTGATGGACTTCAAGAATAAGGATCAGCTGACGGCGGCTATTTTACAGGGCAAGCAGCAGGCTGCCATGGCGCAGACAGCGGAGGGGGCGGCCTCCGGCGGCGGTGCGGCGGTGAAGCAGTCGGCCATGGAGCGGATGCGTCAGCAGACCCATGAGGCGGTGAGGCCCCGATGATCCGGGCGGTATTCGGACGGGACCGGGTGACGGTGATGGGTCACGCCGGGTATGCTCCCAAGGGGCAGGACATCGTGTGCGCAGCGGCATCGGCACTGGTATTTGCCCTGATCGGCAGCCTGCGGCAGGAGGAGAATCTGCGGGAGGTGGTGATCCGGCCGGGGTATGTGACGGCGGCGGCCAAGAGACCGTGCCGGGAGGAGCTGGAGTTGGTGCGGTGCGGACTGGCGCAGCTGGCGGCGCAGTATCCCCAATGCGTAGAGGTGGAGGGGAATTGCAGATAGGGTCGTGACCTACCACGGAAAGGAGGTATCTCCGTGAGAGAGGTACAGTGGATGCAGTGGTTTGCAGAGGAGGGGGTGGCCGATGAGGCGGCCCGGACGGGCGATACGGCTCCCGACGCCGGGGAGCAGGAGGATTTTGCGGCGCTGATCCGGGGCAGGTACAAGGCGGACTTCGACGCCAGAGTACAGAAGATCCTGGATGGACGGCTGCGGGGCCTGCGGCAGGAGAATGCACGGCTTCGGCAGGATCAGGAGCAGCGGCGGGAGCGGGCCCGTCAGGCGATAGAGTCCATGGCGGCACAGGAGGAGCAGGTGCGGCAGGTCTATCCGGAGTTCCGGTGGCAGCGGGAGATGGAGAACCCGGCCTTCGGACGGCTGGTGTGCGCCGGAGTGGAGCCGATGGCGGCCTATGAGGTGGTGCATCGGGAGGACATCCTGCGGCGGGCCATGGCCTACTCCGCCAAGCGGACGGCACGGCAGACGGCACGCTCCATCGCCAGCGTGGGCAGGCGTCCGGCAGAGAACGGCGGGCGATGTGTAGGCGTGACGGGCAGCGATCCCAGAGGACTGACCTCCCGTGAACTGGCGGATATCCGCAGACGGGTCATGGAGGGGGAGAAAATCTCCTTCTGATGGGAGCGGCCACGGATGGAGCCGCAGGAAGAACACAACGAAGCGGAGAAAGGAAAGAGGAATATGGAGAAACTGTTCGATCTGCAGGTGTTTGCACAGGAGAACACCCAGACCACCGGCGGACTGTCCGCCGAGATGAAAACCTATTACGGCATGGAGCTGCTGGATAACGCCAAGCCCCAGCTGGTACACAACCAGTTCGCCGCCACCAAGCCCCTGCCCACCGGCGGCGGCAAGACGGTGGAATGGCGCAAGTTCGGCTCCTTCGACAAGGCGCTGACCCCGCTGACGGAGGGCGTGACCCCGGACGGCAGCGGCATCTCCGTCAGCTACATCACCAAGGAGCTGGCCCAGTACGGTGACTACACCACGGTGTCGGATATGCTGGATCTGACAGCCATCGACGATGTGGTGCTGGAGATCACCGACCGCCATGGGGCCAACATGGGCCTGACGCTGGATACCGTGACCCGCAATGAGATCCAGCAGGGCAAGCAGGTGCTGTATGCTCCGGCCATCGGCGCAGACGGCAGAAAAACGGAGGTCACTACCCGTGGCGCGCTGACGGCGGCGTGCCGCCTGACCAGCGAGATGGTGGCCAAGGCCGCTACCCAGCTGAAGAAGATGAACGCCCCCACCTTCGACGGTAAGTATGTGTGCATTCTGCACCCCAGCGTGGCCTTCGATCTGCGGCAGGACGAGGCGTGGATCGCCGCACATCAGTATGCCGCCGCCACGGAGCTGTTCTCCGGCGAGATCGGTGAGCTGCACGGAGTGCGTTTTGTGGAGACCACGGAGGCAAAAATCTTCCGGGGTGGCGATCTGGCTCAGAACGGCCGCACCTTGCTGGTCAACGGCAAGGTGGAGAATAACGCCGTGGTGGCCTTTGACGGCGGCACCGTGGCGGCGGGCGCTCTGGCGGGCCGGTATGTGCTGCTGGGCGGTGAGCGCCGCCGTGTGGTTAGCAACACCGGCAGCAGCATGACGCTGGACAGCGCCGTGACCGCCGCCGACAACGCCGTCATCTATCCCGGCGAGGGCGGCGCCGAGGGCTGTGCCGTATACGGCTGCCTGTTCGTAGGAAAGGGCGCCTACGGCGTGGTGGATCTCAACGACGGCACGGAGGTCATCGTGAAGCCCCGTGGCTCCTCCGGCACTGCCGACCCGCTGGATCAGCGCTCCAGCGTGGGCTGGAAGGGCGTTCACGCCGCTGCGATCCTGTACGACGAGTACATCGTGCGAGTGGAGTGCGGCTCCTCCTACTCCGGGCAGGACAAGGCCAACTAAAGAGAAGCGGAAAACAGAGGGTGCGGGCGGTATCGCCCGCACCCGGCGGACGGAAAGGAGCAGGCAGATGCAGGAGAAGATGAAAACGGTACTCATCCCCAGAGGACGGAAGAACGAGGAGAATTTCGTGCTGGTATCGGTGAATGGACGGAACTTCAAGATCATGAAGGGCGTGGAGGTACAGGTGCCGGAGTTTGTGGCGCAGGTGCTGGAGAACGCCCGGATGATGGAGGACGATGCCCGCAGCTATGTAGACCGCATGGCCAACTGAACGGAAGGGGGAGAGAGAATGGCGACGGTCAAGCAGGTGCTGGAGCAGGTGGACGCCATGCTCCCCAACCAGTACACCACGGCGGAGAAGCGGCGGTGGCTTCTGCAGGCGGAGGGCTTCGTGGTGCGGGAGGTGCATCAGCCACACGCAGGCGGAGAGGAGACAGAGGTGCCGCCGGAGGACACCGGGGAGGACACGGTGCTGCTGGTGCAGCCGCCCTATGACGAGCTGTACCGCCACTATGTGGAGGCGCAGATCCACTACGCCAACGGGGAGATGGAGCGGTACAACAATGCCTGTGCCGCTTGGAACAACGCCCTGCTGACATACCGGGACTTCTGGTGCCGCAGTCATATGCCCCGGCAGGGGGTGAAGGCGCTGCGGCTGATGTGAGGGGGATGGGATGTTTTTTCAGAAAATGAGCGTGCCGGTGCAGAGCACGGTGACGGTCAGCAGCTTTTTAGGGCTGGATCGGCGGGCAAGAGGGGAGCTGGGCTCCTTCCGGGAGATGGAGAACCTCACCTCCGACGGCTATCCCACCCTGACGGTGCGACCCCGGCGTGGTCTTGCAGGGCGGGTGGAGTCCCCCGGCGGCATAGCCGCCAAGGATGCGCTGATCTGGGTGGACGGTCACACCCTGTATATCGGCGGCGTGGCCACGGAACTGGTGCTGACGGAGGGAAATAAGCAGCTCATTGGCATGGGCAGCTGGCTTATCGTGTGGCCGGACAAGAAGTACATCAACACCGGCGATCTCAGCCAGCACGGCAGTCTGGAGAACCGGGTGCAGACACAGGGACAGGTGACACTGTCTCTCTGCGGGGCCAAGGGGGCGGCACTGGGGGACTATCTGGTCTCGGAGGAGCCGCCGGCGGACCCGGCGGGAGGATGCCTGTGGCTGGACACCACCGGGGAGATACCGGTGCTGCGGCAATACGGCGAGAGCGGCTGGAGCATCCGGGAGGATACCTATGTAAAAATAGCGGCAGGCGGCATCGGCGTGGGCTTCACCGCCGGGGACGGCGTGGTCATCGAGGGATGCCGTGAGGAGAGCATCAACGGCAGCCATGTGCTGGAGGCGGCGGAGGACGGCGCTCTGGTGGTGCCGGGGATGATCGCCAGTCAGGCGACCCAGACGGAGACGTTGACGGTGCAGCGCAGCGTGCCGGAGATGGACTTCGTTATCGAGAGCGGCAACCGGCTGTGGGGGTGCAAGTACGGTGTGGTGGGCGGAAAGGCCGTCAATGAGATCTATGCCAGTAAGCTGGGGGATTTCAAGAACTGGAACTGCTACGCCGGGCGCAGCACCGACAGCTATGCAGCTACCCGTGGCTCCGACGGCCCCTTCACCGGGGCGGCGGACTATCTGGGCAGTCCCCTGTTTTTCAAGGAGGACTGCGTCGAGCGGGTGTATCCCAGTGCGGCGGGGGCGCACCAGATCGTGACGGTGCGGTGTCCCGGCGTCAGGAAGGGCAGCGGACGGAGCCTTCAAACGGTGGAGGGCGTGCTGTACTACCACGGCTGCGGCGGCGTATATGCCTTTGACGGCAGTATGCCCCAGCGGGTATCCCAAGCGCTGGGGGAGGATGAGTATCACGGCGCTGTGGCCGGAGGCGGAGACGGAAAGTACTATCTCTCGGTGCTGGACGCCGAAAATCAGCCGCAGCTGCTGGTATATGATGTGCGGCAGGGGCTGTGGCACCGGGAGGACGACCTGCGGGCGGTGGGCTTCGCCGTCAGCGGCGGCGTGCTGTACGCCATGACCGGGGCGGGGGACATTCTCGCCTTAAAGGGCGGCGGCACGGTGCAGGAAGAGCCTGTTGCATGGCGGGCGGAGACCGGCGAATTGGGACTGGACTCCGGCGAGGGAAAGTACCTGGTGCGATTATCTCTGCGGCTGCGGCCGGAGGAGGGTAGTACCGTCCGGGCGGCAGTGAGCTATGACGAAGGGCAGACGTGGCAGGAGCAGGGCGGCGTCACCGGCAGCGGGCGGCTGCGGGACTGCGTGCTCCATGTGCGGCCCCGAAGGTGTCGGAGACTTCGACTACGGCTCTATGGTGCGGGCGGCTGCCGGGTATACAGCCTGACGGCGGTGTATGAGAAGGGAAGTGACGGCCCGTGAGCACACTGATGATGCCGCCCAGCCCTCAGGGGACGGTGCAGGAGCAGCTGGTGCGGCAGTATTCGTACCTGTTTCAGATGGCCCAGCAGCTGAATGTGGCGCTGGGACAGCTGGAGAGCGGCGGGACTGCCGCACCCTCCGGCGGCACTGCGGCCCCGGCGGCGCGGGAGCAGCAGTATCAGACTCTGAAGAGTATGATCGTCAAGACGGCGGACACGGTGCAGCGGCGTATGGATCAGCTTTCGGCCAAGCTGACGGGGGAGTATGTGGCGGCGTCGGAGTTCGGCACCTATGTGGAGCGGCTCAATGCGTATCTGGAGGCGAATCCGGAGGCGCTGACCCAGTATTACAGCTTTTTTGCCGACCTGCAGGCCAGCACGGAGACGGTGTCCGCCGCCTTTGAGCAGTACCGGGTGGAGACAGAAGGATACATCCGGACGGGTATCGTGTGCTACGACGGGGCGGTGCCGCAGTACGGCGTGGCGGTGGGGCAGAACCTCACCTGCCGGGAGGTGGACGGAGAGACGGTGGTGGAGCAGAACGACTTCCGGGCCACCTTCACTGCCAGCAAGCTGTCCTTCTGGCAGGATGCCAGCGAGGTGGCGTATGTGTCCAACAACCGGCTGTATATCACCAACATCACGGTGCTGGAGGGCATGAGCATCGGGGAGTGGGAGATCTCGTCAGAGAACGGACTGGTGATCCGGTGGATGGGAGGTTAAGGAAATGGCCAGTATTTACGGAGGGGCCTCCGGCAACGGCTGGAAACTGAGGCTGGACTATACGGTGACGCAGGACCGGGCGGCCAACTCGTCCAGTCTGAGGCTGAGGCTGTATCTGTACGCCAACACCACGGGGTCATACAATCTGGAGAAGGACTCGGCGTACTACGTTTTGCAGGGGCAGAAGGTCTATCAGACGTATCAGTACACGTCGCCGGGATGGTATCTGCTGGGAGAGCGGACGGTGACGGTGCGCCATGGGGCGGACGGAAACGGCTCGGTGCAGCTGGGCGGTCAGTGGGTGTCGGATGTGGAATCCAGATGGACCCCGGCCAGCCTGTCGGTGTCGGCGGCGGTAGCGCTGCCCCGTATCCTACGGCCCTCGGTGCTGCGGGTGGCGGAACTGACGCTGGGGCAGGCGTGTGTGCTGTCCATTCGTGCAGAGGAGGAGCGGTACACCCACCGGGTGACGTATGCGCTGGGCGGTGCCAGCGGCACGGTGGTGCAGGAGACGGCGCAGCGGGAGCTGACGTGGACGCCGCCGCTGGAGCTGGCCCGGCAGCTGCCTCAATCTGTGGCGGGGACCATGCGTCTGACGGTGACCACCTATGACGGCGACACCACCATGGGCAGCAGCGTCACGGAGTGCAGGGTCTATGTGCCGGATACGGTGCGGCCCACGGCGGCGCTGACGGTGACGCCGGTGAACGACAATGCCGTGCTGGAGCAGTGGGGCGTGTTTGTCAAGGGAATGACCCGGCTGAGGTGGCAGGTGACGGCGCAGGGAGCCTATGGGGCCTCCATCGACGGGTGCAGCGTCAGCTGCGGCGGTGTAGGCGGCAGCGGTCTGAACGGTGTGTCTGCCGGGGCAGTGTCGGTGAGCGGCGAGGTGACGGCTGCGGCCGTGGTGAAGGACAGCCGGGGGCGCAGTGTCTCTGTGGAGGCGGGGTCGGTGACGGTATATGAGTACAGCGGCCCCACCATGACCCGGCCGGCGGTATGCCGGTGCGATGCCGACGGCACGGCGTGCAGCGACGGCGGCTATGTGAAGGTGAAGTGTGGGACGCAGTGCTCCGACGTGGGCGGACGGAATCAGGTGAGCCTGCGGGTGCGCTCCCGGCGTCCGGGCGGAGCGTTCGGCGGCTATACGGCGCTGGAGAGCGGCGTGGAGAAGGTGCTGCCGGGATTTTCTCCGCTGCTGTCGTATGAGCTGGAGCTCTCGGCGGAGGATCTGCCGGGGAGTCGGAGAACGGTGGTGTGCGCCATTCCCACGGCGGCGGCTGCGGTGCATCTGGCCTCCGGCGGCACGGCGGTAGGCGTGGGGAAGTATGCCGAGCACGACCGGGCGGTGGAGGTGAACCCGGAGTGGGAGGTCTATGTGAAGGGCAAGCCCCTGTGGGAACTGATCTATCCTGTGGGGAGCCTGTATCTGTCGGCGGCGGACACCGATCCGGGGGTACTGTTTGGCGGAACGTGGGAGCGCATCCGGGACAGGTTCCTGCTGGCGGCGGGCACTGCGTATGGTGCAGGGACCACCGGCGGTGAGGCGGTCCACACGCTGACGGAGAATGAACTGCCCGCCCATGCCCACAACCCGGCCAACGAGGCGGGGTACTACGGCTTTATCACCAACAGCCAGAAGGCGTTCACCGTGGGGGATATGGGCGTTCAGAGCGGCAGCGGTCGGTACTATCCCTATGCCCCGGCGGCCTTTGATATCAGCCGCAATACCAAAACGGGCAGCGTGGGCGGCGGGAAGGCCCACAACAATATGCCGCCGTATCTGGCGGTGTACGTCTGGAAACGGACGGCATGAAAAGGAGGAAGAAAGATGGCATCCAATTATCCTACCGTCTACTACGGCTCCTACGGAGAGACGGTGAAGCAGCTGCAGCAGGCATTGAACCAGGTGGGCTATTCGCTGGACGTGGACGGCGGCTTTGGGGAAAAGACCCGTGCGGCGGTGCTGGACTATCAGCGCAAGAATGGCCTGCGGGTGGACGGCGTGGCGGGCAGCGAGACCATGGGGAGCCTGTTGGCCCGGCTGACCCCGGCTACCTCAGGCCCCAGCACCAGCGGTCAGGTGCTCTCCGGCGTGTCGGATGAGACTATGAGCCGGATGCGGCAGCTGGAGAAGGGATATACCCCATCCGATGAGGTGACGGCGGCCCGTGCTCTGTGGGAGAGCCTGCAGGGGCAGAAGCCGGGGGAATATGAGTCCCGGTTCCAGCAGCAGCTGGCGGCGCTGTACGACCAGATCAGCTCCCGCAAGCCCTATGCCTACGACCCGGAGCAGGACGCCGACTATCAGCGCTATGCACGGCTCTATCAGAGGCAGGGACAGGCGGCCATGGAGGATACCATGGGGCAGGCGGCGGCGCTGTCCGGTGGGTATGGCTCCAGCTATGCCCAGCAGACGGGGCAGCAGGCGTACAGCCAGTATCTGTCGGAGCTGTCGGCCCTGATCCCGGAGCTGGAGAAGCAGGCTCGCAGCCGCTATGAGCAGCAGGGACAGGCCCTGATGGACCGGTACGGCCTGCTGCAGCAGGCGGAGCAGGTGGATTACAGCCGTTGGCAGGATCAGCTGAAGGCGTGGCAGTCCGACAGCGACCGGGCGTATGAGTACTATAACAGCGTGGGGAAGGAGGACTGGGATCTGTACAGCACCATGCTGAAGTACTATGCCGGCAAGGCGGCGGACGAACAGAAGGCCGCCGGAGGCGTGCGGTATGGCAGCGGCCGGACGGTGGAGGGGGAGAAGCCCCAGTCCCTCAGCTCCACTGCCAGCGACAGTCTGGAGCGGGCCATGGGTAACTATCTCAAGGCCGGGGATACCCGCAGCGCACAGAACCTTATTACCCTGTACAAGGAGCGGATGACGCCCACCCAGAAGAAGCGCTTTTCGGCGCTGTTTGACAAGTACGGCGCAGCCATCGGCTGGTAAGGACTTGCCAAAGGGCGGTGGGGCGGGTACAATAGAGTCTGACTTGTAAGGGGAGGGCGCTGAGGAATGGCGGGATACTACTACGGACAGCTGAGCAAGGAGAAAAAGGCGGTCTATGATATGCTGGCGGCGGGGTGCGATGCGCTGGCGGCGGTGATCCGGGTGCCGGATCTGGGGACGGAGGTGCTGTCGGACATCTATCTGCGGATGAAGCTGGATCTGCCGCTGCTGTTTTTTGTGACGGGGTTTCACTACCGGAAGATGCCGGGGGCGGATCATGTGGAGGTGCTGCCGGACTATCTGTTCGATCGGGGAAAGGTGAAGATGCACCGGCAGGCGGTGACGGCCCGGCTGGAGCGGCTGGCCCGGCCCCTGAAGGGAAAGAGTGACCGGGAGAAGGAGCTGGCCATCCACGATTTCATTCTGGAGAACGTCACCTATGACAAGCTGAAAAAGTCCTATTCCCACGAAATCATCGGGCCGCTGACCCAAGGGGTGGGGGTGTGCGAGGGCATCGCCAAGACGGTAAAGGCCCTGTGCGACGCTGTGGGGCTTCCCTGTATCGTGGCGCTCAGCGAGGCGGCACCGGAGATCGGCGTGCGATACCGGCACACATGGAACGTGGTGACGGTGGAGGGGCAGCGGTATCATGTGGACGCCACCTTTGATAACTCCCTCCAGCGGGGGATGAAGCGGTACGACTACTTCAATCTGGACGACCGGCATATCTTCCGGGACCACCAGAGGCTGGTGCTGCCGCTGCCGGAGTGCAGCGGGGACAAGGGGTACTTCTACCGGTCGCTGTTCTTCACCAAGACGGAGGATGTGGAGAAGCGGGTGCGGCAGGCCCTGCGGAAGAAGCAAGAGCACTTCGTGTTCCACTGGCGTGGCGGTGGGTTGAATCAGGAGATCCTGAGGCAGCTGCTGGAGAAGTGCGCCGGTGCGGCGGCAGAGCGGGGCAAGACCGTGGGCTGCTCCCTGAACCGGGCGCAGGCGGTGATCCAGCTGGATTTCTCCGACGCCCCGGCGGGGGAGGTGCTGGTGGAGGAGCCGGACGAGGGACAGAAGCTGTGAATGGGTAAGGATTCCAGGCTCTTGAGGGAGCGAGAGGCGCAAAACCGGCGGTTTTGCGCCTCTTTTTGTTGCACTCAACCGTTGGTTGAATTATAATATCCGTAATTCAACTACGCCGTTATTGCCATTTTAGACGTTTTTTTATATGCTGAGAGCACAAAATGAAAGGAGCGAACACACGATGAGTGAGAATTTGTTGGCAGGCCGCATCGCACAGCTGCGGAAAGAGGCGGGCATGACCCAGGAACAGCTGGGCAATGCCCTGGGACTGACGTATCAGTCGGTGAGCAAGTGGGAGAATGGGCTTTCATGCCCGGATGTGCAGCTGCTGCCGCAGTTGGCGGATCTGTTCCATGTGACACTGGATGATCTGTTTGGCCGGGAGGCCCCACAGCCCCAGCGGACGGCGGAGCAGGAGGAGGCGGAGCGCACCCTGCCGTGGCCGGACGACGATACCCTGTATGCGGTGATGTACCACGGGCATCAGCTGCTGACGGAAGACCCGGCGGTGCTGAAGGACCATCGGGAGGAGCTGCGGTTCGTGTACGACGGTCCGGCGGTGAATGTCAGCAGCTGGTTCGACGTGGTGTGTGAGAGCGGCCCGGTGGAGGGCAGCGTCACCGCCGGAGGAGACGTGAAGTGCGGCGAGGTAGGCGGCAGTGTCACGGCTGACGGAGATGTGGCGTGTGACGCCGTAGGCAGCGGCGTGCAGGCCGGCGGTGATGTGCATTGCGCCGGTGTGGAGGGCAATGTCACCGCAGGCGGCGATGTGGCCTGCGGCGAGGTGACGGGTGACGTCCGGAGCGGCGGCGATGTGGCCTGCGGGAGTGTAGGCGGCAGCGTCCGGGCCGGGGGAGACGTGGTGTGCCGCAAGGGCGGCGACGGCTTCGTATTCACTACCGGTGAAAGGAACGTGGAGGTTTCCGACGTGGCGGAGACAGTGGAGGATATCCGCCAGACGGCCAAGGGGTTGAAGGACAGCCTGCGGGAGATGTTCCGCAGGAAGCCTTCCGAGGAGGAGTAAGCTGTAACAGTTTTGTATCAAATTGTAACGAATTTGTATATATTAGATGAAAAATAAAAGAAAAACGGAAGGAATATAGACGTTTTTGCGAAAAACTATTGACGGGCGCAGACGGGTATGGTAAGGTCTTTTACAGAGGAGCACCGTAAAAAAGAGCTTTGAAGTGAAGGAGGATCATATTATGAAACGTTTCCTGACGATGGTGCTGATGCTGTGCCTGTGCGTGGGACTGTGCGACGGCTGCGCCCAGAATCAGCAGCCCGATCCTCAGAAGCCGGAAAACGGTACGCTGACGGCTGAGGAGCTGGAGGAGTTTCAGGCGATGTTCACGCCGGGCAGCTGGTACAGTCAGGCCACCACCAGCAGCTATACCTCCCCGAAGGATATCGACCTGTACCACCTGTTTTACGACGGCATCGGGTTCTACGGGCTTCTCTATGGCCACACCTATCTCACCGACCGGGAGCGGGCGTATCTGACGTCGCTGGATCCGGAGTCGGTCATGCAGTACTTTCGGGCGCCCCGGCAGGTGATGGACGCCGTGCTGAAGGAGTATTTCGGCGTGTCTCTGGCGGAAACCAATCAGGTGGGGTTGTCCAAATTCGTCTACTGGGCGGAGACAGACAGCTATTACATCGACCACACGGATACCCGGATGACCTCCGTGACCCTCACCGGCGGCGAGCGGGCGGAGGACGGCACGGTGACGCTGCGGTATGACGGCGGCGTGATCGTCCTGATCCACCACGACGGCCACGACACCGCAGAGTATACAGTCCACTCCCACCAGTGCGGATGACAGAGCGATATGAAACCACACATCCCCCGGAGTACTGCTCCGGGGGATGCTCTTTTCCCGGAAACAAATGGTTGTAACCGGTGGAAGGATGTGATATAATGAGACGGAAAAATCGGCGGGGAGCCGCCTATCTGAAAAGCAGGAGGAACGAACATGAACGAGGTATGGGATCTGAGTATCCTTTACAAGGATTTTGACGACCCGGCGTTTGTCGGGGATATGAAGGCACTGGACGAGGCCATTGCGGCGGTGAACACGCTGGCCGGTGAGGCGGCGGGCATGGAGCACAGCCAGCTGGTGCATCGCTTCCTGCAGGTGCAGGAGCGGGTGGAGGAGCTGGCCAACAAGCTCTTCATCTTCTGCAGCCTTCGGTGCAGCGCCAACACCGCCGATACCAAGGCCAACAGTCTGGGCGACCAGCTCAGCGCCAAGCTCAGCGGCTGCGCCGCCGCCAACGCATCCCTGCGCCGGACGGTGGCGGAGCTGGAGGATCTGGACGCCATCATGGACGCCGACCCGGCGCTGGAGCCCTATCGCTTCCTGCTGGAGTCCATCCGCCGGGACAGCAAGTACCTGCTCACCGACCGGGAGGAGGAGCTGTTCGCCCGGATGAACATCTCCGGTGCTTCGGCGTGGGAGAGCCTGCGGGATAACCTCACCAGCAGCGTGAAGGTGGAGTACGACGGCGGCATCACCAACCTGTCCGCCATCCGCAATCTGGCCTACGATCCCGATCCTGCCGTCCGCAAGAGCGCCTATGAGGCGGAGCTGGCGTGCTATGACAAGATCAAGGACTCCGTGGCCTATGCCCTCAACAGCATCAAGCTGCAGGTCATCAACGAGTGCCAGGTCCGGGGCTATGCCTCCCCGCTGGATAAGGCCCTGTATCAGAGCCGCATGAAGCGGGAGACGCTGGATGCCCTGCTGGGGGCCATGGATGAGTATCTGCCCAAGTTCTGGCAGTATCTGCGGGCCAAGGGCAAGGCGCTGGGCCACGAGAACGGCCTGCCTTGGTACGAACTGTTCGCCCCCATGGGCAAGAGCGACAAGAAGTACACCACACAGGATGCCAAGGACTATCTGCTGAACATCTTCGGCGGCTTCGACAGCCAGCTTCACGACATGGTGGAGCGTGCCTTCGACGAGGCGTGGATCGACTTCTATCCCCGCAACGGCAAGGTGGGCGGTGCCTTTGACTGCGGTGTCCCCAGCGCCAAGCAGAGCCGGGTGCTCACCAACTTCGACGGCGCCTTCGGCGATATTGTGACGCTGGCCCATGAGCTGGGCCATGCCTTCCACGATCAGCAGGTGTTCTCCCACCCGCTGGTGTGCCAGGAGTACACCATGCCCGTGGCAGAGACGGCCTCCACCTTCAACGAGGTGCTCACCGTCAGCGCCGCCATCGATGCCGCCGAGAGCAACGACGAGAAGTTGGCTCTGATCGAGAGCCAGCTGTCCGACGCCTGCCAGATCATCTGCGACATCTACTCCCGGTATCTGTTCGAGTCCGCCGTGTTTGCCGCCCGGCCGGAGGAGTTCCTGGATCCCGACCGCCTGTGCCAGATGATGCTGGAGGCCCAGAAGAAGGCCTACGGCGACGGGCTGGATCAGACCTGCCTGCACCCGTATATGTGGCTGTGCAAGGGCCATTATTACAGCGGCGGCCTGAGCTTCTACAACTTCCCCTATGCCTTCGGCGGCCTGTTTGCCCGTGGCCTGTATGCCAAGTATCAGCAGGAGGGCAAGGACTTCGTGCCGCTGTATAAGAAGATGCTCCACGCCACCTCTGTCACCTGCGTGGAGGATACCGCCAAGATCGCAGGCATCGACCTGACGGATAAGGCCTTCTGGCGGCAGGGACTCCAGTCTCTGGCCGATGAGATCGACCTGTTCTGCCAGCTGGTGAAGTAAACCGTATTCCCCGAGCATACCCCCCTGTCCGCCGCAAGACGGTCAGGGGGGTTGCCTTTTGGAAGGAGATGGCACCACCATCGCCGCTTTGATGGGCTTTTCCCGGTTCGTCAGCGGATTTTGCTTGAAACAGGGGGGATAGCCTGCTATAATAAATTAGTTATTATATGCAAACATGAAAGAGGTGAGCGACTCGTGTACCTTCGGGCTTTGGAAATCCAGGGCTTCAAGAGCTTCCCTGATAAGACGGTGCTGAACTTCGGTGAGGACATCACGGCCATCGTGGGGCCAAACGGCTCCGGCAAGTCCAATATCTCCGACGCCATCCGCTGGGTCATGGGCGAGCAGAACAGCCGCCAGCTGCGGGGAGCCAAGATGGAGGACGTGATCTTCGGCGGCACGGAGAAGCGCAGCCAGATGGGCTTTGCACAGGTGACGCTGGTCATCGACAACACGGAGCACATCTTCCCCGGCCGGGACGAGGCGGAGGTGGCCGTCACTCGCCGCTACTACCGCAGCGGGGAGTCGGAATATTACATCAACCGCCAGTCCGTGCGTCTCAAGGATGTCAACGAGCTGTTTATGGACACCGGCATGGGCAGGGAGGGCTACTCCATCATCGGACAGGGCAAGATCGATGAGATCCTGTCCGTTAAAAGCGGCGAGCGCCGTGAGGTGTTCGAGGAGGCGGCGGGCATCAGCAAGTACCGCCACCGCAAGGAGGAGTCGGAGCGCAAGCTCCAGCGGACGGAGGAGAATCTGGTCCGCATCAACGACAAGATCGCTGAGCTGGAGCTGCAGGTGGAGCCCCTGCGGAAGCAGGCGGAGACGGCGAAGAAGTATCTGGTGCTGCGGGACGAGTTGCGGGTGCTGGAGATCAGCGTGTGGCTGGAAAATCTTCAGGCCCTGAAGGTCAAGGCCCGGAAGCTGGAGGCGGATCACCAGTCCGCCTGTCAGGATAAGCAGCGGGCGCAGGCGGCGCTGGATGAGGTGTATGCCGCCGCAGAGACCTGCGTGGAGCAGGTGCAGCAGAACGATATGCAGGCCGAGGCCCTCCGGGGCCGGATGTCCGGACTGGAGACGGCTGCCGGGGAGGAGGACGCCGCCATCGCCGTGCTGCAGACGGGAGTGGATCATAATCAGGAGTCCATGACCCGGCTGGAGCGGGAGATGGCCGACAGCAGCAGCCGCACGGAGGATCTGCAGGGGCAGATGGATGCCCTCACCCGGCGCACGGAGGAGATCGACCGCCGGACGCAGGAGCTGACCGGCGAGCTGGAGGGCTGGATGCAGCAGCTGCAGTCCATGACTCAGCGTGCCGGCAGCGCCGTCCGTGAGGCGGAGGCCCTGCGGGCGGCCTGCGCCGATGGTCCGGCGGTCTGCACCTCTGTCACCCGTGAACAGAAGAAAGAGGCACCGCCCAGGCTCTACGACCTGACCACCCTCCAGCGGGAGGCCAACCGCATCTTCGGCTACACGGCGAAACAGACGCTGGACTACGCACAATCCCTCTATGAGAAAAAGCTGCTGACCTATCCCCGGACGGACAGCCGGTTTTTGACCGCCGACATGGCGGAGACCGCTTCGGTGGTCCTCCACCTGGCGGCCAAGGTACCGCCCTTTGACGGGTGCGGGGAGTTCTTCCCGGATGTGTCCTTGCTGGTAAATGACAAGAAGGTGTCCGACCACCACGCCATCATCCCCACGCTGGAGCTGGAGAAGGCGGACCTGTCCGAACTGCCCGTGGGTGAGCGCAATATCCTTCTGCTGGTGTGCCGGGAGCTGCTGTGCGCGGTTGCGGAGCCCTATGTGTACGAGGCGGTGACGGCGACCTTTACCTGCGGCGGGCAGACCTTCACCGCCAAGGGGCGCCATGTGCTGTCCCTGGGATGGAAGGACATTGACCGCATTTTCCGCGCTTCCCTGAAGGAGAAGCCGGAGGACGAAGTAGAACCCGCCGCTCTGCCGGACTTCACCGAGGGCCAGACCTTTGACCAGGTGGAGGCCGCTGTCACCGAACACTTCACCGCCCCGCCCAAGGCGTACACGGAGGACACCCTCCTGGCGGCGATGGAGACTGCCGGGAAAGAGGAGATGCCGGAGGACGCCGAGCGCAAGGGCCTGGGCACCCCGGCCACCAGGGCGGCGATCCTGGAGAAGCTGGTGGCGGCCGGGTTTGTGGAGCGCAAAGGGAAAAGTCTCATCCCTACCAAGGCGGGGATCAACCT
>OGYF01000812.1_pt1 | contig 29912 bp, 37 predicted proteins | sample 1576451 | NCBI WGS metagenome assembly OGYF01 (sample SAMEA3541505, study PRJEB24748) | human gut metagenome | biome: human gut; feature: human-associated habitat; material: faeces | place: China | collected 2012
AAAAAGAGTGGTGCTGGAGCTAGGCTCCAGCACCAACTTTGTCTACAGTCTGAAAGGAGGTCTAAACGACCTCCTTTTTATATGAGATGTCCAACGCCAGAAGCGCTTCCTCCTCTCGGTTTTGGCAGGTGAAAATGATTACCTGTTTTCTATTTTTCTCCAGCCAGGCAAGCGTATTCTTAAGCCGTTCGTCATCATAGTACGCAAAAGTATCGTCTAAGAGCACCGGATACTCTTCTTCATACAGCAGCTCTCCCGCGGCCATCCGCAGAGCAAAATAAATCTGTTCTATGGTCCCCCGGCTTAGTTTCTCGATTCCGACTTTCCTGCCGTCCTCTAAGATCAGACTTAATTTCAGAGGTTCCTCCACCAAAAAGCGGGTATATTTTCCTCCGGTAATCTCTTTCATGATCTCGGAAACCTTTGCGTTTAACGCTCCTTCCAGCTTCCCTTGCTGTTTCTGAGATACTTCATCCAGTTTCTCTACTGCCAGAAGAACCCCCTCTCTCTGCTGGTCCAGCTCTTTCGCTTCTCTTCCTACTTCTTCCAGTTCTTCCAGCTGTTCCTGGAGATTATCATACTGGATCTGCTTTTCTTTCCGCTCCGCCCTCAGATGATCTCTTTCCCATACCAGCCGTTCCAGCGGTTCCTTCTCCTCTTTCGGCGTAATCTCTTCCAGAAGTTTCTCCGGTTCCGTTTTCTCTTGTCCTTTTCCTACCTTCAGACGGTTCCACACATAAATGCCGCAGCACAGAAACAGCACAATTGCTACCAGATAATTCCAGGGGCGCTGAATCAGGATGAAAGAAAAAACGACGATCAAAATAAATAACAGGATTTCTACCGGATGAATCCTCCACTTAGACGGGCGGATCTCATCCATGACCCCTTTTTTCTCCTGCTCTTCTCTGGCAGAATGCTCCCGGCGGGACACGATCTCTGCTTCCAGCACGTCCTCTTCCTCCTGAAGCTTATGGATCTCCCTCCATATATAGGATGCCTCCTGCTCAATCTGCTCCCTCTTTTTCTGCCGTTTCTGGACAAATTCTTTTTTTGCCCGGTCAATCTGGCGGCGGCGTTCCTCCAGCCGTTCAAGCGCGGCCGGAAGGTCCAGATCGCTGGCTCCGGCAGCATAATAATTTGTTGCGAAATTTTTAAGCCTTACTGCCAGTGGCTGAGACGGTTCTGCCTTTAACTGGCCGATCGATATGGTATTCTCATAACCAGCTCTGTCCATTCCGGAAAGCAGCATATCCAGATCTCCTTTTTCGATGGAAAACTCTTCCCCGTCCTCTTCACAGATCAGCTCCGCTTTCTTAGAATATTTATCAAAATTCCGATGAACCCAGAAATGTTTTCCTCCACTCTCAAACTGCAGAGATCCGCGGTAATGGGATGGGTCGTCCCAAGGTTCATAAATACTGAACGTATCGTTGAGGGAAGCTCTTCCTCTTCCTCGTTCTATCCCAAACAGCATCCCTTTAATAAACGTGTGGATCGTTGATTTTCCCGATTCATTTTCCCCATAGAAAAGCTGAATTCCCTCAGACAGGTCAAAATCCCGATTTTTCAGCTTTCCAAAATTTTTTATTCTCAATCTGCAAATCTTCATACTTCGTCTCTTCTTGTCTCCATCAGAGCCCGTACTCCCTCACACAAAGCTCTGTATTCTATGGTCGCTTCCCCGGCGTTTTCCAATTCTCCAATAAACGCGCCAAGGATATTTTCCTGATTCTGCAGCTTTAGTTTCTCAAAATGATAGGCCGGTCTGGTCTCATCTGACAATTCCACCACATTCCCATAGATATCAAAAGCCTCCAGATCAAACAAGATGTCCGGATCCCGGAATCCTTCCAGGCAGACTTTATACATATGCTGCATTCCCTGCTGTTCGATCTGCCGCCGAAGCGCCTCTTTTACCTGGTGCCCTGTCATATCCCGGGTAACTCCCACTTTCAAATCCCGGTATTCTCTCCCGGCCGCCGGTACAAACTGGATCTGACATCCTTTGTCTGTGACCTCTCCTCTAATATACCCATGAGGTCCTGTATCATTTTTATCTATCGGCTCCAGCGCTCCGCTGTAAGCGATCTTCCCAGCGGCCAGTTCCTGGGGTTTATGGATATGGCCAAGCGCAGTATAGGTATACCCCAGTTTAAGAAGTTCCTTCTGATCTATCGGCATATGCTTCTCATCTCCGCCATGGAGCAGCAAAATCTCATAAGGCTGCCGGCCTGGCGCATAAAAACCAGCATAAGGTTTGCCGGAGATCTCCCTCGAATGATAGCTGCAGCCGTATACGGCCGTAGAAAATCCAGGAAATTCAATACATTGGATTTCTTCGCTTAAAAGTGGATGGATATTTTCCGCCCAGCGAAATGTCCGGTAGTAAGAACTCGTCTTCAGATAATCATGATTTCCTATAATAAGCACAACCTGAGTGGAGGGAAGACTTCCCAAGCAGGAATTTACCTCCTTTAATTCCCGCAGAAGAGGCTGTCTATGAAACAGGTCTCCCGCGATCAAAAGCAGCTCCGCCTTTTCTTCTCTACACAGCTCCCCGATCTTCTCCAGGCTGTTCCATATCTCTCTTCCCCTGCTTTGGGTGTACGCGCTTCCTGCGTCCGGTTCTGCCCCCAAATGCACGTCTGCGATGTGAATGAATTTCATCTTCTTTTCCTTCTTCCTGCTCCTGTGTATTTTTTGATGGCAGTGTAACGATAAATCTGGTCTTTACGTCATCACTTCTGGCCTGAACGCTTCCGCCATGGAGTTCCACGATCTCTTTGGCGATAGCGAGTCCAAGCCCTGCTCCGCCGGTCCCACTGGATCTGGAGCCGTCTACCCGGTAAAACTTCTCAAAAATGGTCTGGAGCATCGCCCCTGGAATCTTATCTCCTTCATTGGTAAATGTAATTTCGATCGTGTCCCCTTTTTTCACCGCCTGGATCTGGATGACCGTATTTTCATAGCAGTAGGCCACCGCATTTCGCAGGATATTGTCAAACACCCGCGCAAGCTTGTCCGGGTCTCCATATACTTCCAGATTCTCTTCCACTTCCACTTCACAGCGAAGCTGCTTTTCCTGCAGCACGCCATAGAGCTCGTCTGCAAGCTGCTCCAGCATCATAGTAAGATTGATCTCCACTGGTTCCAACTCAATATTTTGGAGATTATAACGGGTGATATCGAAGAACTCATTGATCAGTTCTCCTAACCGGACCGACTTCTCCAAAGCAATATGGACATACTTCTCCCGTTCCGCCGGATCCATTTCCGGATAGTTATCGATCATGCTCAGATAGGCCACAATAGAGGTCAAAGGGGTCTTCAAATCATGAGCCAGAAACAGGACCAGGTCATTTTTCTTCTTTTCCCCTTCCTCCGACTCCAATTCCTGCCGTTTAAGAGTCGCTTTGATCTCATTTAGCCGCAGTTCGATGGGCTTTAACTCCGTGATCAGATGGATCGGTTCTGTGGAGTCAGATACGATATTTTCAATCCCTTCTCCTACCTGATCCAGATACCGAGTCATTTTGGAGAGGGCCGCGTAAAAGAACAGCGAAAACAAGAGCAAAAATCCAACGATCATAAAGAACTCTTTATTGTCGCCGATCAGCCGCCAATATAAATCGATAGCGGTCTGCTCCTCCACGTTCATAGATGTCAGCACTTTCACAAAAATCCGGCCAAAGCTCTCATTATATACTCCATCGATCACATAGTTGAGGATCACGCCGCCCACCAGGACGGTGACAGCCGTGACCAGGACCGTCTGCAGAAGAATACTGAATTTTAGTTTCCGATAATTACTCTTCAACCTTATATCCCACTCCCCACACCGTTTTGATAAAGTCGGATTTTCCGGTAGGCGCATTCATTTTCTCCCGCAGATGCCGGATATGCACCATTACTGTATTGTTACTGTTTTTGTAGTATTTCTCATGCCAGACCTTCTCGAACAGTTCTTCTGAACTGATCACCTTTCCCCGGTTCTCGCATAACAGCCACAAGATGTCAAATTCAATGGGGGTCAGCGTCAGCGGGACCTCATTATAGACACATTCATGGGAGGTCCGGTCCAGGAGCAGGCCCCCAAAATCAATTACGTCTCCCGTGTCTTTACCCCCGTCATTATACTGGGTATATCTGCGGATCTGGGCTTTTACTCGAGCAACCAGCTCCAGGGGATTAAAGGGCTTAGGAATATAGTCGTCCGCCCCCAAGGTAAGTCCTGTGATCTTATCCATATACTCCGTCTTCGCCGTCAGCATGATCACCGGGAAGGTATATTTCTCCCGGATCATTTTCAGAATCTGAAAGCCGTCTACATCCGGAAGCATAATATCCAGAATTGCCAGATCCACCTTCGTACTCTTCAGAAAATCCAAGGCCTCTTGGCCGGTATAAAACTTGTATACATTATACTGGTCATTCTGAAGATACAATTCAATAACGTCCGCAATCTCCTTTTCATCATCTACAACTAAAATGTTCATATGAAACCTCCTATTGGGGACGGGGGATTTTTAAAAATCCCCCGTCCCAAATTGAAAATGCCCTGTCCCTTTTTGAACACTTTTACAGTTCGCAGTTGTTTACCGTTCTTGGGAACGGAAGCACATCGCGAATATTTGTCATTCCTGTCAGATACATGATACAACGCTCAAAGCCAAGTCCGAATCCTGCGTGGCGGGTGGACCCATATTTTCTCAGATCCATATAGAACTGATAGTCTTCCTCTGCCATTCCCAATTCTTCAATCCTTGCCTTTAATTTCCCATAATCGTCTTCCCTCTGGCTTCCGCCGATGATCTCTCCGATTCCCGGAACCAGACAGTCAACAGCCGCCACCGTTTTCCCATCCTCGTTTTGCTTCATATAGAAAGCCTTGATGTCTTTTGGATAATCCGTCACAAATACCGGCCGCTTGAAGATCTGCTCGGTCAGATACCTTTCGTGCTCTGTCTGCAGGTCAATACCCCAGGATACTTTGTATTCAAAGTTGTCATTGTTCTTCTCCAAAAGTTCTATGGCATCGGTATAGGTTATTCTGGCAAATTCAGAGGAAACCACGTTGTTGAGCCGCTCCAGAAGCCCCTTGTCCACAAAGGAGTTGAAGAAGTTCATCTCTTCCGGCGCCTCTTCCAGCACATAGTTGATCACGTACTTCAACATAGCTTCCGCCAGATCCATATCATCCTCCAGGTCAGCAAACGCGATCTCCGGCTCGATCATCCAGAATTCTGCCGCATGGCGGGTCGTATTGGAATTCTCAGCCCGGAAAGTTGGGCCAAATGTATATACATTTCTGAAAGCCTGAGCATAGGTCTCTGCATTAAGCTGGCCGCTGACTGTAAGGCTTGTCTCTTTTCCAAAGAAATCCTGGGCATAATCTACTTTTCCCTGATCGTCCTTAGGTACATTCTCCATATCCAGGGTCGTCACCCGGAACATTTCACCTGCCCCTTCACAGTCGCTTCCCGTAATGATCGGAGTGTGCACATAAACAAAATCTCTCTCCTGGAAAAACTTATGGATCGCATAAGCCGCAAGAGAGCGGATTCTGAAAACCGCCTGAAATGTGTTTGTCCTGGGGCGCAGATGAGCGATGGTCCTCAAATACTCAAAGCTGTGCCGCTTCTTCTGAAGCGGATATTCCGGCGCGGAAGCTCCTTCTACCTCTACCGTATCCGCCTGGATCTCAAAAGGCTGTTTTGCCTGGGGCGTGGCCACCAGTGTTCCGGTCACGATGATCGCCGCTCCTACATTCAGCTTAGAAATTTCCGCGAAATTCTCCATTTTATCATGGTAAACTACCTGCAGCGGCTCAAAAAATGTCCCATCGTTGACAACAATAAACCAAAATGTCTGGGAATCCCGGATACTCCGGACCCAGCCGCCCACCGTTATTTTCTGGTCCAGATATTTCTCTCTGTTCTTATATAAATCTCTGATCTGTGTAAGTTTCATCTTTATTTTCCGCTCCTTTTCTTGGCACATACTTTTCGCCCATTATACCATATTGTTTCCAATTTTTAAAGGTCACTCTCCGCTGATATCCCTTTATGTACAGTGCCGGAATGACCGGTCCGTAATGATCCTGGCAAAAATCAATCCCAGCGGAAGGGCAAGAATGATCAAAAGGGCAGAGGCCAGCCAGGAGGCCGATGGAGTCAGGGACATTTCCCCCAGATTATAGACGCCCCGGTAAAGGTACATCCCCGGCACCATGATCACAATGGATGGCACTGTGATCGCGATCCTGGGATATCCCAGCCGCTTGGTCAGGAGAGACGCCAGAAGTCCTGCTGTTAAAGAACCGATAAACGCCGCCGCGGCAGGCGGAAACGCATCAAGCTCCGCAAGCTCCAGACGCAATGTATTCGCCACTGCGCCGATCAGCGCCGCTGTCGCCGCAAGAGGCACCGGGCTGTTAAACATAATAGAAAATCCGAATACCCCACAAAAGCTTGCGATCAGCCGCAATCCAAACAACAGCGCTGGTCCCAGAGACAATGCCACAAAATCTTCTGGTTCCAGTTTCAAGATCACTGCCAAGATCCACGCTGTAACAGTGGCCACCACAATGATCATAACCGCATAGGCAAGTCTTTCCAAGCCAGAACGCATATCCAGCTTTGCCAGGTCAATTCCGCTGGTAATAAAAGGAAAGCCTGGGATAATGAACAACATTGCGCAGATATATCCGGCCTCATGCTGTACAGGTACCGCGAACAAAGACTCTGCCGCCCGAAGCGCCGCCGTATAAGCCAGGCATGCCAGCGCCACAGACGATACAATGCACAAGAATAATGTATAGTGGCGCTGCAGCAATCTGCATCTTAGGTAATTCCCGATCCCGGCGCCGATAAACGCACAGATCATTTCGATGATCCCGCCGCCCAGCAAAAAGGTAAATGCGCCGCAGGCCAAGGCCGAGGCCAGCCCCAGCAAAACGGGCGTATATAAATTCCCCGATTGATTGATCTCATCCAAACGGGAATGCAGCTGCTCCGCCGTCATCTGGATTCCCTCTTGAGGAAATTTCTTCACAAATCGTTCCAGGCGGTCTAGTTTTAAGGTGTTGACTCCTGTGTTATTCAAGCTCAAAGAGTGCGAAAAAGAGCGGTTTCCATCAAAACAGCTATAATCGATAGACATCAATCCAATATTGGCGTGGCAGGTCAATCCAAGACATTTCGCCACCGTATTCATGGAACTTCTGACCCTCCACGCGCCTGTCCCGCAGGCTAATAACATGAGGCCCACACGGCCAACCAGTGTGGACTTCTCAATCATACTTGCCTCCGTGATTGGAACAGTTTCCGTTTTGTCAGCATAATCATGCCAGTAAATGTCCATATGATTAGGGATAATCTTCTCCTGTACCATTATATATCCTCTCTGTTCCTTATTTTCTAGTAACAGTATAGTTGAAAATAGGGAAAAGTCAAGCTTCACGCTTGACGAAAGCATGGGGATAATGCTATACTATTTCCCGTTGCAAAGCCCGTCTAAAACCAAGGTCTATCGGGCTTGCCGCCGATTCCCGGCGTTAAATGAATCGAGTGTTCGAGACCTTCCACTCGTAAAACAAAACTTCTAAACCTACCTATTTATATAGATTTATCTTTTGTCATTATCTCCCGGAAATGCGGCGTTTCCGGGACTTTTTATTTTATTGCGGTTTATCCTTGTGTGTGCAATTTGGTACTAATTTGGTACTTTTTTGGTACTGTCCAGAGATAAAAAAGGGGGCAGCAGGCCCCTAAAATACACTTGCAATCTTCTCCATTTCCTCTGCCTTTGTATCTGGCAGTACATGACTATACAGATCCATCGTCATAGCCAAGGAACTATGCCCCAGGATAGTTTTTAGCACCTGCGGCTGCATACCTGCCTCTATCGCTCTTGTGGCAAAGGTGTGACGGAAGACATGAGAAGTGATTCTAGGAAAATCATGGCCTGCTGCCCTGATCCGTTTGATCGTGCGTTCAATTTCTGCCTGCACCCGTTCCCGGCTAATCGGGCCGCCGTTCTCATTGCAAAACAGATATTGATCCATCTTCACAACCTTAAATCCCCAATAATTCCGCTGCGCTTCTATATGCTCCAGCACGGCAGCAGTCAATGGAATATCTCTGGTAGATGTGCGGGTTTTGGGCGTGTCCTCTACATATCCCCTGCCCTCGATATACTTCAATGTGCGGCGGACATGGATCACATTCTGTTTGCGGTCTATATCAGAATACTTAAGCCCCTGCATTTCCCCCTTTCTCATTCCAGTGCGCAGCATAACCTCAAAGAAATGGTATAAATAACTCTCTTGGGCATATTCCATAAACAATGCCTGTTGCTCCCTTGTCATAGCCTGGCGGGTTGGCTTCTCCGTCTGCCGTGGCAATTCTGCCAGCCGCACCGGATTTCTTTCTATCAAACCATTTCTTTCAGCCTGCTTAAAGCAGCCATTCAGTACCGCAGATACAATCTTGATACTGGAGAGAGCATATCCGTCTTTCACCAGATCGTTATATAACTTCTGGATATGCTCGCCCCGGATCTCTGTGATCTCCCTGCTGCCCAGCCGTTCCTTGATCACACTCTTATAGTATTTCTCGTAGCTGGTATAAGTCCCTATCTTTACCCTGTTTTTCTTATACTCTTCTAGCCAGGTCTGATACCATTCGTTTAGCGTGATCTTCTCTTTCATCACAAACAGCCCGTGCTCCAGCTTATATTTCAAATCTGTCATGGCTTTCTGGGTTTCTGTAACAGTTTTCCCATGTACCAGATACCTTTTCCCCTGATACATAAAACGCCCTTCAAAATCATCATATCGCTGCCTGATTCCTTTAGGGAGCTTTCTCCCTCTCTTATCTGTTGCCATGCGATCCCCCCCTCAGACAAGGCTCTCCGCCAACAAGGCCACCGCATAGCGAAAGCCGCTGACGAAACCGCTCTTCTGGCCATAACTGCTGCCAGCATATACTAAGTCCTCCAGCTCGGCCCGGTTTTGCACTGGTAAAATCACATTCTGAAGATACTCTTTTATCTCGTCCGACAAACCTTCATCCGCCGCTTGTCCTTCTGGCAAACTTTGAAATGCCTGTTCATAAATATGTTCTATCCTTGTCATATCGTCCTCGCTTTCTCTGCTACAATGGCAGCAGTCAATATTCTGCTTGCAACCGGACTATATGAAGGTTATAATCAAAATAGCCCGGTATCTTGTGTGTATTGGGTTATTTCTGTTTTCGCCCCGTGGTGTTGCCGCACTGCGGGGCATTTTTATTTCCTACTCTTTTTAGGGAATCCCCTTTCTCCACACTCCTTTTAAGACTGTCGTTTTCTAGTATCTTTTCTTCAATCTTAAGCATTATTTTCGCTAACTTCAATCAGCAAGGGTCTATGAGATTCAACCAGATCAAATGCTGTCTTCAAGAATTTCATTACAGCCGGTTTATCGGCGTTTCCACTTAACAACACATATTTTATCTCAATATAATCATCAACTGTAGCTTTCAACATCTCCGTGATGAATTTCTCAATAATCTTATTTTTTTCATTCATATACTTCTATCCTTTCTACCGGATTCGTACTACTATGTATCTGCGTTTATAGTGTAGCTCCGGCTATACTCGCCCAATATACACTGGCAAAGGCTTTTTCTTGGGTATGCGGCCCATAGCGTCTCAAATGCACACGTATATATTTTTTTCTTTTCCTTTACATTTTCATTTACATTTTCATTAGGTTCATGTTTGGTCGTTTCTTGGTTGCTCTTTGCTTCGGGTTTGGTAGCTTCTTGGTTACGCTTCGCTTTGCACCCGTTAGCGTATCGCTTATTGCTTGCGTCTATCTGTGGTTTCATCAGAAGAAAATATAAAGCGCAACACCATCAATTGGAGGCTGTACATCATGCTATTGAAAATCTCCGGCTCTCTACCGGCTTCACATACCGCTTATACATTGCTTCATGGTCTGCCCGGAACGCCTTGCTGTCAAATCTGCCAGTTACCATCGTGGTGAATCTCACGATAAAATCACCAGCCTTCTGCTCTTCCAGGCCTTGCCTTTCCATATCCGCTTTGATCTCCGCTTTCAACGCCTCAATCTGCTGGCCAACCTCTTTCTGCTGGGCTTCTAATGCCTTCAGCTTCTTTACTCGGTTTACAACCATTCTTTCTGTCATGTTCTGATCTCCTTTCTCCTTCAGGCTTCCAACAGCTCCGGCAGGTCTTAAAGCTATCTAAGGTTTCTTGACCATCTCATTATCCCCTTACCCTTGCCCGGTATTACGTTGGTGTCTCCGGTACGCTCTCGCCACTTCGTTTTCACCCTTCGCTGTTGGCTTTACCTTTATCTTGATTACATTATACTATGTACATAGTTTATTGTCCATTGACACAATGTACAAATATGTACGTAGTTTTTCATTTGTTTTTACTATGTACATAGTCTTGATTATATGCTATACTTCTAGTGTAAGGTGGAAAAGGTATCTTTATATTTGAGGCCCCCACTAAATCGTGTACGAAAGTAGGTGAAGAAATGCCGACAAAAGAAGACAAAGCAAAATATGATATGCAGTATGCCAAGACAAAACTAAAGCGTATCCCTCTGGACGTCCAGAAAGAAAAGTATGAGGAAATCAAGGCTGCTGCCGATCGTTCTAAAGAGTCCGTAAACGGATATATCAAGAAGGCCATTGATGAACGGATGAAGCGGGAAAACTCCGCAAATCCAGAGTAATCCTTGCATGATCCGGCCAGATATGCTATATTAAAGACACAAAAGGAACAACCGCCACAAAGTGGTTGGCCTCATGAAGTAAACAGCAACATAGAAATTACCACCTCTTCACTCGCCAAAGTTTCCGGGGTGGTTTTTCTATGCTTAAAACATTATCTGATAAACGTAAAGACGAATGTCAGCAATGCCAGGATGAACATTCCAAAGGCCATAAGGTCTTTAAAATCAAAAGGTTTCTTGTCCATCAGCACCACCCCCATTCTATGTAGAATAGAGGTCAGCCACCCTGTAACACGGTTGTTCCTGTTCCTATCGTATCATATCGGCAGCAGGTAGGCAATTATTTTCCCCCTTTCTTGTTTTTCTCTTCAGGGTTGGAAAACGTCACCCCCAGCCAGTAGATTCTAAATATCTTCGCTCGAATTTAATAGGGGGGATCAACATTCTAATTATTCATACCTCCCAATGCTTCTCGCTCCACTTCGCTCGTCCAAGTTTCTTTAAACCGTCTTACTCCCACATGATGAACCGGAGCGGCGGCCAAGTATTCTTCATAATATGCCTGGTATTTTCCACTCCTGCGGGATAGACGTAGCGTCCGCAATGCCCTGTGTTCCTCAATCCCAACCTTCCCGTTACCATCCCCCAAGATTTCCCCTGCCTGTATTCTGGTCATGCCTTCCTGGTAGATCATCCGTATCACGGCTGGCTGATCACCGGGTAGCTGATCTACTGCAACCCAGACAGTACGCCTCAGATCTTCCCGATCCAATCGCCTGCAAGCGTCTTCTTCCAGATCTTCCCCGGATGATACAGTATCCCCTAAAGTTAAATCCTCGCTCTCCATCTCCAACGGCCTGCTAAGGCTGTCTATCTGCCTCATATTCGCCGCCTTCTGGATTGCCCGGAGTTTCTCTCGCTCAACACCTAAAAGCCAACACAAGGCACAATCTGAAGGCCATTCATGCTGGGCCTTCTGGTATTCATGCAATACCCGGTTATACTTTTTGATCCATTCATGAATATTGGTAGGTAGACGAACCACAGCCCCGCAGTTATCGATATACCGCCTCATGGCCTGCTTGATCCAAAAGGCTGCGTAATTGATGAACTTAACCCCTTTGTCCGGCTCATAATGCCTCACGGCTTCACACAATCCCAGATATCCCTCCTGCTCCAGATCTTCCATCTCAGCCAGGCTGGTATACTTCCGGGCTATCGTTGCGATAAATCCCCGATTCTGCTGCCATAGCTGCAGCATATTATCCGCTTCACTCTCCCCGGACTGGATCAGCACAACAAGCTGTTCGTTTGTTCTGTTTTCAAGGTTCATTGACATAAGCGGCCCACTCCCTTATAATTGGACTATCAAAATAGGTGGAGGGCTTGACCGCTTGCGGCAGGCTCTTTTTTTAATCTATATATGGCTATATATAGTATATCTGTCTACACAGCGACAGTGTATTTCATCAAAAAACGCTGAAACTTGTCTACACAGCGACAGTGTAGGCCCTTTTTTTACTGTTACACTGTCGCTATATAGACAAGATTGGCCTTTTACTGTTCGCTACATAGACAGCCAAATAAAAATTATGTACCTTTCCACCGGCAGGAAAATCTATACACATTTGCTTTTCTGAGGTTTTTATTCTGTTGAACAACATCAATAAATCCCCGCTCCACTAACTCTCTAATTGCCTTACTTGCTCCACCTGCACTCATAAATTTCTTATATTTCCGGCGAGGCATTTCAAATTCTTGTCTACCTCTGCTTTCTAATAACATATAAACATACATTCGAAATGCTATATGAGAAAGTAAATTTACGTTTTCATCCGTTAACTGTGAATTGCCAAGGCGTACATATCGTTCCTCTATGCCATTTGATTTTTTTGTCTGCCAATCGGGAAAGGGTGTTTTCTTAACTCTCCCCATCTTGTACTCCCGCATTAAAATCCTGCTGCCCCGCCGGGATCTTCAACACAGCTTTGGCGCTCTTTGCTGCCCTCAACGTATTTAAGGCCCTCGCATTCATGGTCTTGACAAATTCCTGTATTTCCTGACGATCCTTTGGCCTCCAATACCCTCGGCCAGAACCGGAACATATCACAGCCCCAGCATTTCGTTCCAAGGCTATTCTTTCTTGCAACTCTCTAGCTGATCTACAGCCAGCCAGCCGGACAAGTTCCTGCGTACTAATCGCATTTTCTTTTCCTACTGGCAACAAGTTCATTATTGGAAATTCAATCTTGCCGGACCGATCCCCTGTGTGTACTCGGTTATTTCTGTTTTCTGTTTGCATTATTTCACCCCCGTAAGAGAATTAAAGTACTGGTCTGCTTTCTTCAAGTCAAATAATACTCTTTTGCCTATTTTTACCTTACAGCCTATTTCCTCTCCAAGTTTCAACGCTGTATTTCTCCCCACACCTATATAAGCGGCAAAATCAGAAATACATACAAGGCGCTTTTCGCTATCAGGATTGGTGATATTTCTTTTTTTCATCATTTCTCCTTTCACATCTTTTAACTTGTTACACCTTGATTATACATCTCAAAAAGTATATAGTATAGATGTACAATTATTTTCATTTTTTCAATATTTTGCCTTTATGGAGGAAATTAAATTGCATACTTTTTATACTCTATCCAAAGAACAACTTAAAAAATTTGGAAACAGATTAAAAAATCGTCGAAAAAAAATTGGCATCAAGTCACAAGACGAATTTGCCGAAAGGTTAGATGTACATTTGAAAACTGTTAGAAATTGGGAGCAGGGGCGAAATATTCCAGAGCTTATTACGCTGATTAACATCTGTAATATGCTAAATTGTAGTCCCGATTATCTTCTAGGATATATAGATGAAACCACCCACAATACGCACTATATTTCTCAAATAACAGGACTTACAGAAAAAAGCATAGAAGGAATACAATCCTTATGGTTAGAAATGCCTGGCAATCTCGGCTGGATTTGTGATAAAGATTTTAAGGATGTAGAAGAAATACAAAAGTATTTTCAAAAAATGAATGGTGGTGAATATGCTGTAGAAAATTTCGAATCAGAAATACGCAAAAAACAAGCTCAAAGCACTGATTTACTGACACTTAATCTTTTGCTAAGCTCGGAAAGTTTCAAAAATATTTTAGGAAATCTATATGCATATTTATTTTTTCAATATGAGCCCAGTAAAGACGAAATTGCAAAAGCCCAAGAACTAAATTCACATTATGGAAAAAATTATAAAGCAATCATTCAAGGAAAACATGGCTACGTAGATGCTGAATACCTTAATACTTCTTTCCTAGTTAGTATTCAAAACAATTGCATGAAACTCAAGGAAGAATTATGCAACTCAAACTTTAATATAGAATAGCATATTCCCAACTCTCCATATAGCAAAGTGCTTTCATTTTCCAATTTGGGACTTTTTTGGTACTTTTCTTGATTTCCTGCCGCCGCCGTGCTATACTATTTCCCGTTGCAAAGCCCTTCTAAAACCAAGGTCTATAGGGCTTGCCGCCGATTCCCGGCGTTAAATGAATCGAGTGTTCGAGACCTTCCACTCGTAAAACAAAACTAAATAAATTTACTGTTCGTCAAGTTGCGTCTTATTGATTTTCATAAGGAAAGCAGCTTTTTATCCGTTATCTTATACCGTCTGTTTTCATCTCATTTTGGCGTAACTTTTGGCGTAAACAAGGACATAATAAGAGGGCGGTTTCCGCCCTCTGCTTATTTAAAAAATGCTTGCTACTTTTTGCATTTCTTCCGCCTTTGTATTTGGAAGTACATGAGAATATAAATCCATTGTCATAGATAAACTGGAATGCCCCAAGATCGTCTTTAACGTCTGCGGTTGCATTCCGGCCTCTATCGCCCTTGTAGCAAAGGTATGTCTAAAACAATGAGAAGTAAATCTTTCTACGTGACTGCCTGTTTCGTTTATCTTTTTCAAAATCCGATCAATTTCAGCTTGTACACGTTCCCGGCTAATCGGTGTTCCTTCCGGCAGGTGAAAGATATATTCATCAATACTAACCACATTAGAATATTCTCTGTTAATTTTACGCTGCGCTTCAATAATGGACATGATTTCCGGTGTAGCTGGTATATCCCGCATTGATGACGATGTTTTTGGCGCATCTTCAAAAAAGCCTCGTCCCGTTTCATATTTTAAAGTGCGCCTGATATGGATAACGTTGTTCTTGCTATCAATATCTGAAAACTTTAATCCCCTGGCTTCTCCGCTTCTCATCCCTGTTCTCACCATTAGAGCAAATAAATTGTTCAAATAGCTTTCCTTGGAATACTGGAAAAACAACTCCTGCTCCTGAACGGTCAAGACTCTGCGTTCTACCTTTTGTTTCTTCCTTGGTAATTCCGCAAGTTTAACAGGGTTTCTTTCTATCAGGCCGTTCTTTAATGCTCTCTGAAAACATCCGTTCATAACAGCCGACACGATCTTTAAAGATGACAACGCCATACTATCATCCAGTAACTTATTATACAGCTTTTGGATATGTTCGCCCCGGATTGTAGAAACAGACATTTCCCCAAGAGTTTCTTTGATGTAATAATTATAGTAATTCTGGTAGGATATAAGTGTTCCCACCTTTAAATCATTCTGTTTATATTCTTTAATCCATGTCTCAAACCACGAATCAAGAGTTACTTTCTCACGCTCTACAAAAAGTCCATGCTCTAATCGATATTTCAAATCAATCATAGCTTTTTTGGTTTCGGTAACAGTAGCACCTGTGACGGAATAATTTTCCCCGTGAAACATGATTCGACCTTGATACCTGTTCCCGTTTTTGCGAATACCTTTCGGAAGTTTTTTCTCAGCCATTTTACACCTCCGTAATCGTTTCTATTGCATCTCCACAACTATCCCTGTACTGGCTCATATCTACCAGATACGCTACAAATATGATAAATCGGTAAATGTACTAAGCATTTGCGCCAGTATCTCCCGGCTAACTAATGCCTTGCGCTTCTCTGTAAAGTTGTCTCCCGGTTCCTCATGGTAAAAGAATGATTTTTTCTCTTTGTACTCAATAAGATAACCTGTCATTATGCACTTACCTCAATTTTCCCTTCTTCATGCTTGCTGTTTCTTTCCCTTATGACTATATCTGAAATGCAGGATTTAATTTTACTTACATAATCATAGGCAATCCCACAAAGGGCATCTATCCGATCCATTTTATCAAGCATATCGTAAGCATCTTCTTCCGTTTCTATCGGCTTTTTACTAATTGTCTCCAATATTTCAGTAATCACAAATAATGCGTGTTCACAATCCATATCTAAACTATCAATTTCAGAAACGACATTGACTAACCTTTCCTGCATTTCTGTTACAATTTCCGTTGCTAAACTTTTCTGTTCCATTTTTATTAAATCCTTTCTTGATTATTCAGCCGGATAAACCTATAATCAAGATATATCCGGCTTTTCCATGTATTGTCGGGTTACTTAGCCTTTGTTGAAGTGCCAGCTTCTTCAAGGGCTTTCTTTAATCTGAGGAACGCTTCATCCTTGAGAGTGCGATACTTCCAAATCGCATCAATCAGTTTTTCTATGTTATCCCACTCTTCTAATAAGAACATTTTTCTTGCTTCACATTTCCAATCCGATAAACAATCATCTGGCAACTGTTCCGCCAATTCAACCATCTTCACAAGCCATTCTGCAAATTCTTTTTCTGTCATGCTTTTACCTCCTTTTATATCTTTTGTAGATATTTTATATCGTTTATAGTTATTTGTCAATATCGTTTAACGATATTTTTTATTTCTAATTGACTTTTAATTTCTTAAATCGTATAATATTTATTAATCAGGAGGTATAACAATTGATAAAAATCAAAGTGTCTGATCTACTCGGAAAACATAAAATGAATAGAAAACAACTTGCTGAAGCCGCCCATATTCGCCCTAATACTGTTGGTGCTTTATATGATGAAAGCATCCAGAGGCTCGACAAGGATATGCTTAATAATTTGTGTAAAGTCTTTAACTGTACTATTTCTGACATTTTGGAATATGTGCCTGATAAAGAAGATAAGTCTTGAAAGATTAGCATGAATGTGCTATATTGATCATAGAAAAAAGGAGCAACCGCCCACAAAGTGGTTAGCCTCATAGGTATAACATAAGCCTACCTGATCCGCCAAGATTACAAGGTAGGCTTATTTATTTTCGCTTGTTTCTCCTATCAATATAGGCAAGCAGCGCAATCAGAAACGAACCGCCCAAAAATAACAGGCTCAAAACTTCGTATGTATCCATTTGCACCACCTCCCTTCTTTTTCAAGTGTAGGGAGGCTACCACCTTGTAACACGATTACTCCGTAGACAGAGTATAGCACATCTGGCTAAGTCAGGCAATCCAATTCTCTTTTAATTCGTTTGCCGGAATAATGCTCTTAACAATCGCCGTCAATTCACGACCATAAACAGAATTTCGAGTGCCAATAACGATCTGGGCAAAATCTCCAGGCCTTGCATTGTCCAAAAAAGTTTTAATCTTGCATTTCTCACCGCCATGATCCACTTCTAACGTGTAAAGACTGTACGGCTCCCCGGATCGTGATAATCCATTGTAAACTTGTACTCCAATAATCTTTAAAATCATTCCTTCATCCATAGTTTTATTCTCCTTTTTTGTTTTAGGACTTACTGGCGGCTTCATAAGGTAGGAGACGAAACCGCCACGCCTACAATCTTCTTTAACCTGTATACGCATCTCCGCTTTCCGGTTCAAATCCCGGCGGTGTTATTCCCAAGAACTGCGCTTGATAACTGTTCGCCCGTCCGTTGGTAATAGTATAAGCAAAGTGAAAATCAAGATAAATGCCCGACTTAATTCCCGACACATCAAACACAGGAATGGAAATTTTACCGTCTTTTGATAAAACCGGAGATACCCCAATAACTAAATTATTTCCATTAACTTCATAAACTTTATGGCTTGTAATTCCGTTCAAGCGTCTATCATTCTTTGAAAAACGTGCGCTTTCTAAATGCTGCATATCCTCACAATCTCCTTTTTTATTTCAATTCTCCGTCACTAATGTATCCGGCAATCATATTTTGATAATCATCACCCATAAGCGAAAACTTATCCGCAATATCCGGTTCCGCTTCAAGAAGTTGTTTCATTCTGTCTTTTCTCTCCTGTGCGTCTCCCTTTTTGGATTCCTCTGCGATTTTTTCAAGACGTGTTTTTTCTTTCTCTGTCAGTGTGTAGCTTGTCTTTACTCGCGCTTTGCTCCAAAGTTCCGCTGCTTCACTAAGTGATCGGTGATTTTCTGCATAATCTGCCGCAAACATTTTGTGATAAATTTGAAATTCGCCGTAGCTAATGCCGTTTATTTCATTTTTGCCTAATAAATCAACGCCGGGGAACTGTCCGCCCTCTGCTTTTCCGGCATATGCGGAAATAGCCAGTTTTGCGTCATTCTCTGCCTCCTGCAATGCTCCGAGATATGTTGAAAAATCTGGAAACTTTGCAATATATCCGCTGTTTTTTGCTACTTCACAGAAAATTTTTTGTGCAAAAAGATTGTTTTCAACGCTACTTTCAATTATTGATAATTCGCTGCGTGAAAGTTTAATGCCAAAATCGTGCATACACTGTAAAATCTGCAATATTTCCGGCTCGACCGGCTTCATCGCCCAGCGTTTCAAATCGTTTCTTATTTCTTCGCAAATGCCAGTAACACGCTCTCTTGCCGTATCTCGTTCCGCTGCAACATTCCCGGAATAATACGGCCATACGTTCATCATTACTTCCTGCTTGAAAACCTCCGGGCGGTATTTCTCTCGCATATCATTAGCTTTTTTGTTATATTCGGAAAAATAGCGATCCGCCTTTTTCTGGAAATCAAGCACGGTTTTTTTAATTTCTTCAAATTTTGTAATTTTGCTATTCATATTTTCTTATTCTCCAATCATTCATAATATTTCAAAATAGGGTTTTCGTCTGCCTGTGCGCCGCACCTCTTTAATAATGCGTTTCTGGCTTCTTCTGCCTTTTTGCGGCGTTCTGCCAGTCTTAAAGCGACTTTCCCTTGCGGTGTCTGTGCCATATCTAAACGCCGCTTGTAATTCCTGCATTCTTCAAGTTCCTGTTGTGTCAATGCCATTTTCTTAATCTCCTTTCTATGTTTGCCTGATAAGTGATAAAGTGCGTTCTGGCTTATCTCTCGCCATGTGTTCCCCTTTCCGGCTATCGCCTTTTTATGATTTTCTGATTTTTCGGAAATGCCTTTTATTCTTGCGGCAGAAAAGACACGTCACTCCCCCTCTGCGCACGAATACGCAAGACCCCCTCTGCCCTTCATGATTCCATCTCAACAAGTCTTTGTTTTTCTTACTAATATCATCAAAAATCGCATCACATTTACAATATATTTAGGTGGATTTCTTCCACACTCTGCGAAAATACAGCGTTTGTTAAACATTGTTTTTGTTCTTAGCCAAATTATCAGCCAAAAATCAGTCTGGTAGTTCATCAACAATATCTCTTATACTTTCCTGTCGTGCTTGATCTGCAATCTGTTTTATGTCCTCTTGGCTCAGTGCTGGCATTTCTTTATTTGCGCTGTTATTCATCATTTCTAATTTAAATTCACTCGTATTTAAATAATTATGGTTATTACTCACATCATTCAAATATACAACCGGAGGGATTTTAAAGCGAAAAGCTAACTGTTTCTTCGCAGCTAATATGTTCTGTTTGATGTATTCTATTGCTTCTCCCCATTCAGAACTACGTCTTTCATAGTTAAGTACGGTTTGTTTCGTTACTCCCAAAAAACTATACCAGCCTTCTATATCTGGAATTAACTTTTCCTCATTAACCGTATTAGCATCTCTGATATATTCAAAATATTGTCTTGTATCTTCAAAGAACAGCTTCAATCCTTCCTCAGTATCTGGGTACACTGGAGGCCGCCCAAGTTTTCTTTTTTCAATCTGTTCGATGGAAACATCCAATATAGCCTCCAAATCAGCCGCGTTTCCCGGCTCTGTATCAGTCCTAGAATACCGCTTTGCGTATGCGCCCATTTTCCGAACACCCCTTTCATCTCGCTTAAAAGTATCAATTTGTTTCACAAAATCACCTCATATTCATCAGATTTTTTAGTGTCAAATAAAAGCGCTAAACCTATTCCTCTATCTATTATTTTGTCTTCTTCAATACTACTCCATCTTCTTGTTCTCCAAGCAATACATCTTTTACAAATTTTTCCCATCTTGGCATATCATGCATCCTTTTTACGCTCCTTTCTCTTGATCTTATCCTTGCGCTCTAACTCACTCAGCGTTGCTAAAACTAAATCTTTCATAAAATCATATTGCGGCTTACCCTCATACTCTTTCACAATCTCGCCGGATGTATTTACCACCGCTTCCCATTCTTTATCTGTTCCCTTCATATCCGCAAATCTTTTATGAAATTGCCACGCTTGACTCCATACATCAAAATACTGTTCCCTAAAATTCATCTTGCCTCCTTTGCCTGATAGGGTGGAAAAGGTACGATTTATTTGAAATTCATTTATATATGCATATATTATTTATTCCGTACATATAATGATTTAAGAAAATACTCCACTTAATCCACCCACTATTAGGCTTAATCATTCAAAAGGTAATTCCTGTGAATCATCAACCTCTATAAAATCATTGTCTTTTTCTGCTAATCCAACAAAATACTCATGCCCGTGAACAATCTTCTTTCCAAATCCTTTATCCTTCAAATTGGCGTAAAACCTTGTACGGCTCAGTGGCTCTCGTTCGCTTTTTTCACAATATTTCTTGTATAGCTCGTGTAATTCCGTTGATTTAATTGATTTTGAGATATCTCTTACCATACGTTCCTGTAAAAACGCCTGCACAGAATCACTATTGGCATACAACTCTGCCACAAGTTCCCTACTCCGTTCACTTTCATATAATGCATTATCATCAAACAGTTGCTTTAATTCTTTTAGTGCCTGTCCTATGATGTACGGAATTTCTTCTTTCAATTTTTCCTCAAGTTGTCGATCTGGCTTTTCTGGGCGATTGTTCATTTCAATCAGAATGATTCTTTCAAACAATGCGTTGGATTTTTCATCTAAAGAAATTGGAACAGAATTGCAGGAAAACAATAATCGCGCATATGGTGTAAAAGTTATAATGTCGCGCCCCTTATATGAATCTGACAAACTATCGCCGCCTGTAATCAGCTTAATTGTATTCACCGTTTTTAATGGATTCCCATTCAGATCAGCACATAGATTAACCAATTTTCCAAGCAGCTGGATTGAATAAAATTTTTCCTCCAGCTTTTGTAACGGAACATTGCTATAGTTTCCTGCGCCGATCAAATATTGAACTATCCGGATAAGCAATGATTTCCCAGTTCCACGACCACCCACTAGCATGATGAATTTTTGGAAATTACAACGAGTCATGCACAATCCTACAAATTGGAATATTGTTTTTCGATCTTCACGCGACATTGCAGATTTGAAAAATCTCTCTGTCTCAATGCCACTATGTTCTTTATCAGGCGCATCCCATGGTATTTGATTGATGCAGTAGTATTCCGGCTTATGTTCATGTCTCTCTCCTGTTTTTGCATCCAACATACAATTTTTAAATGGTATCCAATGCTTTGGATACTGATTTATTTCTTCATATGTTTTTTCTAGTTCAAAATCCATTGCAAATAATTGATAAATTCTTGTGATTGTGGTACTCTTAATGAAACGTGGAAGTATCAATTCTTTAATTAACGTCTTAAGTCGTGAGCCGGAAAAGTCTGCCACATATGTGCCATGTACATAGTGGTATGGCGTTCCGGCCATAAAAAATAAATTTTGAGTTTCTTTGATATATCGAAAAATCGCATCATCGAATACTCCGCATGGTTTCCCTTTTCCGTCCAAAAGATGAAATTTTAGTTTAAATGAATCGTCCAAGCATTCCTCCCCTCCCTTCAATCTAAAACTCCACACAGATAATCTAATTTACGCTCCACTAACTGTTTACTATTCATGCACCAAGTCCACACCCAAGACAACGGGGGAATGTGCGGAGAATTAAGGAGATTGTCGTACAGTTCCAATTTTTCATGTAGTTTATCCACCTGTGATACCCACAACTTCTTTGTACGTTTTTCATCCTGTTCTCGCTCCCTCTTTGCCGTTTCCTGCGCTTCAATTCGTCTAGCGATATTTTCCCTGTCCGTTTCGTTGAAAGCTGTAGAAATGCCATATAGAGAGGCTACTTCATTTAGTGCTGTCCAACTATCGCAGTGCCTAATATACGACCACAGTTTCACAGAATCGCCGCCAATGGATCGTCCAAAGTCGAAAAAACTTTGTGTTCCTGGATATACCTTTATACTTGGAGTCCGTTCGTTAGGGTATCGATACATCCCGCGAATCGGCTTTCCTAATAGATAAGTAGCAATGTTTTCAATATCTACTTGCGCATTTACACTTTTATAATTTTCATGCATATTCTTTTTTTCAACCTCGTAATTGTTCTGGTATAAGCGATCAACAACCTATTTATTGACCGGGTCTCTTTCTTCAGTATGGGATTTTCCTCACTCGATTGAGTGCTTTATCTTTCGTATCGAATTGACCTAAATTTAGGGTTTATCTTAAGTGCTACTCAGAATAGTTCTGCTCGATAAAATCAAAAAATTTCTCTTGATCCACGCGAACACAGCGACCTATTTTCCGCAATGCTCCTGATTCTTCCGCAATTCTACGTACCGTACGTGTACCTAAGTTAGAACTTTCTGCTACTTGCGGAATTGTCAAAAGTTTCCCATCGTCATTCTTGTTTTTTAAAGCGTTCAATGATTGACCTCCTCTCCTCAATTTGATATAATAGATTTAACAAATATTTTTGTTTGTGTCTATGATATCACAGGACGAATACTGATGCAAAGACAAGCAAAGACACATTCATTTCATTTTAAGTGTGTCTATGAAGGAGGATGCTATGGGTTGCGTAAAATGGTTTGACAACATAATCCAAGAATGCCAAGAGAAAGTCGATGATCTTTGTGATTTATATGATCTTCGCCAAGAGAAATGGTGTAAGCAATCATCAAAACATTACAAAGAACCACACAAAACAAAAAGAGAAAAACTGCGTTTTTTAGTTGTAGAAGATTGCAATAACAAGCAGTGGTTTATTTATGATTCAGCTGATACTAATGTACCGTATATGAAAATTCCTTTTGGAGATTATGCAGTAATGCTATTAAACGGACTTCATGGGAAGAAATATTACGGGAAATTACTTTATGACAAAAGATATCTTGATTCACTTTCAGACGAAGCAATTTCCATGCTTGATTACCTTTCAATAATACTAACCCATTTAAAACGCTATGAAGAGACACTCGATCAAAACAGCTTAACTACAACCATTTTTAGAATATGGTCAACGTTTCGGTATTGTGTTCACGAACCGTGGGGATATTATGTTGAATTGTACAATTCCACTGCCGATGATTACGTCAGCTTTGATAATGACGAAATCGAAAAACTACTTTTATTAGATAGAGAAGAAGCAAAAGATGGTCTACGCGCGTTGCATAAAATTATTTCTGAACGACTTTTTGTTTATTATGATCGTATTGTCTTCAATGATAATGATAAAGTTATCTTCGGAAATACTTATGCTGCATTCAGACCAGAATATATTTTCTCTCTAGATTTATTGCATATTTTAAATGGGGATGTTCCTTCTCCGCGTAGATGTCCACGATGCAAAATGCTATATTTTTCTAATAATTACAAGGCTAAGTACTGCCCTGATTGCAAACAAGATTCAAAAAAAATACGAGCTGAAAACCGAAAAAATAACCCTTGCAGATATCTCCACAAACAAATAACAGATCTGCTAAATAATTATGGTGACGGTTCTGAAGATTTTAGAGAAGAATCAAATTACTATTGGTCTATTGTACAGGGAAAGCCTCCTAAATCTAAACCAATAAATTTTGATTCGGCAATAACTACAAAAAAAGCCTACTACGATTGGCTAATTAGACAAAAAGAATTGGCAAAACGGCATTAGAAGCAAAATCCCCCTCGCCCGACACTCCGCCGGAAAAGGGGGATAAAATTTTGCCGTAATATCATTTTGGCGTAATTTTGGCTTACCCATTGATTTCTCTTTCTGATCATGCTATACTTGCAGACGTTGCAGACCCGCATAAAACCAAGGTCTTTCAAGGTCTGTCGGCGGTCACCGCCGTTAAATGTGCCGAGTGTTCGAGACCTTCCACTCGTAAAACAAAACTAAAGGAGAATCAAAATGAGAAATCAAAAAATTACTTTCATGACTCAGGCCGCCATGATCGCGGCTATCTATGTGGTGCTGACTTATGTTTTTGCGCCCTTTTCTTTTGGAGAGATACAGGTACGCCTTGCAGAAGCCCTGACCATTCTCCCCTTGTTTACCCCAGCTGCCGTTCCCGGCTTATTTATCGGCTGCCTCATCGGAAACATCCTGGGCGGCGCAATCCTTCCGGACATTTTATGCGGAAGCCTGGCCACCTTGATCGGCGCAGTCTTTACTTATTTGTTGCGGGAAAAAAGTCCCTTTATGGCTCCCCTACCGCCAATACTGGCCAATACAGTAATTGTGCCTTTTGTCCTTCGCTATGGATATGGCGTAGCATTGCCGATCCCCTTCATGATGCTGACCGTAGGGATTGGCGAAATTCTTTCATGCGGAGTCCTTGGACTGGTTTTATATTATGCGCTGAAACGTTACAGCGTTCAATTTGGGACAGGGCATTTTTAATTAGGGCCGGGGGATTTTTAAAAATCCCCCGGCCCCAATTATCATCCTACATACGTATGTCCGCTTCCAGCCGTCATTTTATCGATTTCTTCACAGGAAGCGCTGTGTCTTTCTCCACTTTTCCCGTCAACATAAATCACCGTAGAATCTTCATATCCGATCAATATGATTCCGTCTTTTGCGTTTTGCATCGCAATCACCGGACGGTCCTGGTTAATGATATAAAGCAAATCTTCACAGCTGCATCCTGTCAGATCCAGCCCGTTTCCATCTCTGAGCTTATCTATGATCTCCATCGGCGCCGTCCCCGCCGCCAGTTGACTTCGGATGGTCTCTATCTCCCCGTCTTTGCCTTCTATCATATAGGTAAGATCCCGGTTCCCACTCTCCCAGATATATCCCTGGCTGGAGGATATAACGACTCCCTCACATTCTCGTGCTTTATTCACCGCATCCCCCGCTTGTTCAAACACTCCCTGAAGTCTTCCGTATCCGTAGACATAGCATTTCCCACTGTTGTCAATATCATCAAATTCAATCGTCATCGCCTCCTCCGATTGCACCTGCTTTGGTTTTAAAAGCTTAGGATTCTTGTCACTGATTCCGTCACTGTAGGTCAGCCGCATCTGAGTTCCTTTTAAATCTGTAGAATAGGACTCCAAAGTAATGTTGCTTTCTTCTTTCTGGGTATTATTGGTAATATAATCTTCTGATGCGGCTGTGTAGGTATTGCCGCTTTTTGCCGCCCGCTCCAGGGTGATCATATTTCCATCAAACCGAGCTCCTAAAATATAAACATTCTCCTGTTCATAGGTTTTGATGACCTTGCTCTTACTATTCTGTATCTCTACTTTATACATAGGATTCACGACCGTCCCGGATACCGTTTCTCCCGAATCCTCCTCTCTGGATACCCCATACACAAAATCGTTCTTGATAAATCCAAGTGGCTGGATCGTTTCATTTTCTCCGCCCTCAACAGTCCTTTCATTTCCGGTAGCCAGATTTTTGACCACAATATGGCCATCCTTTTGATAGGCGACAATATGGCCGTCTTCCGACACCACATACTGGTCATCCGCCAGTTCCTTGGCAAGCACGTTCCGCTCATCTTTCTTCACGTCTATTTCGTAAAGTGTATGATCTGCCAGCACATACAGCATATCTTCGTCTACATTGTAATAGACCAGTTTCCCCAGTTCTTCGATGGCGTTTCCCCAGGACTTGTTAGTAGAAAGAAATACTTTTTCTTCCACAGAGCTTGTTTCAATATCATAATGGTAAATAGCGACTCCCACTTCGCCTTCATGCTGGCCGCGGTTCATATATCCATACACCGCAAATGTCAGATTCCCTTTTTTATCTCCTTCTATCAGGCGAATCTCATGTTGAGCCGTATCATTTCTTTCATCCGTATTTTCTGCCGATAAGAAGCTGAACACCTGAGAAATCTCATCGGTATTCTTATTATAAGTCCACACCTCGCCTGCTTGTATAAAAGAAACAATGGTTCCGTCTTCATTGATCACATACGGCACATCATAGTCCGCAATTCCAAGCAGGATTCCCATCGCGCTCAATACTTGCCGGGTCGGATCAAAGATCTGTTCCATCTGCCTGTCATAATCCAGCAGATAAGTATGATCCCGCTGGCTGTCATAGCGGACCCGGAAATATTCAGTAACCTTGTACAGATCATCCTCATTTTCTTCGCCCTTACAGCGCACCATATACTCCAGCTGTACACAAGTATAAGTCCCTCTCAGCTCTTTGATGCTCCAGCGCTCGCCGCCTTCTACCTGCGGAGCCAGGTCTCCCCAGGTCACATGATTGTAATCCGAATGAATCGTCACATGGGCAAATGTAGTATTGTCTCCCTCTTCACTTGGTTCAATCGCCGTACTGATCTGCGCGCCTTCTCCTTGGTTCAGCGCCGCTTCATGGAACGTTTGGACATAGTTGAGACATTGGGACACGTTTGTACCTTCCTCTGCAGCGATCCTGGTATAATAATAAACCTCTTTATCTCCAGAAACGTGCAGGATCAGCTGAAGAACCCGTTCTTCCGAAAGAATATCTTTCTGAGACAGATCTAAAACTTCTGTTTCTCCCGGTTTCTGGATCGTCTCTTCCAGAAGGACTTCTTTCCCATCCAGCGTGTAAACTTTATATTCCACGCTGCTGATCGTATTTTCATACGGCTGGATCTCTACTTCCAGCCCCTGACTTTTTACAGGTGTAATAGCGTCCCGGATAGAAGGGATATCCATTTCTTTTGCATACCCCGGCACACTATTCAGCGAATATCCATCACAGGAAAAAGAGACCTGCGGATAAGTAGCCGCCCCCATATCCGCAGTCATACTGTCGTTCCCATTGTTTGTCAGATAGCTGAAAAAGATGACCGCCGCAAGAAAGACTCCCGTCAGGATCCCTGCGTTGATCAGCCGTATTTTCCAACGTCTTTTTATCTTCATTGCAAATCCCCTTTATTATCTAACAGCCGCCCCAGTGTTGGCGACACATGAAAAAATTCTTCACAGGCTTTGATCTTCCCCTCGTTTTCTCCCGGTTTCCCGGTCCTGACCGCCCGCAGCAGAATATTCTTCGGTGTATGTTCCATATCAATAAATTCCAGCACCTGCACGTCATAACCTTCCCGCTCCAGATACTGGGCACGCAGCCCGTCTGTCAAAAGAGCTGCCATCCGCTCCTTGATCAGACCGTATTTCAAAATGGGCGCCAGAGTCTCATTCTCCATCTGGCCATTTAGTTCATGCTGACAGCAGGGCACGGACAGAATTACTTTCGCGTTCCATCCCACGGCTTTTGCCAGGGCAAAATCTGTCGCCGTATCACAGGCATGAAGGGTGACCACCATATCCACTTCTTCCGCCCCTGTATAATCCGCAATATTCCCTTCCAAGAACCGAAGTTTTTCATATCCGTATTTCCGTCCCAGCTGATTGCATTTCTCGATCACATCTTTCTTTAGATCCAATCCAATGATACGGACATCATATTTCTTCATTTCATGAAGATAATAATACATCGCAAAAGTAAGATATGATTTCCCACAGCCAAAATCCAGGATCCGGATTTCCCGTCCTTTGGGCAGCTGAGGCAGAATGTCTTGGATAAACTCCAGGAAACGGTTGATCTGCCGGAATTTGTCGAATTTAGCGCGGACGATCTTCCCCTCCGCCGTCATAACGCCGAGATCCTGTAAGAAGGGAACATAGGTCCCTTCCTCCAGAATATATTGTTTCTTCCGGTTATGCTCCAGATTGGCCGGCGCCTTTCTAGCCGCCCGGAGCTTTGTCTTGATCGTTGTCTTTCCCTTCTTGCTCACCAGAACGGACACCGTACATCCCTGAGTCTCCAACTGCATTTGCCGGAAAGTCCGCATATATTCCATGATCTTTTCGCCCGCCTCTTCCTTTTCCAGATTCTGGTGAAACACCTGGGCGCCGCGAAACGCCTCAAACTGATATACCAGACGGTCTTTTCTTAAGACTGGGCGAACTCTCACCTTGGATGGCGCTTCCAGCTCTCTTGGGTTGCTCAGCACCGCAAAAAGAAATTCACTATTTAAATTATCCTCTAAAATATATCTTAATTCATCCATAGTATCATTATTGTAATGTTTTTTGGAAATAAGTGCAAGTAGGCTGTTTCTTTTTCAAAAAGCCAAAAAGAAAATGCCTTGGATGTGAAAGGCATCTTCTTTCGGCAGATAACTTTGTTCTCTTATATCAGCCGGAATCTCTAGGCGGCAGAAACGGCTTGCTGTGCGGATACCTATTTTCTGTCATATCATTCTACAATATCGGATTCGCCGAAAAGTATCGAGTAGGAGGAAATTCCTCTGATTGAGGAATTTCCGTCCTCTCACACCACCGCTCATGCGGTTCCGCAAGCGGCGGTTCAATCAACCTAACATATGACACGCTTTTCGGCGTAATAGTTACTCATGGAGACTAGCCCAAATGCGGCTAGTCTTTCGTTGTTAATGGCTTTTTGTACCCAGCCATTATGGGCAAGCCTCGCATATCGATCTCCGCAGTAAGCGATGTTGTATGCCGCCCAACGTGGTACGCCCAGTTTCTTCAGGTTCCTTGCCCTATTCTGCGGTGTTTTCCAGTGTTTCCAAATACACATCCGCAGACGGTAGCGTATGTTACTGTCCAGACGCTCACATAATCCCTTCATGCTCCCGATTTTGAAATAGTTTATCCATCCTCGGATAAGCTGGTTCAGTTTCTCCACTTTGTAGCTGTTGCTCACTCCCCAGCTTCTGCATGTCAGTTTCTTCATCTGTACTTTGAATTTCGCTACTGCTTTCGGGTGCGGTCTGGCTTTATATCCCTTGGCAAATGCGTCAAAGTAAAATCCAAATCCGAGATACTTGATACCTTTGGGCTTGTCCACCTTGCTCTTTTCAGCGTTTACTTTCAGTCCCAGCTTTTCCTCAATAAATCGGGTAACACTTTTCATTACCCGCTCCGCCGCCTGCTTACTTCCTACCATGATAATTAGGTCGTCTGCATAGCGCACGAAATCCAGCCCTCTTGCCTCAAGCTCTTTATCCAACTCGTTCAGCATAACATTTGCCAACAGCGGCGAAATATTCCCTCCCTGCGGCGTGCCTACAACTGTATCTTCATACTCGTCATCAATCATCACTCCGCTGACCAGAAATTTCCTTACCACTGAGATAACGTCTCCGTCTTTTATTGTCCGACCGAATATCGTCATCAGCTTGTCATGGTCTACCGTGTCGAAGAACTTTGCCAGGTCGATGTCCACTATCCAGCTATGCCCATCATTCATCATCTCTAATGCTTTCAGCACTGCCTGTTGTGCACACCGATTCGGTCTGAATCCATAACTATGGTCGTGAAACTGCTCCTCAAAGATTGGCGTGAGTACTTGCGCAACTGCCTGTTGCACAAAGCGGTCCACTACCGTTGGTACTCCAAGGTTTCTTGTCCCTCCTTCTGGTTTGGGTATCTCCACCCGTCTGACTGGCTGCGGTTTATACTTCCTTGTCCGCAGCTGTTCCCTGATGTTTTCGCCGTTTTCCGAAAGGTATGCGCCAAGCTCCTCTACGGTCATCCCGTCTACGCCTGCCGCTCCTTTGTTCCTGACGACTTGCAGATACGCCGCATTGAGGTTATCATTGCTCACTATCTGCTCCATGAGACTACTTGTGTCCATGCGTTGTTTCCTTTCTGCCCCTTTTGCCTTTGCCGCCTTTGAGGTCATCGACAGACGTTTGCTCCGGCTACGAAGTGGAACGTACTTCAACTGATTGA
>OGYF01000819.1_pt1 | contig 29677 bp, 30 predicted proteins | sample 1576451 | NCBI WGS metagenome assembly OGYF01 (sample SAMEA3541505, study PRJEB24748) | human gut metagenome | biome: human gut; feature: human-associated habitat; material: faeces | place: China | collected 2012
GGAAGGGGCGGCGGCGGCCGTCGTCGGCCATCCGGTGCATATGACCGGCTGCGGCCGCACGGACGCGGGCGTTCACGCACGCGTCTATGTCGCCAATTTCCGCACTTCCGCCCGCATTCCGTGTGACCGCATCCCGTATGCGCTCAACACGCACCTACCGGAGGATATCGTCGTGACAAACGCGATGGAGGTGCACGAGGACTTCAACGCCATCGGCTCCTGCGTCAAAAAGGAATATACGTATCTGATCTATAATTCCGGCATCCGCGATCCGTTTTATGTCAACCGTGCATGGTTCTACCCCAAGCATCTGGACGAGACGGTCATGCAGCGCGCGGCGGACTGCTTCATCGGCACGCACGACTTCGCCGCCGTCCGCTCGGTCGGCACGGATGTCAAATCCACCGTGCGCACGGTTTATGATTACAAGGTCGAGCGCGACGGCGATCTCATTTCGCTGCGCGTCAGCGCCAACGGCTTTCTTTATAATATGGCCCGCGCCATGGCGGGCACCTGCGTCTATGCCGCCGAAGGAAAGTTCCCGCCGGAGGCCGTCGCGCAGATCCTCCTGAACGGCGACCGCACGGCGGCGGGGCCGACCGTCCCGCCCGGCGGGCTTTACATGACGCAGCTCTGGTATGATGACGGAAAGGCGGTTTTCCATGTCGGATAATATCTCGCAGCTGCATCCGCAGAAGCATCCGGGCCTAGGAAAGCGGATCGCCGTGTTTGCGGTCCTGCTCGTGTTTGTCACGGGCGGCGTGGCGGCCTATGTGTTCCGCGACCGGCTGAATCTGGACGCGCTGCAGCGCTACGTGCGCTATCTGAACGTCTCCGAGGACAGCAAAACGGGCCGGTTCGTCTACGACGAAAGCAACTCCAACCGCTATGCCGGGCTGTCCGGCGGGCTGTCCGTCGCCTCCGCGACGGGCCTGAGTCTTTACGATAAGGACGGCGTGGAGACAGCCTCCATTCAGGCGTCCATGTCCGCGCCAGTTTTAAAGACCGGCGGTGACCTCGCGCTGGCCTACGACACCGGCGGCAATACGCTGGAGGCCGCCAGCCAGAAACGCGGCTCCGTCCTGCACGTTTCATCCCAGAAGCCGATTCTGGACGCGGATATTGCGTCTGACGGCAGCATCTGCTATTTATCCAGTGAGTCAGGCTATCGCGCCGTGCTCTATGTCTACAACAGCCAGCAGGCGCTGATCTACCGCTGGCTCTCGTCGAGCCAGTATTTCATGCGCTGCACCGCCTCCTCCGGCGCAAAATACGCTGCCGCTGCCGCCCTCGGGCAGGAGGACGGGATGTTCCAGTCCTCTGTCGTCCTCTTCCGGACGGATTCGGAGGAAATTCTCCGCACCATCCCCATCGGAAATGCCCTGATCTACGATCTGCATTTCCTGCCCGGAAACACGCTCTGCGTCCTGTGCGAGGACGCGCTGTATTTCTACGATCTGGACGGCCAGTGCCTTGGGAGCTATGCGTTCGAGGACGCCTATCTCAAGGACTACACGCTGGACGGAAACGGCTTCGTCACGCTCGTCATGAATCTCTATAAGGCCGGAAACGGCTATACCGCCCTGACCGTCGGGTATGACGGGACAGTGCTCGGCACGCTTCCAATCAGCGAGCAGATTCTGGACATTTCCGCTTCGGGCAAGTATCTCGCCCTCCTGACGAGCGGCGCGCTTTCCATTTACGATCAGAATCTCACGGAATACGACGTTTCCGACAACACGACCGGCGCGTCCAGCGCCGTCATGCGCGAGGACGGCTCTGCCATTCTCCTGGCCAACGGCCATGGGACGCTGTATGTCCCGTAAATAATTTTCCAAAAAACGTTTACAATTCTGCAAAGATACGACGGCCTGCCTGTGATATACTTTGCAGAAGGAAACACGATAAGGAGAAGCCTTTTATGAAACCGACCCTGTGCTCAAGATGCAAAAAGAATCTTGCAGTCGTTTTTATAACGAAAATCGACGGCGGAAAGACCGTCAACGAGGGCCTCTGCCTCAAATGCGCAAAGGAGATGGGCATCAAGCCCGTCGACGATATGATCGAACGCATGGGGCTTTCAGAGGACGACCTCGAAAATCTCAACGGCGAAATGACCGAGGCCATGAACGGCCTTGAGAGCCTGCTCAGTCAGGGCCATGACGCGGAGGACGGCATCGAGGACGACGAGGCTGACAGCCAGACCGCCACGTTCCCCTTCCTCAACAAGCTCTTTGGCGCCGCCGGTCAGGGGCAGGACAACACGCCTGCCGTCCCGGAGCCGGAAAAAACCGAGAGCCGCCAGCGCTCCGGCGACAAGCCGAACCCCAAGAACAAAAAGCACAAATTCCTCGACAGCTACTGCCAGAACCTGACGCAGAAGGCACGCGACGGCAGGCTCGACCGCATCATTGGCCGCGAGGAGGAGACGGAACGCGTCATTCAGATCCTCAACCGCCGCCAGAAGAATAACCCCTGCCTCATCGGCGAGCCGGGCGTCGGCAAGACTGCCATCGCCGAGGGCCTTGCACAGAAAATTGCCGACAAGGACGTCCCGTATAAGCTTCAGAACAAAGAGGTCTATCTCATGGACCTCACGGCCCTCGTCGCGGGCACGCAGTTCCGGGGCCAGTTTGAAAGCCGCATGAAGGGCCTCATTGAGGAGGTCAAGAAGCTCGGCAACATCATTCTGGTCATTGACGAGGTGCATAATCTCGTCGGCGCGGGCGATGCGGAGGGTTCCATGAACGCCGCCAATATCCTCAAGCCCGCGCTTTCGCGCGGCGAGATCCAGGTCATCGGCGCGACGACCTTCAACGAGTACCGCAAACACATCGAAAAGGACGCCGCGCTTGAGCGCCGCTTCCAGCCCGTCACCGTCGCCGAGCCAACCATTGAACAATCCATTGCCATCATCCGCGGCATCAGCCACTATTATGAGACGTTCCACGGCGTTGTGATCTCCCCGGAGATCGCGCGGCAGGCCGTCCTGCTCTCCGAGCGCTATATCACTGACCGTTTTCTGCCGGATAAGGCCATCGACCTCATCGACGAGGCGTGCTCGGACGTGAACCTCAAGAATAAGAACATCGGCCGGCTCGAAGCGCTCAAAAAAGAGCACGCCGATTATGATCTGGAGCTTTCCATGCTCACGGAGAACGCCGAAAAGACGCAGGACGATTACGCCCGCATGGCGGAGCTGCGCAGCCGCAACCTGCAGCTCGATTCCGAGATCACGGAGCTGGAAAAGCTGCCGAAGCCCACGCTGACCATCGACAATCTGGCCCGCATCATCGAGCTCTGGACGAAGATCCCCGCCAGCAAGATCCGCGCGCAGGAATACGAGCAGCTTCTGAACCTCGACGCGGAGCTGAAAAAGCACATCGTCGGGCAGGACGAGGCCATTGCCTCCGTCGTGTCCGCCATCCGCCGCTCCCGCGTCGGCATTCAGGTCAAAAAGCACCCGGTTTCGTTTATTTTCGTCGGCTCGACCGGCGTCGGCAAGACGGAGCTGGTCAAGCGCCTTGCCAGCGAGATGTTTGAATCGGTCGAATCGCTCATCCGGCTCGATATGTCCGAATACATGGAAAAGCACAGTGTCTCGAAGATCATCGGCTCGCCTCCCGGCTATGTCGGCTATGACGAGGCCGGACAGCTGACCGAAAAGATCCGCCGCCGCCCGTATTCCGTCATCCTGTTTGACGAGCTGGAAAAGGCCCATCCGGACGTGCTGAATATCCTGCTGCAAATTCTCGATGATGGCCGCATCACCGACGCGCAGGGCCGGGTCGTCAACTTTGAGAACACGATCATCATCATGACCTCCAACGCAGGCTCCAACCAGAAGGGCGGCAGCGTCGGCTTTGGCCGCAGTCTGACCGAGCAGTCGAAGGAGAAGGCCATGAAGGCGCTGGGCGAGTTCCTGCGCCCTGAATTCATCAACCGTGTCGATGAGATCGTCTGCTTCAACCAGCTGAGCGAGGACAATTTCCGCGGCATCGCGGATATCATGCTCGCGGAGCTGCAGCAGTCGCTGGAGGGCCGCGGCATTGCATTCACGTGGGACGAGAGCGTCAAGGATTATCTCGTCAAAAAGTCCTACTCCGTGGCCTACGGCGCGCGCAACCTCCGCCGCGCCATCCAGACCGACCTCGAAGACCCCATCGCCGAGCGTATCATCAAAAGCTATGTCGACCCCTTCCGCTCTATCAAAGCGACCTGCGAGGACGGAACGATCAAGCTGGAAGCCATATAATCAAAAATGCGCCTGACGAAGCCGCCGGGCGCATTTTTTCGGCTGGCCGGACAGTACGGATTTGCCCAGAGGCGCCTGTACAGACCGACGAAAAGCCGCCGGCATGGCTGCCGGCGGCTTTCCTTGAGAGAAAAAGAGAAAAGAGAGGAGAAATGGATGAATGTCTATTTAAAAGGCTGCTGTTGGCTCTCCACGAAGATTTCTGTGAAGCAGCTTCCTTATGCTCCAAGGATACCGGATTTTGGCCGGTTTGTGGTGAACAGTTTGTAAACGAAGTATAAAGAAATCCTGAAATTCCGCAGCTGCAACCGGCAGTTGACAGATTTTCCGGCAAGCTTGCTGGCGTGCAACCGCATGATCTCGTAGAATAGCGGCATCGATCCCAAATCAAAGGAGGAAGAAAACCATGATCTTTGCAGACAAATTGATCGCCCTGCGGAAAAAGGAGGGCTGGTCGCAGGAGGAGCTTGCGCAGCAGCTGAATGTTTCGCGGCAGTCCGTATCCAAATGGGAGGGCGCGCAGTCCGTCCCCGACCTTGATAAGATCGTCCAGCTGAGCCGCATCTTTGGCGTCAGCACAGATTACTTATTAAAGGATGAACTGGAGGAGCAGGAGCCTGCGCCAAGCCTTCCCGAGCAGCCGCAGCGCCGCCGCGTGAGCATGGAGGAGGCCTCGCGTTATCTGGAACTGCGCCGCGCTGCCGCGCCGAGGCTGGCGCTGGCCACGTTTTTGTGCGTGATCTCACCCATTGCGCTGATCCTGCTCGGCGGACTGAGCGAATATACCGCCCACATCACGGAAAATGCAGCGGCTGGTATTGGCCTCAGCGTACTGATCGTTCTGGTCGCCGCCGCGGTCGGAATTTTCCTGACGTGCGGCGCAAAGGCAAAGGCATTCTCGTTTCTGGAAACCGAGCCGTTTGAAACGGAATACGGCGTGAGCGGCATGGTCAGGCAGCGGCAGCAGGACTTCCAGCCCACGGCGAACCGTCTGAACACGATCGGCACGATCCTGTGCATCATGTCCGTCCTGCCGCTGTTTCTGGCGATGTGCCTTTCCGGCTCAGATCTCATGTACATCGGCGCGGTGTGCCTGCTGCTGGGCTTTGTCGCGCTGGCCTGCATCGTGTTCGTCTACGCCGGAACGCAGACCGCCGCGATGGAAAAGCTGCTGGAGGAGGGCGACTACACCCGCCAGAGAAAGTCCAAAAGCCGCCTGATTGGGACGGTCAGTGTCTGCTATTGGCTGGTCGTGACAGCCATTTTCATGTTTTACACCTTCGGGCCGTATGGCAACGCGCAGGCAAAATACAGCTGGTTCATCTGGGCGATCGCGGGTATCCTGTACGGCGCCGTAATGGCTGTGCTGCGGTTGGTCGGACAGGGCGAAAAAAAGAAATAAAAAGCACTTGACTCTGACACTGTGTCAGGCTGTATGCTGTCGGGGAGCTCAAAAAACAGCATGGAGGTACCGTAATGCTGAAAATCGGATTATTTTCAAAACTGTCCAGAGTCAGTATCCGTATGCTGCGCTACTACGACGAGATTGGCCTGCTGCACCCGGCGTATATCGATCCGGAATCGGATTACCGCTATTACCGCGAGGATCAGCTGCCGCAGATCGGCTGGATCACGGCCCTGCGGGACATGGGCTTTTCCCTCGCCGACGTGTGCCGCATGACCGAGATCGGCCATGACGCGGAAAAGCTCGCACCGTACTTTGAAACAAGACGGCGCGAGCTGGAAGCCGACGCGGCAAAAACAGCGCGGCAGCTGCTGCTTCTGGAATCAGCCCGAAACCGGCTGGGAAAGGAAGACATCATGCAGTACAATGTGACCATCAAAACCATCCCCGAACGCTATGCGGCCTGTGTCCATACGACCATCCCGCGCTATTCGGAGGAAGGAAGCGTCTGGAAGACGCTCTGCGAGGAGACGGACGGGATGCGCCTCGTCCCGGACGAGCCGTGCTATTGCGCCGTGACGTTCCTCGACGGGGAATACAAGGAGCACGACGTAGAGATCGAAGCGTGGAAGACCGTCAAGGGCAGCTATCCCGATACAGCGCACGTGAAATTCAGAACGCTTCCCGCTGTTACCGTCGCAAGCTGCACGTTCCGCGGCCCGTATGAAAGGATCGGCGAGGTCTACGCGGCCATCGCCGCGTGGATCGCGGATAACGGCTATGAATGCGACGGCCCGATGTTCAACATCTACCACGTCAGCCCGTACGAAACACAGAACCCTGAAGAATTCGTCACCGAAGCCTGCTACCCGGTACGCAAACAATAAGGCGTTCGCGCGCAGCGCGGAAAAAGCTCCTCGTATCATGGCCTGCATGATACGGGGAGCTGCCTTTCAGCGGATGCGCACGCGTCCGTTACCGGCTGTGCTCCTCGTCGCAGCAGTCGATGGCAAGGACGGTGCACAGGGCGATCAGCGCGTCCTGCGGGTTGGCAACCTCTAATGCATAGCGGTCGCCGAGGGTCAGGAAGGCGCGGGAAATGGCCGCGACGCGGCGGCCGTTTTGCGTGATCTCGTAGTCCAGACTCATAAAGTCGCCCTCAATCTCCCAGCCCAGCTCGTCCAGAGAATAGCTGCGGGAAAAGAACGCAAAATTCCGCGTCAGGTCGTATTCCCGCCCGCCGATGGTCAGCGCATAGGTACACGGCAGCGAAAACGGCACGTGCTGCACGGCGGCGACCTGCCGCCCGGAGGCGTCCTGCACGATCAGCTTTTTGCCGAAATTGAAAAACTCGCGGTCCGCACTGTAGACAAGGTTCTCGTTTTCGTCCCAGATATCAAAGTGGTCAAACGACAGAAATTCCTCTTTTAAATAAAAAATCATGGTAGTCTCTCCCTTCTGATGGGTTGGACGAATTCTGTGCAAAAGAGTTCCGGCTGGAAATCAGCTTTCATCTATGATATAATAAATAGACTTTCAGCACAAGGAGTTTTTCCCATGACAAACAAAGAGATCGGCGAGCTGCGGCGCCGCATGAAGCCTGACCGCACCAATCTGACCGCTGTTTACGGCTGCTATGTCGCGTCCAGCGGCGAGGTTCTGTCCACGTTCCGGGAGCCGTTCGGCCTGATGACGGAGGAGGACAGGGAAAAATATCTGGCGATCTTCCGCCGCGCGCTGTCCGGCACGCCGGATAAGAACCTGCTCGACCTCTCGTTCACCACAAAGCAGGTCGCCGATTCCGACGAGCACCGGCTGCTCATGCGCCTGCGCGAGACGGCGCTGGACGACGAGGAGGCGCGGCAGAAGCTGTTCCAGACCATCATCGGCGCGGTCAGCTTTGAAGAAAACTTCCTGATCCTGCTGGCGCATGAGCGCTACGACGTGCCGTTCAAGGCGAAAGACGGCGCGAAGCTCGACGACGGCAGCGAGGTCTTCTCCTATTTTGTCTGCGCCGTTTGCCCCGTCAAGCCGGGCAGGGAGCTTCTGAGCTACATTGCCGAGGAAAAGACCTTCCACAACCGCTCGGCAGGCTGGGCCGCCGGTATGCCGGAGGCCGGCTTCCTCTTCCCCGCCTTTGACGGACGGCGGACAAATCTGTATAACTGCCTGTTCTACACGCATTCCTCCGGCGCGGACAATCAGCCGCTCATCGACGCGCTGTTCCATGTCCAGCCGCCGATGCCCGCAGACGAGCAGCGCGACACCTTCAGCGGCGTGCTGCGCAATGCGCTGGACGACGAATGCTCGCTTGCCGTCGTCCAGCAGGTGCGGCAGGAGATCAAGGACCGCATCGACGCGTGGCAGGAGGCAAAAAGCGACGATCCGCTGGTCGTCAGCGGCGACGAGCTGAAGGACGTGCTGGAGAGCTGCGGCGTGTCGGAGGACAAGCGGATGCAGTTCGGCGCGCAGTTCGACGAATCCTTCGGCGGCGGCGCGGTGCTCAACCCCCGGAACCTGATCGACGTGAAAAAGTGCGTTGTCAAGACGCCGGATGTGTCCATCACCGTCAACCCCGAGCGGCCCGATCTCATCGAGACGCGCACGCTCGGCGGCGTCCGGTACATCCTCATCAAGGCCGACGAGGGCGTCGAGCTCAACGGCATCGATCTGGCGGAAGAGGCTGAGTAGGCCCCCGCACGGTTTGGCCTCCCCTTTCAGCAGAGCCTTTGAAAACAGATGAAGCCCTCTGCGCAGCATTTAAGCAGCAGAGGGTTTTGCGATATGATATGTACTTATTCCTTGACTGTGCCGTCGGCGTTGAAGACGGGGAGCTTGTTGAGGTAGATGATGTCCTTGCGCGCCTGCGCGTCGCCCTCGGCGAGGACGGCCATGCGGCCCGCGACCGTGCCGCCTGCCTTTTCGACCAGCTCCTCCATCGCACGAAGCGATTCGCCGGTAGAGATCACGTCGTCGACGATCAGCACGCGCTTGCCGCGGATCTTGTCGGCCTCTTCGCCGGACAGGTACAGGTCCTGATCGTGTTGGGTCGTGATGGAGCGGACCGTCACGTGCAGCGGGTGGGGCATATAGACCTTTAGGCCCTTGCGGGCGACGAAATATTCCTTCGCGCCGGACTGGCGGGCCATCTCGTGGATGAGGGGGATGCTCTTGGCCTCAGCCGTGAGCAGATAATCATAGTCCTTCGGCGCTCTGGCCAGCAGCTCGCGCGCGCAGGCGACGGTGATCTCCGCGTCGCCGAACATGACGAACGCGCCGATATACAGATCGTCGGATACCTTGCACAGCGGCAGATCCCGGTCAAGACCGGCAATGTTCATTCTATATTTCATGCAGAATCTTCTCCTTCATATCCTTCATGCGTCGGGTCGTTCCCAAAAAAGTATTATACCGGCCAAACGCCAGCTTGTCAATTCCTTCTTCCGTCCTGTTTTTTTCGCCATTGGCGAAAACGACACATTTTTTGTGCAGTAGTGTGAATTTTCCGTGAACTTTTTTGTCGGTGTCGACTCTTGTATTTATAGGCGCTTTCCTCTATAATCAATCTGTCAGAAAGTCAGGCGGGCTAAAAACTTTTGCCCGCCCGCGAGAAAAGAAAGGATGGTTTCCCTACATGAGCAATTTCTTTAAAGTGAAGGAACACGGCTCGACCGTGCGCACCGAGATCATGGCCGGTGTAACGACCTTCATGGCAATGGCCTACATTCTGATGGTCAACGCCGGTATGTTCTCCAGCCTCGGCACTGTCAGCTACGGCGCGATCTACATCGCGACCGCCATCTCCGCCGTCATCGGCACCGTTCTCATCGGTCTGCTGTCCAACCTGCCGCTGGCGCAGGCGTCCGGCATGGGCCTGAACGCATTCTTCGTCTACACCGTCTGCTTCACCTTCGGCCTGAGCTACGCAAACGCGCTGGTTCTCGTCCTGGTTGACGGCATTGTCTTCGTCCTGCTGACCGTCACGGGTCTTCGCAAGATGATCTTCGACGCTATCCCGGCTGCTGTCAAGACCGCGATCTCCGCCGGTATCGGCCTGTTCATCGCGTTCATCGGCCTGCAGAACGCCGGTATCGTCGTGGACGACGGCGCAACGCTCGTCAATCTCTCTTCCTTCAACGTCTTCTCCGGCTCCGCGACATGGGCCAGCATCTTCCCGATGCTCCTGACCATCATCGCGGTCTTCGCCATCGGCGCAATGTCCAAGAAGAAGGTCAAGGGCGCTGTCCTGTGGGGCATGCTTGGCGGCGCAGTTCTCTACTACGTCATCGGCCTCATCACGATTCCTGATTTCTATGCTACCGCTGTCGCTCCCAACCTGACCTCCGATTTCTTCGCCGCGTTCAAGGAGTTCGGCGCACAGGCGTTCGGCAAGGTCTTCACCGAAGGCTTCAACTTCAGCCCGTACATTGCCGAGCACGGCATGAGCAACTTCATCGTTATGTTCCTCACCACCATGCTTGCATTCTGCATGGTCGATATGTTCGATACCCTTGGCACGCTGTACGGCGCCTGCGCGGCCGGCAACATGCTGACCAAGGAAGGCAACGTCCCCAACATGGACAAGGCCATGCTGGCTGACGCCATCGCCACCTGCTGCGGCGCTGTCTGCGGCACCTCCACCGTCACCACGTTCGTCGAGTCCTCTGCCGGCGTTGCCGAGGGCGGCCGCACCGGTCTTGCCTCCATGGCGACTGCTGCTCTGTTCTTCATCGCGATGTTCCTTGCGCCTGTCGCACAGCTCATCCCGACCTACGCCTGCGCTGCGGCTCTGATCTATGTCGGCGTTCTCATGATGGCGAATGTCCGCTCCATCGACTGGGACGATCCCGCCGCTGCGGTTCCCGGCTTCATGACCGTCGCGTTCATGCCGCTGACCTACAACATCTCCTACGGCATCGCATTCGGCCTCATTTCCTATGTCTTCATCAAGATCTTCACCGGCAAGATCAAGGAGATCAATGCTGGCACCTGGGTCATCACGATCCTCTTCGCCCTCATGTTCTTCCTCACCCGCTGAGATCACGTTTCCGGGCGCGCCATTCCGGCGCGCCCGGTTTTTCTATGCTCGAAAGGGTTTACAAAACGTACATATTTTTTCTCTTGACTTTTTCGGGTCGATTCGCTATGATACAGTTTCACCAGAAAAGAGGAGGCGTTTTTCATGGACAAACAGCCGTATATTGTCGGCGTCGGCGCTGCGAATGCAGACCTCAACGGCGCGTCCCTTGCGCCCATCCATCTGCGTGATTCCAATCCCGGCCACATCAGCCTGTCCGCCGGAGGCGTGACGCGCAACGTGTGTGAAAACCTCGCCCGGCTGGGCGCGGATGTCAAGCTTTTGAGCTGCGTGGGCGATGATACCTTCGGCGCGTTCATCCGCCGCTCCTGTGAAGACGCCGGGATCGACGCGTCCCATCTGTATGCGGCAAGGGGCGCAAGCTCCTCCATGTATTTGTCCATTCTGGACGCGGATGGTGATATGCTGGTCGGTATGTCCGATATGCGCATTGTCCAGCAGGATATGCCGGAGGATTACCTGCCGTCGAAAAAAGCGCTGATCCAGGGCGCGGATGTTGTCACCTGCGACCCCTGCATGGGTGAAAAAACGCTGCTGCAGCTGCTGGACCTGTGCACGCCGGGGCAGATCATCTGCGTTGACCCTGTTTCGTGCGCGTATGCGCGTGTCGTTGCGCCGTTTATCGGCCGCTTCCACACCGCCAAGCCCAACCGCATGGAGCTTGGAATTCTGGCCGGAATGGAAATTCAGTCCGACAGCGATCTGGAACGCGCGGGCGAGGCCGTTCTGAATAAGGGCCTCCGGCGGCTGTTCGTCAGCCTCGGCGCGGAGGGCTGTTTGTACATGGACGACACCGGCACGGTCCTGCGCCGCAAATTAAGACCGGCAAAAATGGTCAATGCCTCCGGCGCGGGCGATTCGTTTGCCGCCGCCATGCTGTACGCCACACTCCATGGCTTTGGCGTGGAAAAGACGCTGGATTATGCCATGGCCGCCGGTATCGCCGCCGTCTCGCACGAGCGGACGATCAACCCGAACATGAGCATTCCCCTGCTCGAAGAAGTTCTGCTGGCGCACCGCATCTGATCTTGTACACCCATCTGAAAGGAGTTATTCATATGAATCTGAAGGATTATCTGTCTGTTACCCCTGAAATTCAGGAGGCCATCGACGCGGGCAAGCCCGTCGTCGCACTGGAATCCACCATTCTGAGCCACGGTATGCCCTATCCGCAGAACGTGGAGTTCGCGCACAAGGTCGAAGAGATCGTCCGCGCAGAGGGCGCTGTCCCCGCGACGACCGCGATCATGGGCGGCAAGCTGAAGGTCGGTCTGAACGCTGAAGAGCTGCTCGTTATGTGCAAGGCTGAGGGCGTCGGCAAGGTCAGCCGCCGCGATGTGGCTGTGTATCTGGCAACCGGCATGACCGGCGCGACCACTGTTGCGACCACCATGATCATCGCCTCCATGGCAGGCATCCGTTTCTTCGCCACCGGCGGCATCGGCGGCGTGCACCGCGGCGCGGAAAAGACCATGGACATCTCCGCCGACCTGCAGGAACTGGCCAACACCCCCGTCTGTGTCGTCTGCGCGGGTGCAAAGAGCATTCTCGACCTCGGCCTGACGCTGGAATATCTCGAGACGCAGGGCGTTCCCGTTCTGGGTCTGCGCACGGACGAGCTGCCCGCGTTCTATTGCCGCACCTCCGGCTTCAAGCTCGACTACAACTGCAAGGATGAGGAAACGGTCGCAAAGATCATGAAGGCCAAGTGGGACATCGGCCTCAAGGGCGGCGCCGTCGTCGGCAACCCGATCCCGGAGCAGTACGCGATGGATCCGAACTACATGAACGGCATCATCGACAAGGCTGTTGCACAGGCAAACGCCGAGCACATCCACGGCAAGGCCATCACGCCGTACCTGCTGGCGCACATCAAGGACATGACCGAGGGCAAGTCCTTCGCCGCCAATCTGGAGCTGGCCTACAACAATGCGCACGCAGCAAGCAAGATCGCTGTCGCCTATTCCAAGCTGTAATTCCCCAATACCACTACGGGCGCGCCAACTGGCGCGCCCGTTTTTTCTATGAAGCTCCGCGCGGCAACGGAAGATGTTTCAGCCCGCAGAAAACAGGAAGCCGCTGCGCAGCGACTGCGCAAGATGGAAGCGGCGCGCTGCTGTTTCGCCTTCGAAGCGGATATCGGCGAACGGGCCGTCTATGGATACGATGCGGCCCATGCCGTATTTTTTATGCCGGATGACGCTTCCCGGCATGAATGCCTGCGCGTCCGGCAGCTGCGCTGCTGCAGGTGCGTCCGGCAGCTGGAAGACCTCCGCGCGGCTCCGTTCGAGCAGCATCCGGCCCGCCTGCATAAGGCTGTCGCCGTCCGGAAAGGCAACGAGCAGCTCGTCCTCGCACTGCACCAGAATGCTCCCCTCGCCGCGCGTTTCGTGGCGGTAGCGCAGGCCGCAGGCGTTTTCCGGCACGATGGCGGCAAAATCGTCCTTCGCGCACACCGGAACGGGCAGATATCCCCGCGCCTCGCGGATGAACGCAGACGGCGCATCCGGGTATTCAAACAGCGTCAGCTCATCCTTCGCACGCGTCATTGCCACGTAAAAGAGTCTGCGGTCCTCCTCATATACCCGGCGCTCATCCTCCGTTTCGTCTGCCGCGTCCGGCCGGGACGGAAGCACGCCGTCGTGGACGTCCAGCAGATACACCCGCTCGTATTCCAGCCCCTTGCTCGAATGGATCGTCGAAAGCGTCAGCAGCGCGTCCGGTGCGTCCTCATGCGTGCGGATGGTCTGCCGCAGTGTGTCCAGACGGGCAAGAAACGCCTCCGCCGACGGCTCCCGCGCGGCAAGCATCTGCAGGATGAAATATTTTCCGGGATCGAGCCGCCGTTCGGTCACAAAGCCGCCGTAGCCCAGCGTGCCCCAGATCGTGCGCATCAGCACTTCTCCGGGCAGCGTTTGCAGCTGCTCAAGGCCCGCCTTTACGCGCCGGACGCGTTCGCGGCCCTCGTCCGAAAGCCTGGCCTGCGCAAGCAGGCAGTCCAGAATGGGCGTGTGCGTGCGCGCGCTCTGCACGCAGGCGGCCTGCGCCGCCTCCTTGGAGATCAGCGCGCCGAATTTATAGTAAATGCGCAGAAAGCGCTCCGCGTCGTCCGGCGCTGCGGCGAAGCGCAGGATGTCCTGCACGTCGCAGACGATGCGGTGGGTAAAGAACGTGTCGTCAAAGCTGCGGCAGCGGTACGGAAGCCCGGCGCGCTCCAGCGCGTCGATGAGCGGAAGGGCGCTGTCGTTGTTTCGGTACAGGACGGCAAACGACGCGCGCCGCTCCCCTGCCAGCGCCAGCAGATAGCGGTACTGCGCCTGCCGGGAGGCTGCGTGCGCAAGGCGCACCCGGCAGCCCTTCGCCCTTGTCGCGCGGATGGTTTTGGGGTAACGATCCCGGTTTCCCTCGATGAATGCGCCCGCCAGCCGCAGAATTTCCGGCGTGGAGCGGTAATTGTCCTCCAGCAGCAGCGTCTTTGCGCCCGGCCAGACCGAAGAAAAGCGCAGCAGCGCCTCCGGATAGGCCGCGCGGAAGCCGTAGATACTCTGATCCTCGTCGCCGACCATGAAGAGGTTCCCGGTTTTCTTTGCCAGCAGCTCAATGATCGCGTGCTGCACGCGGGACGTGTCCTGCGATTCGTCGACGCAGAGATAGGGGTAGCGCGCCTGAAACTCCGCCAGAATTTCAGGCTGCTTTCTGAGGATCGCCAGCGCGTAGGCCATCTGGTCGTCGTAATCCATCTGCCGCGCCTCGCGCAGCGCAGCGCAGTAGTGCATGTAAAGCTCAGAAAAGCGCGGCAGGCCGAAGTCCTGCGCAGCGATCTCGTCCGCCGACAGCATCATATTTTTACAATAGGTGATCGCCGTGCGCACCTCGCGGATGGTGCTGTCGGTTGGATAGTCCCCGTTCAGCGCCTGATAGATGCGCCCGACCAGCGCGGCAAGCTCGCCGGCGTTTTCCTGCAGCGCAAACGCCGGGCCGCGCTGCCGTCCGCAGGCCTCGATGATCTTGGAAGACAGGCCGTTGATCGTGCGGAACTCCGGCGTCTGCCCGGCAAGCTCCGGGAAGCGCGCGGTAAAGCGCGCGCGAAGCTCCCGCGTGGCGGCGACGGTGTAGGTCACGGCCAGAATATGCGCCGGGTCGATGCCGCGGCACAGCGCCATATACCCCAGCCGCGTCACCAGCACCGTCGTTTTCCCGCTTCCGGGCACGGCCAGCAGCAGGACCGGCCCCTCCGTCTCGCGGACGGCGGCCTTCTGCTGCTCACTGAACTGCGGCATATAGCGGGCGGTAAATTCCTCCGGCGTCATACGGTAAGCTCCAGCACGACCGGGCAGTGGTCGCTGCCGAACACGTCCGTGCGGATCTCCGATGACAAAACACGCGGCAGCAGGCGCTCGGAGACGATAAAATAGTCGATGCGCCAGCCTGCGTTGTTTTCCCTCGCGTGGAAGCGGTAGCTCCACCACGAGTATACGCCCGCCAGGTTCGGGTGCAGGCGGCGGAACGTATCGGCAAAGCCGGAGGAGAGAAGCTCGGTCATTTTCGCGCGCTCCTCATCAGAAAAGCCCGCGTTCTGCCGGTTCGCCTTTGGGTTTTTGATGTCGATCTCCTCATGCGCGACGTTCAGATCGCCGCAGTAAACGACCGGCTTTTCCGCGTCCAGCCGCAGCAGATACGCGCGCAGCGCGTCTTCCCACTCCATGCGGTATGGAAGGCGCTTGAGGCCGTCCTGCGAATTGGGCGTATAGCAGCAGACGAGATAGAATTCCGGGTACTCCGCCGTGATGAGCCGACCTTCGTGGTCGTGCGCGTCAAGGCCCAGCCCATATTGGACGGAAAGCGGGGCCTGCTTCGTCAGAATCGCCGTGCCGGAATAGCCCTTTTTTTCGGCGGAATAAAAATAGCGGTGATAGCCGTCCAGCTCGAAGACGGCCTGCTCCGGCTGGAGCTTCGTCTCCTGCAGACAGATCACATCGGCATTTTCCTGCGCACAGTAGTCAAGAAAGCCCTTGCCGAGACACGCCCGCAGGCCGTTGACATTCCAGGATACCAGTTTCATAGATACCTCCAGGTGAAAAAAATCTTCCCGTGGGAGGGAAGAGTCAGGGTGCATAAAGACTTTGCGGATTTATAGGGCAGTACGGATTTGCGGCAGTCCTGTAGGGGCCGATGCCCACATCGGCCCGCTGGGAAGTTGCGAATTTGCCGCAGATTTCCGTAAAACCGGTACATTCTGCGGGCGGACAGAGTCGTCCGCCCCTACAGGAGAGGGCGGGGGACGTTGTAGGGGCCGACGACTCTGTCGGCCCAAAAAATATAACGAATTCGCCGAGAATTCCCGTAAAACCGGTGCAATCTGCGCGGGCCGATGTAGGCATCGGCCCCTACAACCAAATGCGCACGTACCTGCGGATTCGCCGAAGATTTCCAAAGATTCGGTGCGTCCTGCCGGGCGGAGCGGCCCCGCCCCTACCAGAACTTTGCGTTTGCAAGAAAAACGCCCTGAGTTTTCATACTCAGGGCGAAGAAGATCTCCGTGGTACCACCTGTATTCCCGCTTGCGCGGGCACTCGCAGCTCTGTAACGGGAGGACCCGGCGGGGCTTACTGTGTGTTCAGCCCGGCGGCTCGGAGGCGACGGGAACTTCGGCTTTGCGGAAGCTTACACCAGCCGCTTCCTCTCTGCGGCGCTGCGCGAAGTTCATTCCTCTTCTCAGCTTGTATCGGTATGGGAAACTGATGCGTTATACGTCCTCGATGATGGGCGAGGGCTTGGCCTGCTGCGGGTTGACGAGGGCGCGGAACTTACTCCGGGACTCGCGGATCTCGCTCAGGGCCTGTGCGATGGCTTCCTCTGTGCGCTTCATGGAATCGTCGACATAGTCGTTCGTGACCTGACGCAGCTCCTTGATCTTGGCCTGCGCGTTCTTCATGAGGTCATCAGCCTCCTTCTGGGCCTGCAGATAGACCTCCTCGTGCGAGATCATCTGCCGGGCGCGCTGCTCGGCCTGCTTGAGAATGTTTTCGGCCTCGCGCTTGGCGTTGGTGATAACGTCGTTGCGGGATTCCACGATCGTCTTGGCCTGCTTGAGTTCACCGGGAAGCTGATTGCTGATCTCGTCGAGAAGATCGAGAACCTTGTCGCGTTCGAGCACGCACTTGTCCGCGCCGAGCGGCAGGCTCCACGCATCCTGTACCATCTCATACAATGTCGTCAGGATCTCTTCAATACCGCTTGCCATAAAAATACCTCCTTAGATTTGCTCCATCATGCGGGCTTTAAAGTCCGGGATGATCGCAGCCGGGAGAAAATCACTCACGTCGGCGTCATACCGCGCCAGCTCCTTGACGGCGCTCGAGCTCAGGTACATGAACTGGTGCTCGGCAGTCAGGAACATGGTATCCAGTCCGGGGTTGAGTTTGTGATTCATGAGCGCCATCTGGAACTCGCGCTCGAAATCAGAAACGGCCCGCAGGCCCTTGATGATAATGGAGCTGCCCTGTTCGCGCGCAAAGTCGGCCAGCAGCTTGTCGGAGTGCATGACCGCGACGTTCGGAATGTCCGCCGTGACGCGGCGGATAAGCTCAGCGCGCTCCTCCGGCGTGAACATGGGGCTTTTTTCACAGTTATACATCACGCAGACGATCAGCCGGTCAAAGCTGCGCGCCGCACGGGTGATGATGTTGAGATGTCCGTTTGTGACAGGGTCGAAGCTGCCGGGGTAAATTGCTGTTCTCATGGCGCCTCCAGACGGCTATCCTCTGCGGAAGATCGTCACCGCAGCCTTGCCGTAACGGTAATCCCGGTAACGCGCAAGACCCGGAATGTCGTCCGGAAGGGACTTCTCAAAGGGTCTTTCACAGACTATTATACCACTGTTCGTCAAAATGTCAATTTCTGATATGATTTTTAGCGCAGTTTCAAGGAAAATTTCCGCGTAAGGCGGGTCTAAAAGGATCAAATCGAACTGCCTGCGGCAGGTTTTCAGGTAGGAACTGTAATCCGCCTGCACAACTTCGGCACGTTCTTCCAGCCTTGTCTTTTTCAGGTTCTCCCGAATAACGCTGACCGGCTCTCTGCCCTTGTCGACAAAGGTGCAGTGCGCCGCGCCGCGGCTGAGCGCCTCGATGCCGAGCTGTCCGGAGCCGGCAAACAGGTCGAGCGCCGTTCTTCCCTCGACCTCAAACTGGATGGCGGAGAAAATGCCCTCCTTGACCTGATCCATGGTCGGGCGGGTATCCATGCCCCTGGGGGCCTTCAGCGGGACGCCTCTGGCGGTTCCTGTGATGACGCGCATGGCGTTTACCCTCCTTCCTTCGGGTGAAAATGCTGATAGACAGCCAGCGCGGCGGACGCGGGGAGCACCTGCTCAAGCTGGCTGCGCTCCGCCTGCGAAATGGCTTTAACGGAGCGGAATTTCTTTAACAGCGCCTGCCGCCGCTTTTCACCGATGCCGGGGATATCCTCCAGACCGGATTTTTTCATGCGGCGGGAGCGCAGCGCACGCTGGTACGTGATGGCGAAGCGGTGCGTCTCCTCCTGGATCGTGCCGATGAGGGCGAAAACGGACGGGACGGCGCTGATGGCGATCTCATCGCCCGCGGCGGTCACGAGCGCTCTTGTGCGGTGCTTGTCGTCCTTGACCATGCCGTAGGCCGGGATATCCAGCCCCAGCGTTTGCAGCACATCCTCCGCGACCTTTGTATGCTCGACGCCGCCGTCGATCAGCAGCACGTCCGGGTGCTCAGAAAAGCCCGCGTCCTGCTGGACGTAATGCGTCAGCCTGCGCAGCAGCACCTGATGCATGGACGCGTAATCGTCCTGATCGGTCAGGCCCTCGACGCGGAAGCGCTTATAGGCGGATTTGAGCGGTTTGCCGTCCTGAAAAACGACCATGGACGCGACGATATCCGTCCCGGCCAGGTTGGAAATATCATAGGCCTCCATCCGGTGCGGGATATCCGGCAGGTGGAGCATATCGGCCAGCGCGCCGAGCGTGCCGGTGCGGCGCTCGGCTCTGGTTGTGATGCGCTCGGCCTCCTCGCGCGCGTTTTTATGCGCAAGCTCGACCAGCCGGACATTGTCGCCGCGCTGCGGCATCCGGATAAGGACCTTTTTGTTCAGCTCCTGCTGCAGAAGGGCGGAAAACAGCTCTGCGTCCTCCAGCTCAAACGGCGTAAGAATGACCTTGGGCGCTGTGCCGCGCGCAAGATAGAACTGCTTGACGAGGGCGGAGACGGCCTCCTGCGGGTCGTCCGCCGGGGAAAGGATCTCGTATTCCTTATCGAGCAGGCTTCCGCTTACATAATGCAGAACTGCGAAGCAGGCCCTCGCCTCGTTCTGGTAATAACCGATCACGTCGGTATTGGCCATCGTCCCGGCGGTCACAAGCTGCTTTTCGCCGAGGGATTCGACGGCGCGCAGCCGGTCGCGCAATGACGCGGCAAGCTCAAACTGTAATTTATCTGCCGCGGCCTCCATCTGTGTGCGCAGCTCGTCCGCGACCTTTTTATAATTGCCCTGCAAAATCAGCACGGCCTGCTCCATGCGGGCATGGTAGTCCTGCTGGCTGCGCGAGAGCTGACACCAGCCGTCGCAGTTGTTCATGTGGAAGTTGAGGCACGGGCGGTCCTTGCCGAGGTCGCGCGGGAACTGTTTGGAGCAGCCGGGCAGCTTCAGCGTCAGGCGGAGCGTGTCGATCACGTGCTGCGTGACGGAGCGACCGCCGAAGGGGCCAAAATAGCTGGCCTTATCCCCTGCCGTTTTGCTGACCATCTGCATGACGGGATAGTCCTGCGTCAGGTCGACACGCAGATAGGGGTAGCCCTTGTCGTCCTTTAAAAGGATGTTGTACTTCGGCATATGCCGCTTGATCAGCGAGCATTCGAGTACCAGCGCCTCAAACTCTGAACGCGCAACGATGGTATCGAAATGGTCGATCTGCGACACCATTTTACGCGTCTTCGGCGTATGCGCCGCCGTATCCTGAAAATACTGGCTGACGCGGTTCTTGAGCTTTTTGGCCTTGCCGACATAGATGACCGTGCCGGTCTTATCCTGCATGATGTAGACGCCCGGCTCGTATGGCAGAGAGAGCGCCTTGTCCTTGAGTTCTTCAAACGTCATAGCTTCTGAATAAAAAAGCGCTGCGGACGCAGCGCAAGCAAATGTGCAGATCGGGCGGCAGAATCAGGAGGGGCATCCCCCTCCTGATTCTGCTGGTTTGTAAAAAATGCCTCAGAAGACCTCTTTTACGAGCATATCGGTCAGTGCTTTTACTGCTTCTTCCTCATCGGGGCCTTCCGCAATGATGCTGACGCGCGTGCCCTTGGTGATGCCCATGGACAGAACGCCGAGCAGACTCTTGGCGTTGATCTTGCGATCCTCGACCTCGACCCAGATGCTGGACTTGAACTCGTTCGCCTTCTGGATAAAGTAGGTGGCCTGCCGGTTGTAGAGGCCGGATTCACACTTCACGATGGATTGCTGCATATACATAGACGACACTCCTTATACATCCTGCCGGGGATTTCAATTGCTATTGACCTTCTAATTTTAGCAAATTTCATTGAAATGTCAATCACTATTTCATTGCGCCCCGATTTCCGGACAAAAATCGATGGGACTTATTTGAATTCGACGATCGTGACGCCGGATTCGCCCTCGCCGTAAACGCCGAGTCGGAAGGACTTGACGTATTTGCAGCGGCGCAGCTCCTCCTGCACGGCTGCGCGCAGGACGCCCGTGCCCTTGCCGTGGATAATGCGTGCGTTTGGGAGATTGCCCATATAGGCCGCGTCCAGGAAATTATCGAGCACCGGCAGCGCCTCGTCCACGGCCATGCCGCGGATATCGAGTTCCGGCTGGGCCGCGGCCTTCAGCTCACGCACCTTGCCCGCGATGACCTTTTTCGCCGCGTTCTGCGTCTCGTTTTCGAGCAGGTATACCTCCTCCGGCTTCGCCGTGATCTGCATGATGCCGGCGCGCAGTTGATAGCTGCCGTCCTTGTTAATGGCAAGGACGCTCGCCTTTGTGCCGAGCTTCAAAAGCTCGACCGTATCGCCCACGCGGATGGCGCGGGTCGGCTCCGGGCGCTGCTTTTCCTCACGCTGGGGCTGCATTCTGCTTTCGGCCTCGTTGAGACTGCGGCGCAGCTGCGCCTGCTTTTCATTGGAGCCGGGAACGAACGCGCCGTTTTTCGCCTGCTTCCGGAGCTGCTTGAGTTCTTCGTAGACCGCGTCGGCGGCACGGCGGGCATCGTCGATGATATACTGCGCCTCCTTGCGCGCCTGCTGGGCGGCCTTTTCCTTTTCCTGCTTGATCTGGGCGTAATATTCGTCGGATTTTTCCTTCTGCTTTTCCGTCTCGCGGCGCAGGCGCTCGGCCTCCTCCTTTGCCTTCTCCATCTCCTGCCGCTGCTGGTCAAGCTGCGTCAGAACATCCTCGAAGTTCACGTCGTTCTGGCTGACAAGACTGCGGGCCTGCTCCAGAATGGCCTCGTCGATGCCGAGCCGCTTGGAGATGGCGAACGCGTTGGACTTGCCGGGCACGCCGATGAGCAGCCGGTAGGTCGGCTGGAGCGTCTCGACGTTAAACTCGCACGACGCGTTCATGACGCCGCTTGTGCGCATGGCATAGAGCTTCAGCTCGGCATAGTGCGTCGTCGCGGCGACGCCTGCGCCGCACTTGCGGCAGAACTCAATGATGGAAATGGCCAGCGCCGCACCCTCGGCGGGATCCGTGCCCGCACAGAGCTCGTCAAACAGGACGAGGCTGTCTTTGTCGCAGACCTTGAGGATCTCTACAATATTCTTTGTATGCGACGAGAACGTGGAAAGCGACTGCTCGATGGACTGCTCATCGCCGATGTCAGCGAAAACCTGCTCGTAGACGTTGACCGCGCTGCCGTCGTCGGCAGGGATATGCAGGCCGCATTCGGCCATGAGCGTGAGAAGGCCGATGGTCTTGAGCGTGACGGTCTTGCCGCCAGTGTTGGGGCCGGTGATGATGAGCGTATCAAAATCGCTGCCGAGGCGCACGGAGATGGGCACGACGGTCTTGCCGGTGATGAGCGGGTGGCGGGCGCGGATGAGGTTCAGCTGCCCATCCGTCCGCACCTCCGGGCAGATGGCGCGCATGGCAAAGGACAGACGCGCCCGCGCGAAAATGCATTCCAGATCCAGCAGCACGTCGTAGTCCAGCTTGATCTGCTCACGGTGCCCCGCCGCTTCGGCGGAAAGCTCGGCGAGAATGCGCTCGATCTCCTTGCGCTCGGCCATGAACAGCTCGCGCAGTTCGTTGTTGCCGTTGACGGCGGACATCGGCTCAATGAAATACGTGCTGCCGGAGGACGAGACATCGTGCACGAGGCCCGGAAGCTGGCTCTTGCACTCGGCCTTGACCGGGACGACGAAGCGGTCGGAGCGGATGGTCACGATCGGCTCCTGCAAAATCTTCGCGTAGGACGGCGAGGTGATGATCTTTTGCAGCGATTCGCGGATCTTCGCGCTCTGCTGGCGGATCCTGCGGCGGATAGAGGCAAGCTCGCTGCTGGCCGCGTCCGCGATCTCGTCCTTGGAGAGGATGGAGGTGAAGATGCGCTCCTCCAGATACTTATTCGTGGTGATCTGCTGGAAGTACACATCCAGCACGCCCGGCTCCTGTGCGCTTCTCCCCTCGCCCTCGGAATACGCCTTTGTCTGGCGGGCGGATTTTAAAACAGCCGCGATGCGCAGCAGCTCCTCCGGGCTGAGGCAGCCGCCCCGGTCAGCGCGGTCCAGCGACGCGCCCACGTCATATAATCCGCCGAAGGACGGCGAGCCCTTGACCGTGATGCAGGCGCAGGCCGCGCTCGTCTCATCCAGAAGGTGCCGGATCTCATCCGCGTCCGTGCTCGGACGGACGGCAAGGCAGCGGTCCTTTGCCGCCTGCGACGCGGCATGGTCGGAGAGCATAGCCAGGACCTTGTCCAGCTCCAACTTGGTCAGTGATTTTTCATATTGTTCGTTCATATGTACGATCCTATTCTGTCAAAAGAGATTTATAGAAATCCAATGTATAGAAGCTGCGCTCGAGCTGCGTGAGCAGATAGCTCTCCGCCGCGTCGCACAGCTCCTTTTCCGCCGCGCCGGTCAGCGCCATGGTCAGCGCCATGAGGCAAGCGAGCAACAGTGTGAGTTTCCTTTTCATGTTCCCTTCCTCCAATGTTTTCTATGTAAAGGCTCATGCCCCTACGTCTCCAGCACGGTAAGCCGCCCGCCCATGAGGGCGGTCAGCGGCATCCGCACGCCGTCGGACGCGCGGCAGGACGCGCACTCAAGCGTCCCGTCGGCGATGGAAAACCGGTCAGGCTCCGGATCGCCGCACACGCAGCAGCCGGAAAGCTCCGGCAGATAGCCCGCAAGGGCGGCAAGCCGCAGCTCCGTCGCCGCCTTGACGAGCTGCGGCGGCTTCTTGAGCTTCGCGAGCGCGGACAGCGCGTTCAGAATCAGCGGCAGCAGCGCGGGACTGGCTGCATCCTCCTGCGATAGGACCTCGGCCAGCTGGGCAAAATAGCTGGCAAGCGAGAGAAGCACAATGTCTGTCCGCAGCTCCGGGAACATCTCGATGGCGGTCGCCTCCGTGATGGACGAAAAGCCGTGCGCTTCGCCGACGGTGAACTCCGCATAGGTCAGCAGCTGGCACGCGCCCTTGAGCTTGCTGCGGTTGGAGCGGACGCCGCGAGCCTTCATGGTGAGAAGACCATGGTCGGCGCTCAGAACCGTCAGGATGCGGTCCGTCTCCTTATATTCGGTTGTCCGGAGGACAAGCCCCCGCGTCGTCAGGTAGTCCATGCTCCGCTTTCCTTACGCTTTGCTGCGCGCGGCCCGCATCCTTGAACAGCAGATACGCCTCCGGCGCGCCGGTATCGGTAAAAACTTCCCACAAAAACTCTGCTCGCATCGGTTCGGCCTCCTTTTCTGTTAGGATAAGCCGAACCGCCGGACGCTATGCCGGGGATTTCTGGCAGAACACCGCTCAGCCCCGTTCCAGCAGCTTCGCAAACGCGCTGCGGCCCACCCGCATCGCGCCCTTCGGGCAGAATTCCTGACAGCAGAAGCAGTGGATGCAGGCCTTTCGGTCGATGCGCGGCTTGCCGCGTTTCATCGTGATGGCCTTTGCCGGGCAGATATTCGCGCATTTTTTGCAGCCGACGCAGTCCTTCGAGCGCAGCTTCGGGAGGGGCGTGAACATATGGAACTTCACGCTGTCGGCAAGTCTGGAAAACGGCCCCTTGCCGCCGCTGCGGAAAAAGACGCTTGCCTGCGAGGGGACGGTCTTGTAGTCCGGGACCGTAAACGCGGCGGGATCGCCGAAAAGCTTCAGCCTTTCCGCGCTGTCCGGGCACAGGCCGCGCCGGATGGCGGCGGAAAGCGTCGGGATCTCGCAGGGCGTCAGGCCGATCAGGCCGCAGGCGGCCAGGTCAAGCTTATGCGCGCTCTGCGCTGCGATCAGACAGCCGATGGGCCGCGCGGAGCCCTGCGTCGGGCCGTTGCCCTCCATGCCGACGACGGCGTCGCAGATGCAAAGGCGGGGCTTACAGTATTCGCAGAGGTCGACGAGCATATCGGCAAAATCGGCGGCTTTCGGGTATTTATAGTGATATTCCGGCTTCATTGTGCCGGGGATGATGCCGAAAAAGTTTTTGACGGCGTTCGTCATGCCCATCATGCCGTGCGTCTTGAGCTTGCAGACGTCGATGATCGCGTCAGCCTGCTTCAAATATGCCGTCATCGTAAAGCTTCTGGCCTGCGCTGCTTCCGGATACGAGACAGGGCAGACGGAAAAATCCGCGTTAAGCTCCGCGCCGAGCGCCTCGGCGGCACGCAGGCCGGTCACATCGTAAACGCGCTGCAGATGCGCCGCAGTATACAGCCCGCCGGGGCTGTCGCCAAGAATGACGTGCGCACCGCGCGCCGTCAGCAGCTTTACCAGCGCGCAGACGACGGCCGGATGGACCGTCGCGGCCTGCTCCGGCTTCATGGCGGAGACAAGATTGAGCTTCAGCGCCACGCGCATGCCGGGCGTGACCCAGTCAAGCCCGCCCGCCGCGTCGATCGCGGCTTGCAGCGCGGCAGAAACCTCCGCCTCTTCATAGCTTTTGCAGGCGGCAAACGCAGCATCCCAGTTTCTATTCATACGCCCTCCTTCAGGCAACGTGTCGGAATCACAAATCGGTATACGCCTGCTCTGTAGGGGCGGACGTCTCTGTCCGCCCGTTGGAAGCAGCTGTTCTACAGAAATCTTCGGCAACTTCAGATGCAGCCGCGCATTTGACTGTAGGGGCCGATGCCGGTCACAGCCGTTCGCGACGAAGGAGCGTTACGGATGTGGGTCTGCCGCTTGCCGGTACACATCGGCCCGCGCAGTGTGCACCGTTTTTACGATAATCTGCGGCGAATTTGCAGCTTCCCAATGGGCCGATGTAGGCATCGGCCCCTACATCAAAACAGGCAGGTGCATACGTATGCGCCCCAGCTTTTTGCAAAACCGGTGCATTCTGCGGGCGGACAGAGTCGTCCGCCCCTACGCAGACTTTTCTTTTGTAAAACAGTCTACCACTAAACGGACGCGATTGCAATGCGGGAAATCCGCACAGTATTTACTTTTTGGTGAATTTATGTTACAATGATACAATATTTATGGGACTTTCTTTCCACCAGCCGCCCCGGCTGCACGGAAAATGGAAGGAGAACATAGTATGGAAGACAAGTATGCAGCGCAGCCCGAACAGGAAATTGCGCCGAAAACACCGGACGCGGACGATGTCGACGCGCTTTTGCAGGATGTAAAAAGCCTGCTCGGCGAATCGGACGGCGAGACTGCGGAGCAGCCTCCCCCCGAAGACGAGCCCGTGCCGGAAGGCCCCGGCAGTGAGCCGCTGAATGCGGAGGACGTGCACATCGACTACGGCAAATTCTACGGCCCGGAGGAGCAGAAGGAGCCGGAGGCTCCGCTGACGTTCTACGAGCAGTCCAAGCCCGCGTACCAGCGTGCACGGCGCGCGGAATACGAGCGCATCCGGGAGCAGGAGCGGCTTGCAAGAGCCGAGCGCCAGCAGGCATTTGAACAGGAGCGTGCCGCGCATATGAAGCAGAAAAAGGCCGCACAGAAGCACGCGAACGCGCACAGGAGCACAGCGGAATACGCCGAATGGCTCTACACGCAGGGGCTGAGCGACGACGAGCGCAGCGCACGCGCCGAGCAGGAGGAAAAGCTTGCACAGCCGGAAACGCGGCGGCGCGGAAAGCCGGAAAAGCCGAAGCGGCGGCACGGACTGCGCATTGCGCTGGTGCTGGTTCTGCTGCTGACGATCGGCGCGGCGGTGTTTCATTTTCTGATCGCCCGCGCACCGCAGAGCGAGGCCGCGCTTTCCGCCCGCAAAAAAGGCTGCGCGACCATCCTCGTCGCAGGCACGGACGAAGGTGGCTACCGTACCGACTCCATGCTGCTGCTGAACATTGACCGCACGGAAAAGGCCATTCATCTCGTCTCCATCCCGCGCGACACGCTGATCTACTGCGAGTATTCGGTCCCGAAGATCAACTCCGCCTACGGCTGGGCCGGCGGCGGAGAGGCCGGGATGCAGGAGCTGCTGCTGCGCGTGTCGGAGATCATCGGCTTTGAGCCGGACGGCTACGCCGTGGTCGATCTGAGCGTGTTTGAGCAGCTGGTCGATCTGATGGGCGGCATCACGTTCGATGTGCCGGTCGATATGCACTACTCGGACCCCACGCAGGGGCTGAATATCGATCTGCAGGCCGGGAGGCAGCATTTGAACGGCGAGCAGGCCATGCAGGTCGCGCGCTTCCGCTCCGGCTACGCAACAGCCGACCTTGGGCGCATCGAGGTGCAGCGGTCGCTCGTCTCCTCGGCGCTCCGGCAGTGGGTATCGCCGAAGGGGATGCTGCATCTGTCGAAGGCCGTCAAGCTGGTGCTGGAGCACACGAACACGAATCTGACGAAGGCCAATCTTCTGTGGCTGGCAGAGAGCTTCCTGCTCTGCGGCCGCAGCGACATCGCCTCCGCGACGCTGCCCGGCTATGCCGCGAACTTCACAAGCGGGTCTTACTATGTGCTCGACGCGGGAGGCGTCGCGGACATTGTGAACCGATACTTAAATCCCTATGAGAAAGAGGTGCAGGCCGCGGAGCTCTACATCCGCAACGGCTGACAGATATGTATATCGATCCAGTACGGTACGAGGGCCGTCCGGGCAATGTCCCGGAGCGGCTGGAAAAGGAGCAGCGCTGCTATGCGCTGCTGGACGAGCTGCAGATCCCCTATGTGCGCGTTGATCACGAGCACGCGGACACCATCGAGGCCTGCGAGGCCGTCGAGCAGGTGCTCGGCGAGAAGATCTGTAAAAATCTATTCCTCTGCAACCGGCAGAAGACGCAGTTTTATCTGCTGATGCTGGAGGGCGAAAAGGTATTCAAGACGAAGGATCTTTCCAGGCAGCTGGGCGTGGCACGGCTGTCGTTTGCGGCCCCGGCGGATATGGAGAAATATCTGGACATCACGCCCGGCTCCGTCAGCGTGCTCGGCCTGATGAACGATACGGAAAACGCCGTCCAGCTCGTGCTGGACAAGCCGATCGCCGAGTCCACCCGCATCGGCTGCCACCCGTGCATCAACACCTCGACGCTGGCCGTCTCCACGCAGGATATTCTGACAAAATTCCTGCCCGCCGTCCACCACGAACCGATCATCGTCGACCTGCCGGACCCGGAAGACGCAGACTGAAGCCTCCCTCACCGGCCCTGACCGATCTCATGAACCATCCTGCAACCATCAAGAACCGGCACGTACATTTGTGCGTGCCGGTTCTTGTCATTTTCTCCGCAAATCCGAAGCATTTTGCCGCTATTTTATCAGCACCCGGTTCCTGCGCAGCTGCGGGCGCCCTTTGCGCCGCGCCTGACAGCCGGAGGCAGCGGTTATTCGCTTGGCGTTTCCAGAATAGGAAAATCTTATTAAAACGCTTTCGTCACTTATCATTTGTTAATTACATGGCTCGTTTTTTGTAATAAAATAAGAGCACAAACAAAAAGAAAATTTAGCAGAAATGGAGAATTCATATGGATGAGATTTTTCAATTGCTGGACTATCTCGGGATCCAGTCTCAGAGCACGATCCAGACCTATGCGCGGCTGGCGCAGCGGCGGCACCTGAAAAAGGGAGAATGCCTGTACTACGGCGGAGAAGACTCGACCAATCTGTATTTTCTCATTTCCGGCATCCTGCGCGGCTTTACGGTCAGCGCGAGCGGAAAGGAATATACCGAGTGTATTCTGCACAAATACGGCCATGCGCACATCGGCATGATCGGTATGGATAACCGTCAGGAATTCAAGCTCAACAAGAATCTGGAGGCGCTTACGGAGGCGGATCTGGTCTATTTTGATGTCCGGCCGATCATAAAGGAGCTGCCGAACTCCATCGAGTTTCTGCGGGTCTATGTCAAGAAGCTGGAGGAGTCCTACGCGCAGATGTGGGAGGTCCGCGAGATCATGCGCGAGTCCGCGCAGGCGCGCTACGCGTGGTTCCAGAGGACCTACCCGAAGCTGCAGAACATCATGCAGCTCAAGGATGTGGCGACCTTCCTCGGCATCACGCCCGTGACGCTCAGCCGTATCCGGGCCAGAGAAACCATCAGCGCTGAAAAGGATGACGCAACATGAAGCAGTATATTCTGTACCTGAATCTTCCGGATTCCTACTGTCAGATCTTTCTGCCGACGGAAAACAACCGGAAATACGAGCTTGAGCTTTCCGCGTCGCTGGATGCGCTTGAGGAGCAGCTTGGCAGCCGATTCGTCCGTACACACCGCAGCTATCTGGTCAATCAGCGCCATATTTTGTCCTATGACGCAGGCACGATGACCGTGACGCTGGACGATGAAAGCGTCGTTTATCTTTCCCGCGCGGGAAAAGCAAAACTGAAGGAGGCTTTGGCATGGTGACCGGCTACCGCTTTACGGAGGACGAATTCGTCTTTCTGGCATATTTCTATCAATGCATGACCGTTCCGGCGTGGTTCCTCTGTGAGCCGGAGCAGATCGACTCGGAAAAGGCGCTGCGGACGCTGGAGCGCAAGGGGATGCTGCTGAAAAACGGCGGGAAGAACACGCCGCATCCGGTGATCGAGTACCTGTTTTCGCAGCTTGCGCAGGCGTGCGCCTTCTTCGGCGGGACGGACCGGATCTTCTGCTATTTCTGCCCGCAGCTGACGCTGGCTGCGGAGCAGAGCGGCGTGGGCGTGCGCCTGCTGCCGTTCCAGACGCCGCAGGACTGCTTCGCCTATCTGCGCGAAAGCGGCTATGCACGCGAGGCGCTTCAGCCGTCCACCCGGCAGGCAGACGGCAGCATTCAGAACGAAACGGAAAAAACGCTTTGGACGCAGTGGGAGGAAGGGACATGAACAGCGAGAAAATTCTGATCGAGATCAATGTCGCCGGTGTGAACCGGTCGTTTGACTGCATCGTACCGCGGACGCTGCCAGCGAGGCTTCTGTGCCGCGGCTTTCTGGAGCTGGTCGAGCAGAGCATGGGCATCCCGTTCGGCGCTTACCGGCAGGCACTTCTGATGTCGGAGCGCACGGGCCGCATTCTTTCGCCGGAGCAGACGCTCGACGACGCCGATATCGACAGCGGCGACACGCTTTATCTGGTCTGATGCGCGCTTTTCGGACGGAAATTTACCGTTCATCGCGCCAAGTGTACCGTTCGTCGTCATTTCATCCCAAACCCGGTTCGCTGTGCTAGACTATTCCTTTAAGATTTACTGCAATCTGTATGAATACAAGAATTTTTACGGCGTTATACTAAAATCTAGTAAAACACTTTAACCGTCTTACCAGATATGCTATACTGTAT
>OGYF01000822.1_pt1 | contig 29531 bp, 30 predicted proteins | sample 1576451 | NCBI WGS metagenome assembly OGYF01 (sample SAMEA3541505, study PRJEB24748) | human gut metagenome | biome: human gut; feature: human-associated habitat; material: faeces | place: China | collected 2012
AAAAAAGAACGGCGCATCCCCCACCGTTCTTTTCCGGCCTTTGGCCTTATCTATCTGTAGTACTCCCAAGTCCGCCATTTCGGACTGTTGATACCTCGTCGTCCATTGTAATTCCATACTCTACAAAGATTCCCTGCATAAATCCGGTTCCCGCTTCAATCTCTACCGTCTTCTCTTCATTCGTGTCATTGGTGATCTTCGCGAAAATATGCCCTTCATTATCTGAATAGAAGTAGTCGCTGTCGATAATACCTACCGTATTGTTCAGCTGCAGCCGGTATTTGAATCCAAGTCCGCTTCTTGGATAACATTTCAGCACCCAATTCTCCTGCATTTCCACGCGGACTCCGGTTGGCACCTTCACCGTCTTTCCCGGCGCGATCACCAGCGGCACCGGGGCAAAAAAGTCATACCCCGCCGATCCTTTCGTCGCTCTTTTGGGCAGCCGTATATCCTCATAGATCTCTCGGATCTCTTCTTCATCTGTCTTTCCAAAGCAATCTGCAAATCCTTCTTTAAATTGTTCAAAGCTTACTTTATGAAACTGCGCGATCCTTTTAGCCATTCAATCTGTACCTCTTTCCCATATTTAGTATTTTTCTTCTCATCTTTCACTACATTCTGTATTTCGTATCTATATTATCATCCGAAATCAATATCGTCAATGCCTGTCAGGCAAAAATAAAGCCCATCCCGGCATTTCTGCCGGGATGGGTCTTTGCTAGCTCTTTCTTATTCTGTCCAAGCTAAGTACATGTTCAAATATTTTATCTGTATCTTTTTCTTTACTGACCGCTCTTGATCACAGGGATCGGAGTTTCATCTTTCTTATCCAGATCGTTGATATACTCCTTGGTCTCCTTCACGATCACATTCGACAAGAGCAGTACCGCGATCAAGTTCGGAATCGCCATAAACGCGTTCAACGTATCCGCGATCAGCCATACAAGATCAAGGGCTACAACAGGAGCGATCGCCGCAACCGCTATATAAAGGACACGATATCCGATCAAAATTCCTTTGCCGGCTTTTCCCGCAAAATATTCTACACACCGCTCTCCATAGTAAGCCCATCCGAGGATCGTGGAATAAGCGAAGGTGATGATACCAAGTGTCAGGATCAATGGCCCAAGAACAGGAATCTGGCCAAATGCCAAGGATGTCAGCACGCCTCCATCTTCCACTTCATCCGCATTGATATTAGGGTTCTTCATAATCGTTGTTACCAGTACAAGGCCAGTCATCAGACAAACAACAACGGTATCCCAGAAAGTACCGGTAGAGGATACAAGCGCCTGACGAACGGGGTTCCTGGTCTGAGCGGCAGCCGCCGCGATCGGGGCGGAACCCATACCAGATTCATTAGAGAAAAGTCCTCTGGCAATACCAAAACGCATCGCCATCAGGATACCAGTACCAACAAGGCCTCCGGCTGCCGCGCCAGGTGTAAAGGCCAGCCTGCATATTGTAGCGATTGCTGGAATAATATAATCATAGTTCATTCCCAGAATGATCAAACATCCAAGCACATAAAAGATTGCCATAAACGGAACCAGTTTCTCACATACATTTGCGATTGATTTGATTCCGCCAAAGATTACAAACGCTGTCAGCGCCGCGATCACAATTCCTACTGGAAGCGGAGGAATATTAAAGTTCTCTTCCGCAACTGTCGCGATCGCGTTTACCTGGGTCGCGCATCCAATACCAAAAGAGGCAAATCCGGCAAGAATCGCAAACAGCATTCCCAGCCATTTCATATTCAATCCTCTTTCCAGCGCATAGAAAGCGCCGCCCTGCATACGTCCATCTTCCGTTTTTACCCGGTATTTAACAGCGATCAAAGACTCTGAATATTTTGTCGCTATTCCAAATACGCCGCTCAGCCAGATCCACAGGACCGCTCCCGGACCTCCCATAGCGATCGCTGTACCAACACCGATAATATTTCCTGTACCAATCGTTGCCGCCAAAGCTGTTGTCAGCGCGCCAAACTGTGATACCTCACCTTCCGCCTCCGGATCTCTTGTCACCGAAAGCCGGATTCCTTTTCCGATGGAATGCCTTTGGATAAATCCTGTACGGAATGTCATAAAAATATGAGTTCCAAGAAGCAGGATGATCATCGGCCAGCCCCATACAACACCATTCACAGCAGTCACAACTGAATTAATAGCGTCAAACATAAATGCAATTCCCCCTTTTTCTTTTCTTTTTGTTTCCCTTCCTTCTCACATGTACTTTTTACTTTCGTTCATTGTACCTTAAAATTTTCTTAACAGCAAGATTTTTCGTATAATTTCATAATTTTTGTGTATTTTTACCATCAAAAAAGATTGTTAAATATACATCTATCTTTTTTGTACGAATTTTCTAACGCTTTTTCGCAAATTTTTAGCAATCTCTTAGCGGCGCAAAACCGGAGGCTCCGCCTTCAGTTTCACCAGTTTCTCAGCTTCTCTCTGCAGGTTTTCCCTGTATCCCTCCTGCCGGTACCGCCGGATCTGGACCCCAGTCACTCCAAGACGGCTGGCGGTCTGCTCTTCGTCCGCTCCATAAGCAAACAATGTAAAAGCACAGGAATTGCGGATACTTTGAGCGCTGTAAGATGGAATCCCAGCCTTCCTCTCGTATCTTTTCAACAGCCGGCTGATCATCATGAGATTTAACTGGTTGCCCCGGCTGCTGAGAAATAGGAACGGTTGGCCTGGCCGCTCTAAAAGATATTGTTCCAGTACCCCAAACACATCCTCCGGCAGATAGCAAAGTTCCCGGCGTCCTTTGACCGATGCGTATGCTCCGTCCTGATAGAGGATCAGATCCTGGGGGCGCAGCCAGGTAATCTCTGTCGAAGTCAGCCCTGCCCGATATAAAAGCAGGATGATCCCATACGCTGTCAGATCCTCCTGGGCAGCTTCAAGCAGACGGTCAAGGTGTTCAGGAGGTACTGACTTGGCATAAGGCGCCTGCTTTTCCAGTAATCTCAGATAGGACTGATAATAATCCCGGTACTTCTTCCCAATCCTGTATTGTTTCTTTCGTCCGCAGGCAAAATCCGCGAACGAATGTAGTTCCCGGATTTTTTTTGCCATCGTTCCCGGACTCAAATCCCCCTGTTTCACTTTATTCTCCAGCCAGCGATAATATACTTCTACCTCAGCTTCCCGGATCAGCCAGAAATCTTTCTGAAAATAGTCCATGATCTCCTGGATATCTGAAACATAGGAGCCGGCTGTCGTAGGACTCCTGAAATGCTCCGAAAAATCGGGCCATATTTTTTCTTTTGTTAATTTTGATGCGTAAATATTATCCAAATTTGCCTCTCCCCGCTTGTCTGTTCCGCGCAAAGCGCGGGTTCCCTTGAATGTTATTTGTATATTCATACTATAACATTTTCTTTATAATCCGTAAAGCAAAACAATTCATCCTTTTAAAGAAATGGTTGTCTTTATTTTCACAATTCTCTTGTAACCCCTTTATTTATTGATTATTATGATATCATAATCAGAATTTTCTATAAGAAGGAGGGATCACCCATGAAACTGGAACTTGGGAACATTTTCATCGAGGATGTCCAGTTCGCGGACCATACCTATGTGGAAAACAAAACCTTATATGTCTGCAAACAGGAGATCATCGATCTTGTGCTGGAGGATGACCGTCTCGTCCGCGCCGATGTGGAACTGGCCCGCCCCGGCGAGTCTGTCCGCATCGCTCCCGTCAAAGACGTGATCGAACCCAGGGTCAAAGTCAGCGGCGGCGGCGGTATCTTCCCCGGCGTCATCAATAAAGTAGGACAGGTGGGACAAGGGCGCACCCACGCCCTCAAAGGCACTGTCGTTGTCACTTCCGGACGCATCGTCGGCTTCCAGGAAGGCATTATCGACATGTCCGGCGAAACCGCCAAATACACTCCCTTTTCAAAGACCAACAACGTCTGTGTCCTCTTCTACGCCAAGGACGGTATCTCCGCCCATGAACATGAAGCGGCCGGCAGGCTGGCGGGGCTTAAGGTGGCCGCTTATATCGGGGAAGCGGCAAGAGATCTGACTCCCGATGAGATCATCACCTATGAGACCAAACCCTACCTGGAACAGGCTGCCCAGTATCCGGACCTTCCAAAGGTCGGCTATATCCATATGCTCCAGTCCCAGGGACTGCTCCATGACACCTACTACTACGGCGTGGACGCCAAGAAGTTTATCCCCACATTCATGTATCCTACCGAGATCCTGGACGGGGCTATCGTAAGCGGAAACTGTGTGGCTCCCTGTGACAAAGTCACCACCTTCCATCACCTGAACAATCCGGTGATCGAAGACCTTTACCGCCACCATGGCAAGGATCTAAATTTCATGGGTGTGATCCTGACCAATGAAAATGTCTTCCTGGCAGACAAGGAACGGGCTTCCGATATGGTGGGCAAACTGGTGGAATTCCTTGGCCTGGACGGCGTCATCATCACTGAGGAGGGCTACGGAAACCCGGATACCGACCTGATGATGAACTGTAAGAAAGCTACAAAGGCCGGCGCGAAAGTCGTCCTTATCACCGATGAATTTCCTGGAAGGGACGGGAAATCCCAGTCCCTGGCTGACGCGGTCCCAGAAGCGGATACCTTAGTCTCCTGCGGCAACGGGAATGTGATCGTACATTTCCCGCCTATGGACCATGTCATCGGCACACTGGATTATGTAGAGACCATGATCGGCGGGTATGAGGGCAGCCTCCACCCAGACGGGAGCATCGATGCGGAACTGCAGATCATCATCGCGTCCACCATCGCCAATGGTTACAACCATCTGGCCGCGCGGACCTATTAGGAAGGGGGTTTTTTCCAATGTCTAAGAAAAAGATCGTTCATTATATCAATAACTTCTTTTCCGGCGCCGGCGGAGAAGAGGCGGCAGGCATGGGGCCGGAATTCCATGAGGGTCCTATGGGGCCCGGCCTCGCTCTCGCCCAGGCGTTTGGCGAAGATTATGAGATCACCGGCACCGTTGTCTGCGGCGACAACTATTTTGGAGAACATACAGAGGAGGCGACCGGGGAAATCCTCAAAATGATCGAGCCCCTGAAACCAGACCTGTTCATCGCTGGTCCCGCCTTTAACGCCGGCCGCTACGGCGTGGCCTGCGGTACAGTGGCAAAAGCTGTGGAGGCCGCGTTCCAGATCCCGGTATTGACTGGGATGTATGAGGAAAATCCTGGTGTGGATATGTTCCGCAAGGATCTGATCATCGTAAAGACCAAGAATTCTGCCGCCGGCATGAGGAGCGCGGTCCCAGTCATCAAAGCCCTGGGAGAAAAGCTGGTAAACGGCGAAGAGATCCTGGGACCGGAGGAAGAAGGCTATCTGGAACGCGGGATCCGGGTAAACTACTTCCATGAGAAACGTGGTTCCGAGCGGGCTGTGGAACTCCTGGTCCGCAAGATGAAAGGGGAAGCATGTGTGACCGAATATCCAATGCCTACCTTTGACCGGGTAGAGCCTGCCGCGCCGGTGGCGGATCTGAGCAAGGCCAAACTGGCTATCGTCACTTCCGGCGGCATCGTCCCACAGGGGAACCCGGACCATATCGAGTCCTCCAGCGCTACTAAATATGGCATCTACAGCATCAAAGGCATGGACCATATGGACAAGGCGGATTTCATGACCATCCACGGCGGATATGACCGGGCGTTTGTCACAGAAGATCCGGATCTGGTTGTGCCTCTGGATGTCCTGCGGGAGCTGGAACAGGAAGGAAAGATCGGCGAACTTGCGGATTACTTTATCACCACCACAGGGACCGGGACTTCCACCGGCAACGCCAAAGGCTTTGGGAAAGACTTTGTCAAGAAGCTTTTGGAGGATCATGTGGACGCTGTCATCCTCACCTCCACCTGAGGCACCTGTACTCGTTGCGGCGCAACGATGGTAAAAGAAATCGAGCGTGTGGGGATCCCGGTGGTACACATTGCCACGGTCGTTCCCATCTCTCTCACGATCGGTGCCAACCGGATCGTACCGGCTGTCGGTATCCCCTATCCGCTGGGCGATCCCAACCTCTCGGACGAAGCCAGCAAAAAGATCCGGCGGGAACTGGTAGAACGGGCTCTGAAAGCCTTGACTACACCGGTTGCGGAACAGACGGTATTCGAAAAATAGACGAACCGTTCATACGAATAAGAATCCCTCCAGCAGAGTTCCTCTCTGTTTTGGGGGGATTTCTTGGTTGACGCGCATTTTCCCGCGGGGTATAATAATTTTAATTGCGAAATAACAAAGGAGGAAGGTAACGTATGCCTATTCGAGTACAAAACGATCTTCCGGTCAAGGAAATCCTGGAAAAAGAAAATATCTTTGTCATGGATGAACACCGGGCGACCCATCAGGACATCCGCCCTATCAAGATTGGTCTTTTGAACCTGATGCCGCTAAAGGAGGATACGGAGCTGCAGATCCTTCGTTCTCTCTCCAACACTCCCCTCCAGGTAGATGTAGTATTTGTCACGGTTTCCAGCCATCAGTCTAAAAATACGCCCACCAGTCATTTAAATAAATTTTATCAGAAATTCTGTGAGATCAAGGAGCAGAAATTTGACGGGTTTATCATTACCGGGGCGCCTGTAGAACAGATGCCTTTCGAGGAGGTAGACTACTGGGAGGAGCTGCGGGAGATCATGGAATGGAGCAAGACCCACGTTACTTCTACCCTTCACTTGTGCTGGGGAGCTCAGGCCGGTATGTACTATCATTACGGCATTGACAAAGTACAGCTGGATCAAAAAGTATTTGGCGTATTCTGGCACAAAGTCCTGAACCGGAAGATCCCGTTGGTACGGGGATTCGACGACGTCTTTCTGGCGCCTCATTCCCGGCATACGGAGATTCCTTTGGAGGCGGTAAGAAAAGATCCCCGGCTGACGATCCTGGCGGAATCTAAAGATGCCGGCCTTTTCCTGGCCATGGCGGAAAACGGCAGACAGATTTTTGTCATGGGGCATCCAGAATATGACCGGATCACTCTGGATACGGAATACAAGAGAGATCTTTCAAAAGGACTTCCTATCAAAATGCCGAAAAACTATTACCCGGAAAACGACCCTGAGAACAAGCCCCTCCTCACCTGGCGGGCCGCGGCCAATAATCTGTATACCAACTGGCTCAACTACTACGTTTATCAAGTGACACCGTACGATATGATAGGAACTCCATTTTAATATCGTATTTCATGGATTTATCAAAAAGGGGGAGACATTGCTCCACAGATTTTCATCTGTTTCGCAATGTCTCCCTTTTCTTGGATCCTTCCGGGATCTTATTGATCTTTTCAGCAGCGGAAAGTAGCACACTCCGTCTGCTCGCAGCAGCAGGCGCTTCCGCCCTCTACACTGATCTTTCCCGCGTGACAGGCGCAATTTTCGTTGTACATACACTCTGTTGCCTTACATTCAATGCCGCAGGTCGCAGAAGCATTTCCCATCTGATTAGAATAAGAACCTTCTTTCTTCTCTGTAAAGCTGTCGCAGCAAGTATCCGCCGCCTGCCTGGCGCTGTCTCCTCCCACTACGATCTTATCCAGATTACAGTAGAAATCCTGGTTATGGGCACAAGTCTGCACCGTACATCTTAATTCTGGCATAATATCCCTCCTTTACTCGCCAATGGCTGTATCAAGGATATTATGCCCGATTTTCTTATTTTTACCCTGCTTTATGCCTCTTTTTCTACTTCCACTTCCCGGATTGTCTTCTCCTGGATCTCTTTCTCAATGTCCTGGATGAATGAAGCCAGGTCTTTCTGTCCTTCATCTCCAGCGAAGCGGCTCCTTACAGAAACCTTTCCTGTTTCTTCCTCTTTCGCTCCTACCACAAGCATATAAGGAATCTTATGCATCTGGGCTTCTCGGATCTTATAGCCGATTTTTTCTGCCCGGGTATCGATCTCAGAACGGATTCCGGCTTTTTCCAGATCCTCGTATACTTTCTGCGCGTAATCCATATACTTATCCGAAATCGGAAGTACTTTTACCTGAACCGGAGCCAGCCAGGTCGGGAACGCGCCGGCAAAATGTTCGATCAGGATTCCGATAAACCGCTCAATAGAACCAAAGGCAACTCTATGGATCATGATCGGGCGATGTTTCTCTCCATCTGCTCCTGTATATTCTAAGTCAAACCGCTGAGGCATCTGCATGTCAAGCTGGATCGTCCCGCACTGCCAGGTCCTTCCAATGGAATCTTCCAGATGGAAGTCGATCTTTGGGCCATAGAAAGCGCCGTCTCCTTCGTTCACGATATAATCCGCGCCCATATCGTCCAAAGCGCCTTTTAAGCCCTCTGTCGCCAGTTCCCAGTCCTCATCGCTGCCCATACTGTCCTCCGGACGGGTGGAAAGCTCTACATGATATTTGAATCCAAACAGGCTGTAAACCTCATCGATCAGCTGAGCCACTCCCTTGATCTCATCCCGGATCTGTTCTGGAGTCATAAAGATATGGGCATCATCCTGCGTAAAGCATCTCACGCGCATAAGTCCATGGAGCTGACCGGATTTTTCATGCCGGTGGACGATTCCCAGTTCTCCCATACGGATCGGCAGATCTTTGTAGGAGCGGGGTTCTGACTTATAGACCAGCATTCCTCCTGGACAGTTCATTGGTTTTACCGCGTAATCTTCCTCATCGATCACGGTCGTATACATATTGTTCTTGTAGTGGTCCCAATGTCCGGAATTTTCCCAGAGATGACGGCTCAAAATGATGGGCGTTGACACCTCCACATAACCTTTCTCCCGGTGCAGCTTTCTCCAGTAATCCAGAAGTGTATTCTTTAACTGCATTCCTTTGGGGAGGAAGAATGGGAAGCCCGGCCCCTCATCGCTCATCATAAACAGGCCCAATTCTCTTCCCAATTTTCTGTGATCCCGCTTCTTTGCCTCTTCCATCATATGCAGATGCTCATCCAGCTCACTCTTTTTGGGATATGCCACGCCATAGATCCGGGTCAGCATTTTATTCTTCTCATCTCCTCGCCAGTATGCGCCCGCCAAGCTGGTCAGCTTAAAGGCTTTTACAGGTTTTGTGGACATCAGATGCGGGCCGGCGCACAGATCGGTAAACTCTCCCTGGCTGTAAAAGCTGATTTCCTCTCCTTCTGGGAGATCTTCCACCAATTCTACTTTATAGGGTTCGCCCTTTTCTTTAAAATATGCCACCGCTTCTTCTCTGGATTTGGAAGATCTTTCCAGCTTCAGGTCTTCTTTTACGATCTTCTTCATCTCCGCCTCGATCTTCTCCAGGTCCTCCGTTGTAAATGGAGTCTCCCGATCCAGATCATAGTAGAACCCATTTGCGATGGATGGACCGATCGCCAGCTTTGTTTCTGGATACAGCCGTTTTACGGCCTGAGCCATAATGTGAGAAGCCGTGTGGTTAAACGCTCCCTTTCCTTCTTCAGAATCAAAGGTCAGAATCTCCAGATCACAGTCTCTGTCAATCACTGTACGAAGATCTTCTATCTCTCCATCTACCTTTGCGCAGGTTGCCGCTCTGGCCAATCCCTCGCTTAAGTCTCTGGCAATATCAATGACTGCCATACTTTGTCCATACTCTTTTACCGATCCGTCTTTCAGTGTGATTTTCATAATTTTTGTTTCCTTTCTTTTATTTATATGATTTGTTTTAGGATTTCTTTTTATGGTCTTCCAGTTCTCCCGCGAACATCTGATGGATCTCCAGACATGCGTGTTTGAGAGATAAAGGCTTTCCTTCCCGGTTGATAAAACAATGCTTTGAAGCGCCTCGGCAGTGGACCATCCCTGTCTTATCGTCAATAACCTCATAACCTACCGTAAGCTTGATCCCATTGTATTCCTTAATATATGCCTCAATCGTCACCGTATCCCCAAAATGGACCATCCTCAGATAGTCTGCTTCCACAGACAGCACTGGGCTTAAAATCCCTCTTGCTTCCATTTCATCATATCCCAGCCCCATCTGTTCCATAAGATCTGTCCGCGCCTCCTCAAACCAGCGGATATAATTGGAATGATGGACGATCCCCATCTGGTCTGTTTCGTAATACTGTACTTTATGGCTGTAAGCTCTTTTGCCGCTCATTCTTTCACCTTCCTCGTCTGTCGTATCTCTTCTGCCTGATTTTCTCTTGTATATGATCTATTCCCTGACTCTCTCACTGTCCGGATGCTCCCCGGACCATCCATCTGGAGCCATACTTCCGATCCGGTACATGTCTTCCTTCGTAAGCGCGAAATCAAAAATCTCCTGGTTTTCCTTCATCCGCTCAAGCGAAGAGGCCTTTGGAAGCGGAACCACTCCTCGCTGCAGGGCGTACCGCAGGCAGATCTGCGCGGTACTTACCTGATACTTCTGCGCCATTCTTCTAAGAAGCGGATTTTCCAACGCCTTCCTTCTCCCCAGCGGACTCCACGCCTGCACCAAGATCCCCCTTTTCTGGCAGTATTCCACCGTCATTTCCTGGGTATATCCCGGATGGAATTCTATCTGGTCTACCGCCGGAGACACCTTTGCGTGTTCTAATAGATTCTCCAAATGATGCGGCAGGAAATTACTGACTCCGATCGCCCGAACCCGGCCGTCCTGGTATAGCTCCTCCATGGCCTTCCAGGTATCCAGATCCAGCGCCTTCCAATCTTCATAATCCGGATTCGGAAGGGGCCAGTGGATCAAATACAGATCCAGATAATCCGTCTTCAGCTTTTCCAGGGATTCCTCAAAAGCCTTTTTTACTTCCCGGTATCCCATCTGAGTCTTCCATGCCTTAGAAGCCAAAAACAATTCTTCCCGTTTGATTTCAGCCTCCCCGAATACCTTTCCCATAACTTCTTCATTCTGATAGAAGGAAGCCGTATCAAAGTACCGATATCCGGCATCCAAAGCCATGCGGAGCACCTGTCCGCCGCCGTCTTCCGCGGCCTTATAAGTGCCAAATCCAAGACAAGGTACTCTTACCCCATTATTTAATTCATAGCAGTCATATATGGATGTCATTCCTCTGTTTCCACCTTTCTATCCGCCTTCTGGATTCCGCGTCCAACAATTCCGCCAATATAAAAACCCCTGCAGCAAATCTGCTGCAGGGGACGAGTCTTCCCGTGGTTCCACCCCAATTGAACCGGACCTATGCCGGAACCTCTTGATCTAGACGATAACGGAGTCACCGGGCTGGTTTGCAGCCGCTCAGAGGTGGTCTTCGGACAGTTCCCGGATAAGAAGCTCTCAGCCGTCCGCTTCTCTCTCTTTTATCCCTTTCCTGTCTTACTCTTCTCTTCAACGCATTATCATATATGGATTTATTATAGCACCAGGAAGCTATTTGTCAACCCCCTGGTTTCTCACCCCAAGATCCAAAGCTTCCACACCGCGAATCCTTCCCGTACCATATAGTTTATAAACAACACGGGATGACAGCCTGCGCACAGGCGGTATGGGCTCTGATACCCAGCTTTCTTTGCGTACCTGCAGGCCCGGTACATATGGAAATTATTGGTCACGATCCCAATAGGACGGCGGATGTCTTCCAGATAACCCGCGGAAAACTGCAGATTTTCTTTTGTCGTCGCAGAACGATCCTCACAGAAGATCCTCTCCGGTCTGATTCCCTGGCTGACCAGATATTTCCTCATCGCCTCCGCCTCTGTAATATCCTCACCGTGTCCTTTCCCGCCTGACACAACGACCCGTGTCCCGGGATATTTCTTAAGATACTCTGCTGCCCGGTCCAGCCGCCGTTTCAAGGAATCTGTCACCTTTACCCCCGCCACATGAGCTCCCAGCACCACCAGATAATCCAGTTCTCTTTCTCGGCAGGAAAACATACCTGTCAGGATCGCCGCTTCCCCAATGAGGAATATTGTCAGCAAAATACCGGCCGCTCCGCGGATCACCAGCGGGACGGGTTCTTCCAGATTCTGTCCTGCGCCAAGAAACAGCAGTAGGATTCCCAGCAGGGGCCAAAATTTGGCGAAAGTGGAATTCCATCTTCTAAGCGTCAGGCCGATCACCGCGTAATAAGCCGCGCAGAGAACCCCCGCGGTACAAAAAACTATCTGCCACAGCATTTCTTATATTTCTTGCCGGAACCGCATGGACATGGATCGTTGCGCCCGATCTTCTTTTCCTTGCGGATCGTTCCGGATTCCTTCTGCTCCTTATACATCTTCTTTAATTCTTCTTCCGAATAAATTTCTTTCCACTGAGGAAGTTCATAGAGCCAGTCCGCTTTTGCCGCGACCATGTTTTTATAAAGTTTCTCCTTATCAAAAGCAAGGCTTACTTCCGTATCCTCATCCATGGTCTCGATCGGATTCGGTTCCTTTAAGCTTTCATTGATGCCGTCCAGGAATCCTACCATGGTCAGCACTTCCTGCCCATATTTCTCCGCCAGCTCTTTCACGGTCCCTTTGACCTCTTCCTCCGGATTGTCCAAAAGCTTTTCATAAATCTCCTTCTCGATCTGGAAGTAAGATCCCCAGAATCTCTGGAGCTGTCCTCTGTCTGCCTTTTCATTATATGCGATGCTCTGCCACTGTTCTAATAATGTACGACTCATATTCCTAACTCCTTTGTATTTGTTTCATTTGCAATTTTTTTCTGCTATCTATATAATATACTAAAGACTCCCTGAGATGTAAAGGAGGATTCTCATGAAAAAGACAAAACGTATCCTGGCGGGACTGGGGGCTGTCCTGCTTTTTGCTATGTATGGGGCCACTCTCGTCTTTGCGCTGATAGATCATCAGGCCTCGGCAGATCTCCTGATGGCTTCCATCGCCTGCACGATCCTGTTCCCTGTGCTTTTATATGCCTATATCCTGGTATACCGGCTTCTCAAAGGCCCAAAAGACGACAACGAGGATCAGACATAAGTCCGATCCCCGCATAATTTGGGCGGCTTTTCCCCGCTTGATTTTTATCCATACATTCCGACAAGATACAGCACTTTCATGTCTCTCTTTAGCCGCTCCTGCCCTTTTCTTTTCTCTTGTTCTCTGATTTTTTTTCTTTTTGTAAGGTATTCTTCCATCGAAAGCACTTCCAGATAACCATCCTCATTTCTCTGCCGCATAGTAATACCTCCATTTCTGTTTTTCAAGCGGATATTCTTTTGCTTTTGCAAACCCCTTATTCCCCGCTTTACTATTATATTGATACACATTGTAAGATATGCCTTCTTTTTGTACCATTCCCTTTGTACATCTACATTCTACCGAAAAAATGTGTACAGCCTGTGGCTGAAATATAAAAATAGAATAAGAGAATTCTTAAGACAGGTTAAGAAACAAAAAAATCCCCACAGAAAGGAGATCGAAAAGGCGCTATGCCCCGACTCTTTCCTGTGGGAATTTTAAACTCTTATTTCCGATATATGATATCATCTCTTCCCGGTCCATTGGAGATCATGGTGATCGGATAACCGATCTGTTCTTCTACAAACTCTACATACCTGCGGCAGTTTTCCGGCAGATCTTCGTAACGCTTGATTCCACGGATATCACAATTCCACCCCGGCAGCTTTTTCAGCACAGGTTTCGCCTTCTCAAGAAGATGGGTAGGCGGGAACTGATCCGTTTCTTTCCCGTCAATCTCATAAGCAACGCACACCGGAATCTCTTCCAGGTATCCCAATACATCCAGAACGGTAAAGGCCACGTCTGTGGTCCCCTGCATCCGGCAGCCATACCGGGAGGCGACACAGTCAAACCACCCCATTCTCCTTGGGCGGCCAGTGGTAGCGCCAAATTCGCCGCCGTCACCGCCCCGGCGTCTCAGCTCATCCGCCTCATCGCCAAAGATCTCGCTGACAAAGGCCCCGGCTCCTACCGCGCTGGAATATGCTTTGCAGACAGTAATGATCTGCTGGATCTCCTGAGGCGGGACACCGGCTCCTACCGCGCCGTAACCGGCAAGTGTCGAAGATGAGGTTACCATGGGATAAATCCCGTGGTCCGGATCTTTCAAAGAACCCAACTGTCCTTCCAACAGCACACTCTTTCCTTCCTGGAGCGCGTTGTGGATGAAAAGGGCGGTATCGCACACATAAGGTTCAACCATTTCCTTATAGCTTTTCAGTTCCTGATACAGATCTTCCGGATCGATCAGCGGTTTGTGATAAAGATGCTCCAGCAGTACATTCTTCTGCTGCGCGACCCGCTCTACCTTCTCTCTCAAGAGAGCATCGTCAAACAGCTCGCTGACCTGGAAGCCTATCTTAGCAAATTTATCCGAATAAAACGGCGCAATCCCTGACTTGGTGGAACCAAAGGATTTTCCGGCCAGCCGTTCTTCCTCGTAAGCGTCAAAGTTTTTGTGATAAGACATCACGATCTGGGCCCGGTCGGAAACCAGAAGTTTTGGTTTGGGCACTCCCTGATCCACGATAGACTGGACTTCTTTAAACAATACTGGAATGTCCAAAGCCACACCATTTCCGATCACGCTGGTGGTGTGACCATAAAAGACCCCTGACGGCAATGTATGGAGCGCAAACTTTCCATAATTATTGACGATCGTATGCCCGGCATTGGCGCCTCCTTGGAAACGCACTACAATATCGGCTTCCCTGGCAAGCATGTCGGTAATCTTTCCCTTGCCTTCATCTCCCCAGTTGGCTCCCACTACTGCTTTTACCATATTCATTCCTCCTAAAGTCATTGGCTTTCGCCTTGAAACAATCACCTTAAGCATTATACTATATTTTTTCCTGCCTGTAAAACAAAATTTATTGCATCTTGTTTTGTTCCGCAGACCGGCCTCTTTTACATCAGCGGAGCCAAAAGCCGCAGCACTTGACCGGAGATCTTCGTCAGGATGGTCCTGTTTTTCACTTCCAGCAGGCTGATCTTATGACATCTGGTGAGTGTCTTCTGAAAATCCCGCTCGATCCTGTCGATCTCTGAGTTATTGTAGATAAATGTGCCGCATTCAAAATGCAGATACAAACTGCGGTAATCCAGATTGATGGTCCCCACCGCGGCCGTATCGTTATCCGACACAAAAACTTTGGCATGGACAAATCCTGGGGTATATTCATAAATCTGCACTCCCCCCTCGATCAGCTCTTTGTAATAGGTTTTTGCCACTACAAAAGCATACCATTTATCCGGGATATGAGGCATGATAATGATTACTTCGATTCCGCTTTTGGCCGCTCTGGTCAGTGTGGTGAGCATCTCGTTGTCCAGGATCAGATAGGGAGTCATAATGTGCACATATTTTTTTGCGTGGTTCAAAATATGGAAATAAACTTCCTCGCCTACATTCTCATTATCAAAGGGACTGTCCGCGTACGGGATCACATATCCAAGTTCTCTTCTCAGCCCGCTCCGCTTCTTCGTCAGATAACGCTCATAATTTTCCGGTTTCCGTTCTTCTACATTCCACATCTGCAGGAAGATCATCGTCAGGCTCTGCACGGCGTCTCCCTTCAGCATGACCGCCGTATCTTTCCAATGACCGAATCGAACTTTCCGGTTGATATACTCATCTCCCAGATTGATTCCTCCGGTGTAGCCAACTTTTCCATCGATCACGCAGATCTTCCTATGATCTCGGTTATTCTGAATGGTAGACAAAAAGGGTTTGACCGCATTGGACATCTTGCACTGGATCCCGAATTTCCGCAGCTGTTCCGGATAATTATAAGGAAGCATAGAAATCGCGCACATTCCATCATACATGAAGCGCACCTCTACTCCTTCTTTCACTTTTTTACGCAGGATCTTCAGGATCGTGTCCCACATATATCCTTCTTCTACGATAAAGTATTCCATAAAAATAAACTTACGGGCTTTCTCCAGCTCCTCCACCATTGACCGGAATTTGTATTCGCCTAATGGGAAATAAGTCACTTCCGTATTCCGGTAAGTCGGGAATCCAAGGCCGGACAGATAATAAGACAGCTGGGCGTTGGCGGATCTGCTGGCCCAGACAGCCTCCACCACTTCCCGCTCCTGCTGCATGTAAGGGTCTGTCTCCACTTTGAGAACGGCCTGTCTCTCCCGCATGAAATGAGTCCCCGGCTGTACTTTTGTAAAAATATAAAAAAGCGTTCCAAACCCAGGGATCGCCATGACAAACAGCATCCAGGTCATCTTAAATGCCGGATTGCCTTCCGAGTTGATGATATAGATCAAAACAACAACGCCAAGAATCGTCAATGCTCCGTATACGTAAGCAATGTACTCTTCCAGATAGAAACTTGTCTCTACTAAGAACCAGACCTGTAAAAGGAGCATCAAAAGAATGATCCCCGTCCTGCTGAAAACAATTCGGAACAGTCCTCTTTTCGCTGTTCCAGGTGCTTCATTGCTGCTCATAACTCTCTCCTTCCAGTAAATAAAAAGCCACGGATACAGTGTACCATACTTTTGCCGGCCGCTCAACCAGGAGCTGTCAAAGGTTTTTTCTCAATCTTTTGCCTTCCCCTTTTCTTTTTCCTCAAAAAGTATTACAATACACCTATTAGGGGGAACGTCCCTTACGAAAGGAGATATAAGGGTATGGCAAAATGGCTGAAAAAACTGCTTGGGCTGGCTGCTGTAGCAGGAACTGCCGCAGGGATTCTCTATTATTTGAAAAAGCGGGATGCCGCGGACACAGAAGACTTGGAGGACGCCTTTGAGGATGAGGATTTTGATCTGGACAATGACTTAAAGTCTGCCGCCGACCGAGAGTACGTACCGCTGAACACAGGGAGCGCGCAGACTGAAGATGGAGCCGGCTCCGCTGACTCCACTGAGACAAACGAGCAGACAGAAACCAAAGCCCCAGACCAGAAAGAGGCTGACGGAAAAGAAACAAAAGAAGACGAAACCAAATAAATAGGCCAAAAAAGGCGGCGGTCATTCTATGACTGCCGCTTTTTATATGTTCTTCCATAGTGTAACCAGTGTCCCTGCCGCCTCCCGAATCTGTTCTTCCGTAAGATTCGCGTAACCAAGCAGAATGGTGGGCCAATCCTTTTCTGATCTTTGGATCCGATAATCAGAAAGTCCATATACCCGGATATCCTCATCGGCAGCCGCCCGGATCAGCTCCCGCTCAGTGATCTTCTTCTGAAAAGTCAAAAGAAGATGGACTCCCGCGTGTTCGCCTGAGATCCGGCAGATATCAAGAAGGGGGCGCAGCTCCTCGATCAGCGCGTCATGGCGCCCTTTATACAAGGCTCTCGTCTTGTTCAAGTGCCTCTCATAATAACCTTCTTCAATAAATTTCTGTACGATCAGCTGATCTACTTTAGATACTGTAGAGTTGATAAACCGATGTTTTTTCTGGTACTTTTCTAAAAGGGGATCCGGCAGTACCATATAGCTTAGCCGGATCGCCGGAGCGATGGATTTGGAGAAAGTTCCCAGATAAATGACTTTATCCCTGCTGTCATATCCTTGAAGAGCCGGAATCGGTTTCCCTTTGTAACGGAACTCACTGTCATAGTCGTCTTCTATAATATAGCGCCCCGGTCTTTCACCCGCCCATTTCAGCAGTTCCATCCTGCGCCGCACAGGCATGACGATACCGGTCGGATACTGATGGGAAGGCGTTACATAGGCAATATCCGCCGCGGTTTCCGCCAGAGCCGCTACCCTCATTCCATCTTTGTCCACCGGAACAGGAACCGTAAAGAATCCCAAGTCTTTCGCCAGACGGAATGCCTGCATATACGTGGGATCCTCAAAGGCCGCCGTATGATCTGTTCCCAGAATGATAGACAGAAGCATTAAGATATAATCGCTTCCCGCTCCGATCACCACCTGTTCTGGAGTACAGTTGACCCCCCTGGCCTGATAGAGATACCGGGCTACTGCCCGGCGGAATCCATACTCTCCCTGAGAGTCTCCCGACCGGAAAAGTTCAGTCCTGTCGTCTATTAAAATCTCTCTGGACAGTTTCCGCCACACATGGTAGGGAAAGCTCTTTAAATCTACTCCATGGGGTGTAAAATCATACCGATAAGCTTTGCTTTCCTCTTTGGCCTCTTCTGGCTGCTCCTTTGCCTGAGTCAGCCGGTACAGCCCTTCCAGCCTGGACGCGAAGAATCCCCTGCAAGGCTGGGATTCAATATAGCCTTCCGAGAGGAGCTGCTCATAGGCCAGTTCCACAGTGCTGCGGCTTACGTCCAAATAACGGGACAAGGCCCTGGTAGACGGCAGTTTCTCGCCGCAGGCGATCCTGCCTTCCTGAATATTCTCTTTGATATAATTGTAGATCTGCTCGTAAAGAGGAGTTTTCGAATGAGGGTTTAGATTGATCGTCAATTCATTCATGGCGCATACTCCATTGGGGCCGGGGGATTTTTAAAAATCCCCCGGCCCCAATTCATTTATTTTGGTAACTTAAATGAACTTTTCAGTGACACGATCCGGTTAAAGACCAGATGTTCCGGATCAGAATCTCTAAGATCCAGACAAAAATAGCCATTGCGCACAAACTGGAAGCTGTCTCCTGGTTTAGACTCTCCAAAACTGTCTTCTACCATACATTCCTGCAAGACAGTCAAGGAATTGGGATTTAAATTCAAGGAACCGTCTTCCTTATTATAGACGCCTTTCTCTTCATCCACCAGATTTTCATACAGTCTGACCTCCGCCTGCTTAGCATAGGGAGCCGCTACCCAGTGGATCGTTCCTTTTACCTTTCTCCCGGTAAATCCTGTCCCTGCTTTTGTCTCCGAATCATAGGTCACATGAACGGCGGTTACATTGCCGTCCTGGTCTGTCTCATAGCTTTCGCATTTGACAAAATAGGCGTTCATCAGCCGCACTTCATTGCCCGGAAACAGCCGGAAATATTTCTTGGGAGGCTCGATCATAAAGTCTTCCCTCTCAATATACAGTTCCCGGCAGAAGGGAACTTTCCGCTTTCCAAGCTCTGGGTTTTCCAGGTTATTATCCGCGTCCAGATATTCCGTCTCTCCTTCCGGATAGTTGTCGATGATCAGCTTGATCGGATCCAACACCGCCATCATCCTCGGACGCTTCAGCTTCAGGTCTTCCCGTATACAGTATTCCAGCATAGCATAATCCACAGAACTCTGGCTTTTGGACACTCCGCACAGATCAACAAACATCTGTATCGACTCCGGCGTAAAGCCTCTCCTTCTGAGCGCTGCGATGGAAACCAGCCGCGGATCATCCCAGCCATCCACGATTCCTTCTTGTACCAGCTTTTTGATATATCGTTTTCCTGTGACCACATTGGTCAGATATAGTTTTGCGAACTCAATCTGCCGTGGAGCCGGATCAAATTCACACTCCCGCACCACCCAGTCATACAGGGGGCGGTGATCTTCAAATTCCAGCGTACAGATGGAATGGGTGATCTTCTCCACCGCATCCTCGATCGGATGGGCAAAATCATACATGGGATAAATGCACCATTTGTCCCCGGTATTATGGTGGGAGATATGGGCCACCCGATAGATCACCGGATCCCGCATATTGATATTAGGGGACGCCATGTCGATCTTAGCCCGGAGCACCTTCTCCCCGTCCTTATACTTTCCTTCCCGCATTTCTTCAAAAAGCCGCAGGTTTTCTTCCACAGACCTGTCCCGATAGGGGCTGTTCTTTCCGGCCTGTGTCAGCGTTCCCCGGTATTCCCGGATCTCCTCCGCTGAAAGATCGCAGACATAAGCCTTTCCTTTCCGGATCAGCTTCAAGGCGCACTCGTACATTACGTCAAAATAGTCCGACGCGAAATAAAGATGGTCCTTCCAGTCCGCTCCCAGCCATTTCACATCTTCTTTGATGGATTCCACAAATTCTGTATCCTCTTTAGTAGGATTGGTATCATCAAAGCGCAGGTGAAAGGTTCCGTTATATTTTTTTGCCAATCCTGAATTCAAAAGAATGGATTTCGCGTGTCCTATATGAAGATACCCGTTTGGTTCCGGCGGAAACCGGGTACAGACCTCCGTGTATATTCCTTCTGCCAGGTCTTTATCTATTTCCTGTTCGATAAAATTCTTGGAAACTGTCTCTTCTCCCATGTTCTTCCTCCTTGCTGGGCCGATATTTTCTGCCCCTTATCTTATCATAAAACCACAGGGGAAACAAGCCCGCTTCTTTCCGTTATACTCCGTCTTATTCCTGATTCCTTTCCTGTATGCGTTCCCTGTAATAATCAGCAGGCATCCACTTCCCTTTCCAGGCATACAAAAGGATCATTATCGCTCCCGCCAGCCAGGATGCCGGATACGCCGCCATCAGCCAGAACATTTCATGGGAAATGGATAAGCATATCCCAATCCATGCCACCCGGAAGATACAAAGAGAAAACAGGAATACCAGCATGGTCTGCAAGGTCTTTCCAGTTCCCCGGATCGTTCCGGCAAGCACCTGCAAGATCCCAAGCATCCAGTAAAAGGGGCAGAAAAATTTCATAATATACACACCGCAGGCCACCACATCCTGTTCGCTGGAGAAGACCCTGATCACCTGCGGCGCGAATAAGAGCAGCAAAATCCCCGTCACAATGGTATAAGCCACTCCCATCCCTACAGACACATACATTCCTCTCTTGACCCTGTCATATTTCCCTGCGCCTACGTTCTGTCCGGCAAAGGTAGTAGCAGCCATCCCAATACTTAAGACCGGAAGGATATTAAAACCATCGATCTTGATATAAGCCGCGAATCCGGCCATGGCCACGGCCCCAAAGCTGTTGACGCTGGACTGGACGATCACGTTGGAAAAGGAGATCACGATATTCTGGATTCCCGTAGGAAGGCCGATCTTTACGATCCTGGAAAACAAATGATCATAAAGACGGATGTCTCTAAGACGGACCTGATAAATCCTGTCGGTCTTCATCAGGAATCTCAGGATAAAAATGCAGGATAAAAGCTGGCTGATATCAGTCGCCAGAGCCGCTCCCACAATTCCCATCCGAAACACCACCACAAACAAAAGATCCAGGAAAATATTGGATACCGCAGCGATCATCAGATAGACCAGGGAACGTTTGGAATTTCCCACCGCGTTCAAGATTCCGGCGGACATATTATAAATCACAGAAAAAACGATTCCGCCAAAATACACCTGCAGATATTGGGCCGCCTGATCAAACACATCTGCAGGCGTTCCCATCATCCGCAATATCCAGGGCGTCAAGATGATCCCCGCTATCGTCAGGATCACTCCCGCCCCCATAGCAATGGCCTCTGTGGTATGGACCGCTTTGCGGACTCCCTCTTTATCCTGTGCTCCGAAAAACTGAGAAATGACTACGCCAGCTCCCGCGGAGGCGCCAATGCAGAATCCGATCAGAAGATTGATGATGGAAGAACTGGCTCCTACAGCCGCCAGGGCCTCACTTCCGATAAAATTTCCCACGATAATGGAGTCTACCGTATTATACAGCTGCTGAAACAGATTCCCAAGAATCAGGGGAATGGCAAAATACACCATTTTCCGCCAAATAGATCCCTCTGTCATGAGTGTATTATTTTTCTTTTCCATGGGTACATCCTTCCTTTTCAACAAGAGACGTATGATCTAAGATCCGCGTAAAATCTGTAAAGATGGGCGAAAAAAATTACTCCCTGAACTGGGAGTAATGAAGCTGCCGAGCGGAATCGAACCGCCGACCTCCGCCTTACCAAGGCGACGCTCTACCGACTGAGCCACGGCAGCGCATATCATTGATTGCAACAGTGATACTATACACTATAATCCATAGACTTGTCAATGATATTTTTCCAAAATCTTCTCTGTTTTTCCTTTTATTCTCTGAAGGGCGTTATCCACCGTCTTAGGGCTCTTGTCTAAAAGACGGGCGATGGTCTTATAATCTGTGCCTAAAAGGTGAAGGTACAAGACCCTGCTTTCCAAATCGCTTAACTGCTCCTCCAGCTCGCTCTCCAGAAGACGGGCATATTCCCGACTCACCAGAATCTCTTCTGGATTATTTTCCCGCTCCGCTTCCACCGTCTCGATCAGCGCTTCCTTTTCATCATTTTTATCATACAGTGATACATAAGAATTCAGCGGCCCGTGCTTCTTTCTCTTAGACGCCTCGATGGCGGAATAAAGCTGCCGGGTGATGCAAAGCCGGGCAAAGCTGTAAAACGAAGCTTCCTGCTTTGGATCATAGTCCTGGACCGCTTTAAAAAGGCCGATCATGCCTTCTTGGATCAGGTCATCATTTTCCCCTCCCAGAAGATACATGGCATTGGCCTCCTTGCGCACCAGGTTTTTATATTTTTCCATGATGTAATCCATGATCTTTTTATCTCCGTCCCGCAGTTTTCCGATCAGCTGCTCGTCGGTCATCCGGTCATAGGCACTCATAAGGCCGCCTCCTTTTCCCTTATGTTTGGCTAAAAGATTCCTGCATGTACCTCATATGACTGCTACTGCTGCCGCTGGCGCAGGATCTCATAAGCCAGGACTCCGGCCGCCACCGATGCGTTCAGCGAATCAATCTCTCCCTTCATAGGAATCGCCGCTGTAAAATCACAGGTTTCCTTCACCAGCCTTCCTACGCCCTCGCCCTCATTACCGATCACCAGACCGATGGGGCCTTTTAGGTTTAGCCGATACATCGATTCTCCGTCCATGTCCGCGCAGACAAACCACAGTCCTTTCTCTTTCAGCTCTTCCATGGTCTTGACAAGATTAGTCACTCTGGCCACCGGCGTATAATTCAAGGCTCCGGCAGAGGTCTTTGCCACCGTTGCGGTCAGACCGACCGCTCTGCGCTTCGGTATAATGACTCCATGGGCTCCCGCCAGATTGGCCGTCCGAATGATGGCCCCCAGATTATGAGGATCCTCAATATTGTCCAGCAGGAAAAGGAAGGGATCTTCTCCCCGTTTTTGGGCTAATTCCAGCATATCCTCCACCTGGGCGTAGGCGTAGGCCGCCGCATCCGCGATCACGCCTTGATGCTTTCCGGTCACGGAAAGCCGGGCAAGTCTTGCTTTATCCGCAAACTGCACTTGGATTCCCCGCTTTTTTGCCTCTCTTAAAATGGTGCGAATGGGCCCGTCCTGGCAGCCTTCCTGCACATACAGCCGGTCAATGGTACGGTCCGCCCTCAGGGCTTCCAGCACAGCGTTTCTTCCCTCGATCCGGTTTTCCTTCTGGTTTTCCTCCTTAAGAGCCTCCTGTCCGGCCCTTTCCTTTCTTCCTTCCCCTTGATACTTCTGCATATCTGCTCCTTTTCTTCCCCTACCGATTTTCACAGTTCTTTCCGCCTATCTGGCCGGCTCTTCCAAATGATCAAGCCCTGTCTTTACCAAGTCCAGCATACGCTCCCATTCCCGGTTCAGATAGAGATATCCCATCAGCGCCTCGAATCCGGTAGCCCGGTGATAATCTTTCAAAGACTGGTTCTTGGCCGGCGAAAAGCTCTTCGAATTACGGCCTCTGCGGTAGACTCCAGCTTCTTCTTCTGACAGCAGGGGCTCAATGGCCTCCATCATCCGGGACTGGGCGGATGCCTGCACCATGCGGCTGGTCTCTTTGTGAAGTTTGTTTACCTGGCGGTTCCCCTGGCTGACCACAATGGTACGGATGATCAGATCATAGATACAATCCCCGATATAGGCCAGCACCAGAGGCGAATATCCCTTCGCCTGCCTGTCAGGAAGCTGGAAAGCCTCCCGCAGGCAGGCGTCAAACTGCCATTCTACGCTTTTTTCCATTTTACACCCTCTCTGGTATCCTCCAGAATGATGCCCTTTTGCGCCAGTTCATCCCGGATGGCATCGGCTTTGGCAAAATCTTTGGCTTTCCTTGCCGCCTGACGCTCCTGGATCAGATTCTCGATCTCCTCATCCAGCAGTTCTTCCTTCTTATCCACGATCAGTCCCAGTACATCCGTCAGCTTTTTCAAAAGCTTAAGAAGATTCTCCAAATATGCTTTAGAACTGTTCTCACCGGCGCTGGTGTTGATGAATTTCACCAGGTCGAAAACAGCCGCCAGAGCATCCGCCGTATTAAAGTCATCATCCATGGCCTTTTCAAAAGCGGCCACGAATCCATCGGTCTGGGCGAAGGCTTTTTCTTCCTCTTCCATCAGCTTCTCTGTCTGGGCGTTCTTCAGATAGAACTTCAGATTTTCCGCCGCGTTTACGATCCGCTCCAATCCATTTTTGGACGCTTCCATCAGCTCCGCGCTGAAATTTAACGGACTTCTGTAATGGGCGCTCAGCATAAAGAACCGCAGCACCTGCAGATCGTACTGTTCGCTGATCTCCCGTACCGTACGGAAATTCCCCAGAGATTTACTCATTTTCCGGTTATCGATATTTAAAAACGCATTGTGCATCCAGTAGCGGGCAAATTCTTTCCCATTAGCGGCCTCGCTCTGAGCAATCTCATTTTCATGATGAGGAAATACCAGGTCCTCGCCGCCGGCGTGGATGTCGATCTGGTCGCCCAGATATTTCTTGGACATAACAGAGCACTCAATATGCCACCCCGGACGGCCGTCGCTCCATGGTGACTCCCAGGCGGGCTCCCCTTCTTTCTTCGGTTTCCACAGTACGAAATCCAGAGGATCTTCCTTTTCATCCTCGCCGGTCACCAAAAGAGAACGTTCGCCGGAACGAAGATCGTCCAGATTCTTGTGGGACAATTTGCCATAGTCCTTAAACTGGCGGGTGCGGAAATAAACCGTACCGTTTTTCTCATAAGCGTACCCTTTATCGATCAGGGTCTGGATCATCTCCACCATTCCGCAGATCTCCTGAGTGGCCAGAGGATGGGTTGTGGCCGGTTTCACGTTCATGCCTTCCATATCTTTCTTGCACTCGGCAATGTACCGCTCGGAAATCTCCTGGGCAGAAACTCCTTCCTCGATCGCTTTGTTGATGATCTTGTCGTCCACATCAGTAAAATTGGAAACATAGTTCACATCGTATCCCTTGTACTCAAAATATCTTCTTACCGTGTCAAAGACGATCATCGGCCTGGCGTTTCCAATGTGGATGAAATTGTATACGGTAGGCCCGCACACATACATTTTCACCTTTCCCTCTTCCAGTGGGACAAATTCTTCTTTCTGCTTTGTCAGTGTGTTATACAGCTTCATGGTTTCGTTCTTCCTCCTCATCTAAGATCTTGATGTTTTGCTCCTGCATACATCTCATATGCTTCTCCATTTCCAGGATCCTGCTGTGCAGCCTCAGGTTATCTGCCTGCAGCTCCCGGATATCGTTGCTGATAGGGTCCGGCAGATGGATCTGGTCCATATCCATCCGGGGGATCCTCTGGTCTCCCATTTTGACCACCCGGCCGGGTACGCCTACCACGGTACAATTGGGCGGCACTTCCTTTAGGACCACAGAACCGGCGCCGATCTTGGAATTTTCTCCGATGGTAAAGGAACCTAAGACCTTGGCTCCCGCGCTCACCATTACATTATCCTTCAGGGTAGGGTGGCGCTTGCCCTGTTCCTTTCCGGTCCCTCCTAAAGTCACTCCCTGATATAAGGTGATGTTATCCCCCAGCTCCGCCGTCTCTCCTATGATCACGCCGCTGCCGTGGTCGATAAACAGTCCCTTTCCAATAGTGGCTCCCGGATGGATCTCAATTCCCGTCTTGCGGGCTGCCCTCTGGGAAATCCACCGGGCCAGAAAATAGTGTTTCTTCAAATACAGCTTATGGGCCATCCGGTAGCGCAGGATCGCCTTAAAGCTGGGGTAGAGGAACACCTCCATATTCGACTTGATGGCCGGATCCCGTTCCCGGATCACCTGAATCTCTTCCCTGATATAAGATATCATACCCATGATGTCCAATCTCCTTCATTGATGTAAAAAAATATCTCTGCGGCAGATTGCAGCCAAACAAAAAACTCCGTCTCTGATACATAGCCGTATCCAAGAGACGAAGTCAAGCTCCGCGGTTCCACTCTTATAGAAAATCCCTGCCAAACAAGAATTCTCCACTCGAAACACGTAACGTGTGTAACCCGTGCCCGGCTACTGGAAAAACTCGTTCGCCAGGCAGACTCCCGGATGCACTTCACGGCGGTATCCCTTAAAACTGCTTTCAGCCGGTGACAGTTTCTCTCTTTTAGATCCATCCTCCGCTACTCTTTCCGTTCAGCGTCTTTGCCTTATATAAGATATATCATATGTGAAATCAGGAGATTTGTCAATTGTTAAATTGTTAACTGGGGACGTAGTCTTTTTGCATTTTACTACGTCCCAAATTGACAATTACCCTGTACCTTTTTGTGTCACACGGTCTCGTTCAGATAAAGTTTGGTCAATGGCTGGATTTTTTTTAGTTCGTTTTTCATCCGCTCTGTCATTTCTACTCCTTCTTCCCGGCAGAGCTCTTCCGCGCTCACGGCGCCAAAGAGGAAGCTTCCCAGCGCCGCGATCGGGATGGTTCCTTCGCTGTTTTCTTTGGGGGATTCCATCAGCATGATACCGGAGAATTCGGTTCCTGTAAGGGTCAGGCACCGATTGTTTTCCGGGATGATAGGATCCTCTATACAGAAGCATACGGCCATCAGGCTTTTCAGCCGCAGGGACATCAGCATCCGGCGAGCGTCTACGATCCGGATCATGATCTTAGGCTTTTCTTTCCCGTTTTCACCAGGCATATAAGGCCGGCAGTCTACGATCTGCCCTTCTTTCCGATATACCATCAGACGGCCGCCGTCACTTTCGTATTCTTTCATCAGTCTCCGGTAATAAGCCGCGTCCCGGAGAGCATACACCTGATAATTTCGCTCCAGCCAGGTATTCGCCGCCAAAGAAAGAGACTCCAGATCCTCTTCTTTGGCCTGAGATATGGAAATCCCCGGAGTCTCTGAGGTTTCTTCATAAAATTTCCGTTCCTGCTCATACACCGTCCGGAAGTCGTGAGGCAGGTAGATCGCTTCTGCCGCCGGCATGAGAAATGTAAAGATTTCCCCCGCCCTGTACATGTCCCGCAGAGACCGTTCAAGAAGCCTCGCCATGTAGCGCCTTCCCCGATATTCTTTCTGCGTTGCCACCGCAACGATATAGTTTGCCTCTTTTCTGACTCCGTTGACCATCAGCGTGTAGGGATTCAAATGGAGCATGGCGCGGATCCCTCCATCTTCTTCCGCGACATAAATCTGATTGTCTCTTGTCTTTTCTGTATAGTAGTAATCTACAAAGCTCTTACTGTCTTCTGTAAAAACAGTTTCATACAGAGGACGTGTATTTCCATGTTCCTGCCTTTCCAGCTTTCTGATCTTCATTTTCTGCCATCTCCTTACATTTTCAAAAGAAAGAAAGCCCCTCCTGGAGCTTTCTCTTGCAACATTTTTACGCTTCCTGCCCGCGGGACCCCTGACAGCCGCCGCACCTTCCGCAGTCTGGTCCCACCGGATAGCTGTAATTTTTAACTGCTTCCAGACAGGCTACCGCCTGAGAAGATATTCCTTCCCCAGTCCCGGTAAATCCAAGGCCCTCTTCTGTGGTCGCCTTTACGTTGACCTGGTCTAGGTCCAAATGGAGGGCGGATGCGATATTCTGCCTCATTTCCTGGATATAAGGCGCCATCTTGGGTCTTTGCGCAATGATCGTCGCATCAATATTCTCGATCACATACAATTTTTCTTCGATCAGTTTCCCCACTTGCTCCAGCAGCCTCATACTGGACGCGCCTTTATATTGGGGATCCGTATCTGGAAAATGTTTTCCAATGTCTCCCAAAGCGGCTGCTCCCAGCAGGGCATCCATCACCGCGTGAATGAGCACGTCTGCGTCCGAATGTCCCAAGAGTCCTTTCTCATAAGGAATCTTCACTCCCCCCAGGATCAAATCTCTGTCTTCCGTCAGTCTGTGTACATCATAGCCCATTCCAACCCGCATACTCTATTCCTCTTTTCCTGCCTGAGTTTCTGCTGTATCTTCTGCCATTTCATCTGCCGTGGATTTTTCTTCCGCCGCAGCCTCGTCTTTTAATACAGGCTCTTCTTCCGCCGTTTCTTCCTCTATCGCCGAGCCTTCTCCCAATCCATCGTCATAGTCATGCCGCGCGAACCGAATAAGCGCGCTTGCGCACCAGGCAACCCCTACGATCAGGAATAAGATTCCGATCACTGTATATAAAACATAGTTCTCCGGCCGATCAGACATGGCGTTTCCTACCAGGGAAAAACCTGTATAGGCCAGATATCCGCCTACGATCACTCTAAAAACCACACGACTTCTGCTCATGCGACATCCTCCTTTGTCCTTCTGCTGTCAGCTTTGGCGGCCCTCCCTGGGTCCGCCCTATATTCTCAAGCTATTATATCATAGGGAAAAAAAGCGAACAAGCCATATTTAGCACTTCTTCAACGATCTCGCAGATCAGCATTTCTCAGCGATCTCGCAGATCAGCTTCCTGGTATCTTCCCATCCAATACAGGGGTCTGTGATCGACTGGCCATATACCAGATTTTCAGAAATCTCCTGTCTTCCTTCCACCAAATAGCTTTCGATCATAACACCTTTTACCAGTTTCTTCAGTCTTGGGTCATAGTTTCTGCTGTGGAGCACTTCACTGACAATGCGGATCTGTTCCCGGAACTGTTTGCCGGAATTAGAGTGGTTTACGTCCACGATCACCGCCGGATTTTGCAGCTGTCTTTCCTCATACATCTGAGCCAGCCGGGCCAGATCTTCATAGTGGTAGTTTGGAATATTTTTGCCGTATTTATCCACGCCGCCCCGCAAAATAGTATGAGCCAGCGCGTTTCCATCTGTCTCCACATCGTATCCCCGGTAAATAAAACGATGGGGCCGCTGAGCCGCCGTCACAGAATTAAGCATCACGGAAAGATCTCCGCTGGTAGGATTCTTCATTCCCACCGGGATATCCATGCCGCTTGCCGTCAGTCTATGCTGCTGGTCCTCCACCGACCGGGCGCCCACTGCTTCATAAGACAATACATCATCCAGATAACTCCGGTTCTCCGGATACAACATTTCATCCGCCGTAGAGAGCCCTGTCTCTTCCATGACCCGGATATGCAGCTTGCGGATCGCGATGATTCCAGCCAGAAGATCCGGTTCCCGTTCCGGGTCGGGCTGATGCAGCATTCCCTTGTATCCTTCCCCGGTAGTCCTAGGTTTATTGGTGTAGACCCTGGGAATGATCATCAATCTGTCCGAGACCTGGTCCGCCACCTCCTTGAGCCGGCCGGCATATTCACAGACGGACTCGGCGTTATCCGCGGAGCAAGGCCCGATCAGCAGAATAAATTTATCCGACTTCCCGGTAAAAATATCCCGGATTTCCTCATCTCTTTTCTCTTTGATCTTTCTGATCTTCTCTGAGAGAGGATATTTTTCTTTCAACACTTCCGGCAACGGAAGTTCATGGTTGATTCTCATCGACATTTTCCTTTTCCTCCAAACATATGCTGCTAACTCTTTGGTCCAATGCCCCGGACCATTCGCCGCGGCCCCAGAATCAAAAAAATAAGCGGCAGAACATTCTCTGCCGCTTATTCTCCAAAGTAGCGGAAACTGGATTTGAACCAGCGACACCACGGGTATGAACCGTGTGCTCTAGCCAACTG